>ENA-OREN01005284-OREN01005284.1-marine-metagenome-genome-assembly--contig:-NODE-5284-length-10784-cov-41.483048_pt1 | contig 10784 bp, 7 predicted proteins | sample MGYA00248624_ERZ508555 | MGnify/ENA primary metagenome ERZ508555 (study PRJEB26222, sample SAMN06267773) | marine metagenome | isolation source: Saanich Inlet, British Columbia, Canada | place...
GTCAATGACATTCCAGTCTGTGCTGCAAAGACGTCCTGGTTAACCGAAGTTACTGACATTAATGCTACTGCCATTAGAGCTAGGCAAATTGATCTTGTTGAATTTTTGAAATTCATCTAGTTGCAATCACGACACCTCGGTATTTATGTATATATAACACATGAAAAAAAGTTGTAATTTTAATACCTTGACAGCATTCCAGGTCTTGATTTTGCAGAAATTGCAACTATTGAGATAATTGCGACTGCTAGAATCATGGCTGCAATTGTGCCAAACTCTGGAATTACAAAGGTACCGATAATCTCAATCTCCTCAGTTCCTGCCATAAAGTTAATTGTCAAGGTCCTCTCAGTTGATGTTGCAATTTCCTCAAAGTCTACTTCTTCACCATCCACTAATACAAAGAATTGATCATCCTCGCTATTGATTGTTGCATCCAAGACCGATCGTGGAATTGTCAATGTAATTGAACCGTCATCAGTTGATTCAATATACAGTAATAGAGAAACTGCATCTAGGTCTGGAATAGAATTGATTACTTTTCCATTTGTAATTTCATATGATATTAAATCTGTAGAATCTTGAATTGTAATGCTAGTTGCAGTAATGATTGAATCTATAATTGTGACTTCTGATTCTTCTGCTACGGCTTCTTCTACTGTCCCTTCTTCTGCTACGGCTTCTGATTCTTCTGCTACGGCTTCTGATTCTTCTGCTACGGCTTCTGATTCTTCTGCTACGGCTTCTGATTCTTCTGCTACGGCTTCTTCATTTACTGATGGGCTTGTAATTCCTGTAAATTCAAAATATGCAGTTGCTTGATTATTTTCATTTTGAGTAATTGTAATTTTATACATTCCTGGTGTTTTCCAATACGGTCCATTGGGATTAATTTCTGCATTAAATTTTTTATCCGATTCAACTGTCATTTGATCAAGTTGAACTATGTTCCCATTAGGAGCTTGGACAATGAGGCTTATTTGATCTCCTAAAGCAATGTATTTTATTTCTCCATATATTGAAATTACATCGTTTTCTGAATATGATGATTTATCTGTACTAACTACAATTGATTCATTTTCTCCAAATGTTGGCGAAACAGCTATGCTTGTAATTAGAATTCCAAATAGTGTAAAAATCATTAATTGAGTTTTCACTATTTTTTAAATCTGTTTATAATATTTAAGGTTGTGAAAAATTTATTCCTTATTAAGATGAAGATAGGTTGATTTCAACTTTCAGATTAGATATATATTAACCGGAACGTGATTTTTTTCAGTTTGTGTACATTATTTATTATTACATTTAATGTTAGATCTGGGGGCTTTCTAAATGGCAATTAAGAAAAATCAAGTACTTGTACCTGATCATGTCTATGTCCCAAAACATGAAATCATTCCAATGTCTGATGCTGAAGACGTTTTAAAAAAATATAATTGCAAACCAACTGAGTTACCATTAATTTTTGTAAATGATCCTGCTATTATGGGACTTGGAGTAAAACCTGGTGATATGATAAAAATTACTAGATCTAGTCCAACTGCCGGTGAGAGTCTTTACTATAGATATGTGGTGGAGATCTAAATTTGGTTCATTCTGCTAACAAACGATGGCCTGTAATTCAGGATATTTTAAAACGTGAAGGGATTGCAAAACAGCACTTAAACTCTTTTGATGAATTTTTAGAAAGAGGATTACAAAGTATTATCAACGAAGTTGCACAAATTGATATTGAAAATGCTGAATATCCATATAAAATTCAATTAGGAAAAGTTAAACTTCAACAACCAAGAATGATGGAACTTGATGGTTCTATCACCCACATCACTCCAGCTGAAGCAAGATTGAGAAACGTATCTTACTCTGCACCTGTTATGATGGAAGCTAGTGTTATTGAAGATGGAAAAATTTTGGAATCTCGATTTGTACACATTGGTGACGTACCAGTAATGGCAAAATCTAATGCATGTATTTTAAATAATTTCTCCAATCAAAAATTAATTGAACATGGTGAAGACCCAATGGATCCTGGTGGCTATTTCATTATCAATGGATCTGAAAGAGTAATTGTTGGTTTAGAAGATCTTTCTTACAATAAAATTATTGTTGATAAAGAGACTGTTGGTGGTAATGTTGTTTTCAAAGCCAAAGTATATTCATCAATTGTAGGCTATCGTGCAAAATTAGAACTTGTAATGAAAAATGATGGATTAATTGTAGCCAGAATTCCTGGTTCCCCTGTTGATATTCCAGTTGTCACTTTAATGAGAGCACTTGGATTAGAATCTGACAAAGAGATTGCAGCAGTTGTTTCTCTGGTTGACGAACTTCAAGACGAACTTGAAGGATCATTTGAAAAAGCAGGAGATGTTCCTACAGCCAAAGATGCTGTTGTTTACATTAGTAAAAGAATTGCACCTGGAATGTTAGAAGAATTTCAAATTAAACGTGCTGAGACTTTACTTGATTGGGGTCTATTGCCTCATTTGGGTAAACATCCTGAAAATAGAAAAGAAAAAGCACAATTCTTAGGTGAAGCAGCTTGTAAATTATTAGAATTAAAACTTGGCTGGATTGCTCCTGATGATAAAGATCACTATGGAAATAAAGTAATCAAGTTTGCAGGTCAAATGCTTGCAGATTTGTTTAGAACTGCATTTAGAAATTTAGTTAGAGACATGAAATACCAACTAGAACGTTCTGGTCAAAAACGTGGTATTAACGCCGTTGCAGCAGCCATTCGTCCTGGAATCATTACTGACAAGCTAAACAATGCTATTGCAACTGGAAACTGGGGTCGTGGCCGTGTTGGGGTTACACAATTACTTGATAGAACTAATTATCTTTCAACGATCAGTCATCTTAGAAGAATCCAATCTCCACTTAGTAGAACTCAACCAAACTTTGAAGCAAGAGATTTGCATGCAACACACTTTGGAAGAATTTGTCCTAGTGAAACACCTGAGGGCTCAAACTGTGGTTTGGTAAAAAATCTTGCATTGTCTGGAATTATCTCTGTAAATGTTCCTTCTGAAGAACTTGTAGAAAAATTATTTGATCTTGGAACTGTACATTTCTTTGACGCAAAAGATGATTTGAAAAAGGATGGAACTAGAATATTTGTTGATGGTCGTTTAATTGGATATCATAAAGACGGAATTGAATTATCTGAATCTCTTAGAGACCTTAGAAGAAATTCAAAAATCCATCCTCATATTGGAGTTTCATTCCATAAATCTGATGAACATGATGATGCAACACGAAGAATGTATGTGAATTGTAATGCCGGTCGTGTTTTAAGACCATTAATAATTATTAAAGATGGCAAGGCACTGTTAACTTCTGACCTTTTAGATAAGATTTCAAAGAAATTACTTTCTTGGACTGATCTTTTGAGAATGAGTGTTTTAGAACTGATTGATGCTAACGAGGAAGAAAATTGTTATGTCGCATTAGATGACACTGATACTAAGAAACATACTCATCTTGAAGTATTCCCACCATCAATTTTAGGTGCAGGCGCTTCTATCATCCCATACCCTGAACATAACCAGTCCCCAAGAAATACATATGAATCTGCAATGGCAAAACAAAGTTTAGGATTTTCAACACCAATGATGAACACTAGTACATACGTTAGACAACATCTTATGTTATACCCACAGGTTCCAGCTGTCAATACCAAAGCAATGAAACTTTTGGGATTAGAAGATAGACCTGCAGGCCAGAATTGTGTAGTTGCAGTATTACCATTTGACGGATATAACATTGAGGATGCAATTGTTCTAAGTCAAGCTTCTGTTGATAGAGGATTAGGCAGAACATTCTTCTTTAGAATTTATGACGCAGAGGCAAAACAATATCCTGGTGGAATGAGAGACAGCTTCCAAATTCCAAATGCTGAAGATAATATTAGAGGTTACAAGGGTGAGCGTGCATATCGATTACTTGAAGAAGATGGTGTCGTAGCATCTGAATCTGCTGTTAAAGGTGGAGATATTTTGATTGGTAAGACTAGTCCTCCTAGATTTATGGAAGAATATAGAGAGTTTGAATCATCTGGTCCGTATAGACGAGATACTTCAATTGGCGTAAGGCCATCTGAAACTGGTGTCATTGATACTGTTGTTATGACTCAATCTAATGAAGGTGGAAAAATGTATAAAATTAGAGCAAGAGATATGAGAATTCCTGAGATTGGAGATAAATTTGCTTCAAGACACGGACAAAAAGGTGTAATGGGTATTTTGGCAAAAGCCGAAGATTTACCATACACTGCTGAAGGTATGTCTCCTGACGTTTTGATTAATCCGCACGCATTCCCTTCAAGAATGACTGTTGGAATGATGATGGAATCTGTATGTGGAAAAGCCGCATCATTTCGTGGAAAGAGATTTGATGGTTCAGCATTTGTAGGAGAAAAAATGGATGAAGTTAAAGCGGTAATGGATGAACATAATTTCAAATATTCTGGTAAAGAAATAATGTATGACGGAAGATCCGGAAAAGCATTTCCTGTAGATGTGTTTATTGGAGTTGTATATTATCAAAAACTTCACCATATGGTTGCAGATAAAATACATGCAAGAGCACGTGGACAAGTTCAGATGTTAACTAAACAACCAACTGAAGGAAGAGCAAGAGGTGGTGGATTAAGATTTGGTGAAATGGAGAGAGATTGTTTAATTGCTTATGGTGCTTCAATGATTTTAAAAGATAGACTACTTGACGAATCTGACAAATCTGATATTTTTGTATGTGAGCGATGTGGACTTGTAGCATATCATGATGTTAAACAAAGAAAATATGTCTGCAGAGTTTGTGGGGATAAAGCCAAAGTATCTTCTGTATCTATAGCATATGCTTTCAAATTATTGTTACAAGAGATGCAAAGCCTAAATATTGCACCAAGATTGCTCATAAAGGAGAAACTGTAAGATATGTCTATTCAAGCAATTAAAGCAATTGATGGAATTCGTTTCTCTGTCTGGTCTCCCACAGAAGTCAGAAAATACTCTGTTGCTGAAATCACTGCTCCTGAAACATATGATGAAGATGGAATGCCAGTTCAAGGCGGTCTTATGGATGGTAGATTGGGCACGCTTGAACCTGGACAAAAATGCTTAACTTGCGGAAACACTGCAGCCAGATGTCCTGGACACTTTGGACATATTGAACTTGCAGAACCTATTTTGCATATTGCATTTATTGATAATATTTACAAATTATTACAATCTACATGTCGTTCTTGTGCTAGATTAAAAGTTCCACAAGATGATCTTAATGCATTTCAACATATTAAAGATAAAGGATCTTCTTACACCCTAGTTTCACAAAAACGTATTCCAGAACAAATTATTGAAAAAGCAAAAAAAGCAAAAGAATGCCCTCATTGTGGTAAAACACAATTTGAATTAGTATTTACAAAACCAACTATCTTTGTAGAAAAAACAGAAATTGGTGAACACCGATTATTGCCAATTACAATCAGAGAAAGATTTACACAAATTATTGATGATGACTTGTCTTTGTTAAACTATGATCCTGTAACTGCAAGACCCGAATGGTTTATTCTTCAAGCCTTGCCCGTACCACCTGTAACTGTCAGACCTTCCATTATTCTTGAAACTGGAATTAGATCTGAAGACGATTTAACCCATAAAATGGTGGATATCATTAGAGTAAATCAAAGACTAAAGGAAAGTAAAGAAGCTGGAACTCCTCCATTAATTGTTCAAGACTTAGTTGATTTGTTACAATATCATTCAACAACCTATTTTGACAACGAGGTTTCTGGAATTCCACAAGCTCATCACCGTTCTGGACGTCCTCTCAAAACATTAACTCAAAGACTCAAAGGAAAAGAAGGTAGATTCAGAGGTTCATTATCTGGAAAGAGAGTCGACTTTTCTAGTAGAACTGTAATTTCACCTGATCCTAACTTAGATTTGTCTGAAGTAGGTGTTCCTGAACAAGTTGCAATGAAGTTGACTATTCCAGAAATTGTAACTGAATGGAATATTGAAAGAATGCGAACTCTAGTAATTAACGGACCTGATAAATTTCCAGGTGTAAACTATATTGTAAGACCTGATGGCGTCAAAATTAGGTTAGATTTTGTTGAAGACCGTTCAACAATCGCTGAATCCCTTGAAATTGGATATTTGATAGAAAGACATCTTGCTGACAAAGATATTGTAATGTTTAACAGACAACCATCCCTTCACCAGATGTCAATTATGGCTCACTATGTCCGAGTACTTCCAGGAAAGACTTTCAGATTACACCCATCTGTTTGTCCGCCATACAATGCAGACTTTGATGGTGATGAGATGAACCTTCACGTTCCTCAAAGTGAAGAAGCAAGAGCAGAAGCAATTCTATTGATGAGAGTTCAGGATCAATTAATTTCTCCAAGATACGGTGGTCCGATTATCGGGGCCCTAAGAGACTTTGTGACTGGTGCATATCTTCTTACCAAAGACGATACAACTCTAAGTATTCAAGAATTTTCAAATTATGCCATGCTTGGTGGATATACAGATCCACTTCCAAAACCTGGAACTAAAACAAAAGACGGCCCTGCATATACTGGAAAACAACTATTTTCATTATTCTTACCTAGCGACTTTAACTATGCACTTACATCAAAATGGTCCAAGGGTACTGGTGGCAAAGCAAATGATGTTGTAATTAAAAATGGTGAATTAATCAGCGGTGTAATTGATAAGACTTCAATTGGTGCAGAAGAACCTGAGAGTGTCTTACATAGAATTACTAAAGATTATGGAAATGAGGTTGGAAAGAGTTTCTTAAATTCAATTTTAATCATGGTCAAACAATTCATCACCCATTACGGATTCAGTTATGGTTATGGTGATCTTGTAGTTCCAGAAAAGAATGTTAAAGAAATCTTAGATGACATTCAATCAACCTATGATGTTGTATCTGATTTAACTGACCAATATGAAAAAGGAACATTGAAACTTACTAGAGGTATGAAAGCTGAAGAAGCATTAGAGGCTTACATTGTTAATGAATTAGGTAAAGCCAGAGTTAAAGCGGGTGATACTGCAAATGATTCTCTTGATGATGGCAATGCTGGAAAAATTATGGCTACAACTGGTGCCAGAGGTTCAGCACTTAACGTAGGTCAAATGGCTGGTGCATTAGGCCAACAATCAAGAAGAGGAAATAGAATGAATGACGGTTATGCTAACCGTGCATTAACTCACTATAAAGAACATGACAGTAATCCTGACGCTCATGGATTTGTAAAATCAAATTACCGAACTGGATTATCTGCATTAGAATTCTTCTTCCACGCAATGGGTGGTCGTGAAGGACTTGTAGATACTGCAGTTAGAACACAACAAAGTGGTTACATGCAACGTAGATTGATCAATGCACTTGAACATATTAGATTAGAATACGATGGAACTGTAAGAGATCCACACGGTCACATTGTTCAATTCCTTTATGGTGAGGATGGAATTGATGTACAGAAAAGTGATCATGGTGAGGCATTTAATCCAAGCAGATTAGCTGCATCACAAACCATGGTTGATTCTGGAGCTAAAGCTACAAAAACTGAAATTGAAACACTTGCTAAGAAATACACTGCAACATTTAATCCACGATTAACTAAACTTGTAATTGACGCATTAAACAAATCTAATCTAAGTAAATCCGGCGTTGAAACCGTATGCAAGAAAGGTCTTTCACTCTACAACAGTGCTCGTGCAGAACCTGGTCAAGCCGTTGGAATTGTCACTGCACAATCTATTGGTGAACCTGGAACTCAGATGACTCTAAGAACATTCCACTTTGCAGGAATTAAAGAAAGAAACGTCACATTGGGTCTTCCAAGATTAATTGAACTAGTTGATGCAAGAAAGAAACCGGTTACCCCAACTATGGATGTCTACTTAGAAAAAGAAAATAAAACTAACAGAGAAAAAGCAATTGAAGTTGCAAGAAATGTTTTACAGACTAAAGTCAGCGCATTAATTGCTGACACTGAAACTGATTATTCTACTAACATTAAATTAATTTTAAGTGAAAAGAGACTCAGAGAGAGAGGCTGCTCAGTTGCAGAAGTTGAAGCATCACTTTCATCCAACAAAAAGTTCAAGATGGAAGTAACTGCTGAATTAATCACTTTGAATTTAGTTGAAGAATGCGATACTGCAACTGCAATTGGAATTAGAAATAAAGTTCTCAATACTACTGTTAAAGGAGTTCCAGATATTGAGCGTGTAACATTAGTTCAAAAAGATGATGAATGGGTAATTCAAACTACTGGTTCAAACATTGCAAAATTACTTGAGGTTAAGGGTATAGATAAAAGAAATGTTAGAACAAACAATGTATTTGAAATTGCAGGAACTTTGGGTATTGAAGCCGCAAGAAATGCATTGATCAGTGAACTACAGCACACCTTGGGAGACCAAGGTTTGGAAGTTGATGATAGATACATCATGCTTGTATCTGATTTGATGTGTTCTAGAGGTTACATGCAACAAATTGGTAGACACGGTATTGCTGGTACTAAAGACAGTGTTCTTGCAAGAGCTGCATTTGAAATTACTGTACCAACCCTTGCACATGCTGCACTCGCTGGAGAAGTTGAGGCACTCAGAGGAATTACTGAAAACGTAATTGTTGGTAGTCAAATTCCAATTGGAAGTGGTACTGTTGATTTGTACATGCAAGTTAGTAAGAAAAAATCTGACAAGTGATAATTATGGCTGATGAAATTTCTACAGCAATGGCTAACTGTCAAGGGAAATCTGTCCTACTTCGTCTAAGAAATTCAAAAACAATTCAGGGCTCTTTAGTCGACTTTGATATTCATATGAATTTGACATTAGAACATGCTGAAGATATTACTGACGAAAAACATATTGTTCTTGGAAAAGTTTTACTGCGCGGAGATAACATCTTAGCAATTTCTTTACCTACTGACAAATCTTAGAAATAACCATCAAACATTAAATTCAATTTCTGTTAATTCTCTATGTGTATTTAATTTTGGTAGGATTGTTTTTAATTTTTACTCCAGCATATGCTCAATCTATTCCTGACTATGAAAAACCATACGCTCCAATTTTTACAGACAAATCTGTTTACTCTTGGACTGACAAAATTATTATTTCTGTAATGGCTCCAAGTTGGAATAGTAATCCGAATCAAATCGATTCAATTGGTAATCTTGAATCACATTCCCTAAAAATTTCTTCAGGTGAATATTCTCTAAAGCCTTATCGATTAACTGAAACTAATTCCAACTCTGGAATTTTTTCAGGTGAAATTATTCTTACAGGTTTTTTACATGATGTTAACGGTGATGGGATTTTTGATACCAATCCTAGAACAACTGGCAATGGACCTACAAATGGATTTTTACAATCTGATGGAGATGATTCGATATCGATTTCATTTGAATTTGCAGATGGTATAACACTTGTTGAATCTATTCCTGTTAGTTGGAATCATGGGACAATTCAATTCTCAAAAGATACATTTCTGTTAAATGATTCAATACAAATCCGTGTAATTGATTCTGATTTGAATTTAAACCCTGAAATGATTGATAGTGTAACGCTGGAAGTTTTTTCAGATTCTGACGTGGGTGGATTATTGGTTAACGCTATAGAGACATCCGAAAGATCTGGCGATTTTATTTCCACAATTACTTTATCTGCTGATTCGCCTTCTAGTGGAAATAGACTTTATGCTGTTCCTGGTGATACCATATTTGCAAAATATGATGATCACACTTTGCCCAAACCCTTTTCGAAAACTGATAACCAATATGTTGAAACTTTTGCAAAAATTGATCATTCTACTTTGCCTCTTGATAGAATAAACGTTTCACCTGTTTTCTTATCTGATAGATTTGAAAATCATATAACTTCATTTCTTTCAAACATGCAAATACAAATAGTTGGATCAATTGAAAATCAAATCAAGTATGATCAAGAATTTATTTATTTTTTTCAAATAAAAAATTCTGATGGAATCGTTACTTCTATTTCTTGGATTCAGGGAAATTTATCTTCTAACCAGATTTTGGATATTTCACGATCTTGGATTCCTGAAAAACCTGATACTTATATTTTAGAAACTTATGTCTGGAATTCGTTAATCAAATTAATGCCAATGAGCCCGCCTACATTTACAACAATCATTGTTAATTAATTATAATTAAATTCAATTTTTATATGTCAAAAAAATATTTTTAATTTGATTTTTAATGCATCCAACTATTTTTTCAATAAACCTATAAGGCCCTGACAAGACGATCGGAATAAGGAAAATACATGAGTAAAATACTTGAAAAATCATTAAAGGATGCACGTAAGGAGGATAGACTAACTATGGGCGCTAAACAAGTTTTAAACTCTCTAAATAATTCCAAATTGATCATTTTATCAAGATCTGTAGATGGTGAAATGCTTGAAAGAATTCAATCTGATGCAAAAAAACAAAAAGTTCCTCTAGTAAACTTTGAAGGAACTTCAGTTGCATTGGGCAGATTATGTGGATTACAATTTAGAATTTCAACAATCTCATTTACCACAATCGATGAGGCAAGTATTAAATCAATTTTAAAAGACGAGGAAACAAATGTCTAACTTAACTTTAAATGAGACATTTTTAGTCTGGAAACAGTAGAGAATTATTATGCAAGCAATTAAACTTTCAACTGATCAAATGCGTATGATGTCACTTTTTCAAAATGTGACTGGTGCAGTTGCTAGAGATTGCATTGATGATGA
>ENA-OREN01005286-OREN01005286.1-marine-metagenome-genome-assembly--contig:-NODE-5286-length-10783-cov-8.527181_pt1 | contig 10783 bp, 10 predicted proteins | sample MGYA00248624_ERZ508555 | MGnify/ENA primary metagenome ERZ508555 (study PRJEB26222, sample SAMN06267773) | marine metagenome | isolation source: Saanich Inlet, British Columbia, Canada | place...
ACGCTGGATGTAATATGCATTACGTGCGAGTATTTTTCTATTACCATTTTTTCGTCTATCGAGACGCTGTCGTATTGCGAAACACTTCCAACGTCGTTTCTCCCTAAATCGAGGAGCATGATGTGCTCGGCAAGTTCTTTTGGATCAGATAATAATTCCTTCGCCAGTAGTTCATCTTCTTCCGTTGTGCTCCCGCGTTTTCTTGTTCCTGCTATTGGTCTTACGTTAATGTTTCCTTTATCCACTTTTACCATAACTTCGGGGGAGGAGCCGATCAGCTCCAGGTCCTTCATCTTTATATAGAACATATATGGAGATGGGTTGATTACCCTTAATGTGCGGTAAATATTGATAGGCTCAGCGTTTATCTCTGTTTTCAGGCGTTGTGAAAGAACCGCCTGAATTATGTCTCCGGCACGAATATATTCTTTACAGGTTTCGACAGCTTGCAGAAAATCAGATTCCTTAAAATTCGATGAGAACTTCAGGCTTAGCTCCCCTTTTTCGGTAATATCATCACTTAATGTCATTACCGGGGTGCGGAGCTTATTAATAACATTATCTATTTTATTAACCGCATCTTCATAGACATCTTGAATATCTCTTTCGTCTATATGAGCCGCGCAGACTACTTTTATTGTTTTGTTTAAGTGGTCGAATACAATTGTTTCGTCATAGAACATAAAGTACATATCCGGCAGATTCAAGTCATCGATTGTTGAATCCGGCAGCGTTTCGACATAGCGCACAGAATCATAGGAGGTGTAACCAACTGCTCCGCCAAAAAAGTCCGGTAAGCCATTTACGTGTACGGGAGAGAATTTGCTAATCTGTTGTTCCAGTGCTTTGAATGGATCTGTAGTTTCTATATGCGTAATCCCTTCCTTATTAGAGATTTCTACGTTAGAACCTTTACATTTGAACCCTGAAAAGGGATTACAGCCTATAGTTGAATATTTTGCGATTTTTTCGCCACCATCTGCGCTTTCCAGGAGAAATGCGTAATCAGTTTCTGAAATCTTCTGAAATGCAGACACTGGGGTCAGAGTATCTGCGAAAAGTTGACGGTATACAGGTACAACATTCCCTTTCTTTGAAAGTTCTTTGAATTCGCTGAATGTCGGGTAATATTGTGTTTCCATAACTTGTAAATTTCGCTTGACTTTAAGTTTTTTTTACATAAAATTAACTGCTAAATCTCGCCTGATTTTTGGCAGCCAAATAGATAATATCGGCTAAGATTCCTAATGTCAAGATAAGATACTTGCTTAAATACATATTAAGATAATCATAAATGTGGAAGAGGAAAAAGAAACAAAAGGAGGCTGAAGCAGTAGAAGAAACGGTTGATGCCGTAACCGAAAAATCCACCTCTTCGGAGGCAGAACAAGCGGTTAGTGTGGAAACCGAAAAAATTTCCTCTGCAAAAGAAGAAAAGGTTCGTACGACAGCAGAAGAAGAAAAAACGGTTAGTGCTGCTGCAGAAAAGGCTTCACTTCAGAAAAAGGAAGAAAAAGCAGGGAACGCTACTGCTGTAGAAGAGGTTTCGTCTTCTGGTGTTTTCATATTTGGTAGTAGAGTTGAAAGCCGTTTTAAGAAATTTATGACGGCCATGTTTTCAATTTTCCTTCTACCTCCTGCCATAGTATTTGGTTTGTCAGTAATAACGATCGTTGTATTGATAGCTTTTCCCTTGGTTTCAATCGTTTTGCCAATAACATTGTTGTCTTTGTGTATACTTTTCATATTACTCCCTGTTGTGCTACCTTTCCTTACGGTTGTGTCCCTTATTACAGGAAAAGGAAAAGTGCAATTTGGCCTGGAGAATAAAAAATTTGCTATCAGGGTGCTTGGTATAACCATTCCTCCCTACTCAGGTCGCTAGTGTATATGTACGTAAAACAAGTTAATTAAGTGTAAATTTTTTTAAATTATAGAGATTCCAAATGGAAAAAAGCTTTAACCCAAAAGGTGTTAAGAAGAAGCCCGTACTTTCTAAGAAAATGGTATTTTTTGTTATTGTACCAATAGCTTTGGTAGTCCTGCTCATTGTGGGCGGTAGAAGGTTGACATGGAAGGAAATACAGGCGGACGAAGTTGCCGTAATTATTAATAACATTACCGGCAATATAAAAACTATAGATCGTGCTGGTGCTGTAGTTTACTATCCATTCATTCAAGACTTGTACATCCTTGATAAAAGAGAGCAGGAAGCACCTATGGCGTCATCGAATATATCCGCAGATTTCCCACAGGGAAACCCTATCATACTCAAGACTCGTGATGGGGGTGACGTGAGTATCGATTTGGTTATACAATATAAATTAATTTCGAAGATAGCAAACCAAGTTGTTCAGGACACTGGTTTCGGTGAAGAATTTAAGGAAAAGTGGATATGGGACTATGCGAGAACTATTTGTAGATACGAGTTTGGGGATCTGTCCATTAGTGAATTTCCTGATTCGGCTAAAAGAGAGGAAAAGATCCGGGCGTCAACTAATGAGTTGAACAACTTGTTAAACCCGCATGGAATATTCGTAACCTCTTTGAATTTTATTGATTACCGTTATTACAGAGAATATGCGGAGAAAATACACGAAAGAAGACTTGCCGACAAAGAGGTTGAGGAGCAGGTACAGAGAGCATCGGCCGCAAGACAAAATCAGAATAGGGTAGTTACCGAGGAAACAAAGAAGCTGGATGTGGCAATATCCAGGTTTAGCGGTACACTGCATCAAATGGAGAGAGACGCAAATGCTGAATCAGACAAAATCAGGGATTCCGGCAAGGCGTATCTTATTAAGGCCAGACTTGATGCAGATGCGGAGTATGATAGACTGGAAAAACATGCTGCGTCAATTCTTGCAGTGAAGAAGGCAGAAGCGGAGGGTATCTTCGCCCTTAAAAAAGCACTTGAGGGTGCAGGTGGCCGCAATCTTGTCAAAATGGAATATGCAAGGCGGTTGCGTAATGCCAAGGTTATAGGAACGCCAGTGTTAAAGGCAGCAGAGGAAATACCTCAGCTGAGAATAATGGAAAGACTACTCAGGGAAACGGGTGAGGTAACACGACCACCCGCCAAGGGAAAAGAATCCTCTCATGGGGGAGGAGAGCATGCGGCGCCGTCTTCAGTACATGGTGAGCCGTCCGAGCACGGCGAATCGGCAGGACATCCAGCGGCGGCAGGGCATTCAGGACATTAACAGAGAAACTGATTTGGGTAATTTTTATTTCTTGCCTGTACCAGAATTATATTAAAACATAATAGTATCAGGAGAACGGATTAATGATAAAGTTTCTGGCCAAGTTTATTGCTAAATATTTCATACCTCTAAGTATTGTAATAGCTATCTTAGTTATTGTTGTTGGCGTAAGGTTTATGATAATCAGGGTTGAGATTGATCAGATAGGGGTTAAAACTGCAATATGGGGTTTCAAAAGAGGTGTTGTACAAAAAGACTATAAACCTGGCTGGCATAGATTTATAAGACAGATTGAAACCTGGGATCTATTTGATGGTACTGTACAGACACTTAGTTTGACACGGGAAGCACGTAATGCGGAAGGCAAGATTGAGTCAAAAGAAATACGCATTAGAACTGCAGATGACTATGACGTTACCGTTGACATAATAGTGAAATATCAAATAATGAAAGATAAAGCGTACAAGATTCTTCAGGAAATAGGTCCGGGGAACAGATACAAAATGTTTGTAGAAAGTGAAGCAAAAGACGTTGCCAGAAATATTTTGGGAAGGATGTCGGAAAAGGACCTTTATAACCCTGAAGAGAAACGCAGAAGGGCTGCAGAAGCTAAAATATTGCTTGCAAGCCAGGTTAAATCACGCCACGTCCGTGTTGTTGACTGGCTTATACTTGACTTGAGGTTTGACACACAGCTAGAAAGAAAGATTAAAAATGTTAAGCTCGCAGAGTTAGATGAGTTATTGAATGTGGCAAAAGAAAAAGCTGTTGGCAAACGAGGTATTACTCAGACGATTGACGCTTCTACGGAGGCCCTTGCACAAAAGATACAATCAGATAAGGATGGTAAAATAGTAGCCTTGAAAGCTGAAATGGATACTAAGGTTACGCGGATTATTGCCAGTGCGAATAAATTCATGATAGAACAGAAGGCAGAAGGGGATCATTATATGCATGTAAAACACGCTGCTGGAGAATTGCTCGTTGATAGGGCAACGGCAGAGGGTGAGAGGCTGCGAAGGGTTTCTATGACCGGTCTGGGAGGAGATTTAATCGTAGCGCTTGAAGCTGCCAGGAATATAAATCTGGCCGATATAGTCGTCTCTACACAGGATATGGATCTCCTGGATGTAGACGAGATGATAATTAAATTAGGGGCGGGGGTAGAGAGAGACCTGCCTATCATACTAGAACTTGAAGATTCTCCTGGATCTCTTAAACTGTCGGATGATTTACCTGAGGTGCTGAAAGGCCATGGTGAACATGGAGGAGGTCATGAAGACCACGGAGATTCTTTAATGGATCATGGCACTGTTCCTCATCATGAAACTGCTCCTCACGATGATAAGGAAGAGCATGGTGCCTCTTTAATGGAACATCATGGGCAAGAAGCTGAAGCTGCTTCTCACGGAGTGCCTGGTGAGTCACATGAAGCCGCTCATGAGGAATGGGGAACATCCTCACCCATGACCGAATCATTTCCTGTATCTCAATAAGAGCTTTTAAACATTATTTCATACCTGTCGATATCTACCGGCTGCACGCCAGAAATGATTTCTTCAAATGCCTTAGTGTCTCCACTATTAATACTTCTTACTGAGAAATCCAGGCTTGTGATCATGCCGTAAGCCTTGCTAAATACTTTCATAACAAAAGAGGCATTGTAAAAATCATTTTCTGAATTGTTCTTAATGTTTCCTGTCACAGAAGAGGAAGATCCAAAACCATTAAATGAAATGTTGCTGGCATAAAAACCATTGCCGACATCTTCAAGGCCCTCTAATTCTTCCGGGTGTGCTTTCTCGTCAAATATCAAGTCTTCCAGACTGTCTAGTGGTGAGACTTCTTTTGTTTCAGCCTTGGCAACAGCTTCTTCTCTTTCGATAATTTTGACGGTGCTCTCTCCTGTATCTGAAACTAATGGCATTTTGGCAGAATAAATTGCATACTTGCGAATCTCTTTGGATAAGACACCAACTATTATCTCTTCAAAAGGTTTAGTGGTGCCTTTGTTAAATCCATAAACGGAAAACCCCTGATCTCCCAAAGGAATATTCTCTTTATCATAAGCCTTAATTTTAAAGTCAGTCATTCCATGGTCTCTGTCAGATTTATTTATTATTTCTCCGCTTATCTGGGAAGACGAACCGAATGGTTCAAATGTAATATTTTTAACAAAAAATCCTTCACCTATGTTGATTAGATCTGTTTTTTCGCCATGTACTTGTGGCTCTTCATGGTGTTCGGCTGGAGCTGCAGCATGTTTTGCCTCTTCGTGGTGTTCGGTTGGGGCTGCAGCATGTTTTGCTTTTTCGTGGTGTCCGGCTGGAGCTGCAGCATGTTCTGCTTCTTCATGGTGTCCAGCTGGGGCTGCAGCATGTTTCTCTTCTTCGTGTTTACCATGTTCCGCTGCCGCTTGCACCAAAACGCCTGATTCAAGTTTACTTAATCTGGAATTTAATTCCTCAATTCCACTTACAAGAGATTCGTCCGGGGATGATTGTTTTTGGAGACTCTCTTTCATAGACAGGATGAGCTCTTCCTGTTTTTTTAGCTTGTCGCCCAGTTTGTTGATGACACTTTTCTGCTCATCTATAGCCTGCATCAATGTGTCTAATGGTTTATTTGCCGTTTTATACATCCTTTCAAGCACAGAAGTTTTAACCTCCTGATCCTCAATCCTGTTTGCCAGCTTGGCAAATCTTTTCTTGAAGACATTCAATGTTCCTTCAAATGACTTTACAATCTCCTTTACGCCTTCCAGCGAACTCATATTTTCAACTCTTTCAACTTTGGCATCCATATCGCTTAATAGGTTTTCTATATTTGCCAGACTGTTGTTCAATTCAGCGGTTTGCTTTTCTCTAGATGCTTTATCGCTCTCCAGATTTGAAATTCTGGCGTTCAATTCTTCGATTTGTGTTACCCAGTCACCCAAAGATGTTTGAAATTTCTCTAAATCCTTTAAGATATCCGAGAAGCCAACAGTGCCGGGAAAAAAGAACATTAAGGCGAAAGTGCATGTAATAAGCAGCTTCTTCATACGTTTCTCCAATAGAAAGCATCCTTTTTGGTTTGTAAGGATGTATTTATAAATGTTTATAACAAGCGAATATACACCAATATATATTATGACGCAAACGAAAACGAGTATTTCGCAGTGGCCATTATATAGTAAAGATATTTCACCAAACTATGTTGGTTGTGATTGGTGATAGTGTTTTATTTCATATTATTAATTGCAAACCATCTGCTTGTATTGCTTTTTAGATTCTTAATTATAACTGCCATCTGTTGTTCCAGTTGAAAGCGGGGATACCATCCTATGGTTCTTTTGGCCTTTTCACTGTTAAATCGATATTTCTTGTCTGTCAATTTTAACATCCATGGTTTAAAAAAATAATGCTTCCCTGTTAGCGAGTAGAAATTACTTACAACATAAATACAGAGCCAAACAATCCACACAGGCAGATGTATTAAGTTCAAATTTTTACCATAAACTTCACGTGATATAAGAACGAAAAGTTCATTATTTGAGATAAGATTTTCTTCAGACAAAATCATTATTGAACCCGACGGGACTTCTTTGGCCATTAACATGGACTTCTCAAAGGCATCCAGAACATCTTCAATATGTACGTAAGATATACCGCCTACTCCTTTTCCGGGTAAAATTCTATAGCCAAAACGCCTTTTCCAAATAAAGGCGATCTGGTTTGCAAGCGGTATAGACCTGCAATCCTGAGAATATACTGCCGAAAGCCTGAAGATTGTTGCTTTTATCTTTTCCTTGTATTCTGATATTATTTTTTCTCCCTCAATCTTCGAATTTCCATAATGCATGAATGAGCTTAAATCTGAATCTTCATTTAGTTTGTCGTCACTAGAAGTCGGTTTAAAAACTACTGTGCTGCTTGCAAAAATAAAGTTAATTACATTGAAGTGTATCAAATTGTCCAGTAGATATCTGATTCCGTTTTCATTAGTTTTACGGTACAATTTGTTTTCTTTGTTTGCCATGTCATAGTATGCCGCCAGATGAAACACATAATCGATTTTTCCTGAAATTTTTACTTCTATTTCACGAAAAATGTTACGTAAAAGCTCCTTGTCTGATATATCTGCTTTATACCATAACACACTATTGTCTCTATCTTTATGTAGTATCTTGTCTATGCCAATAATGTAGTACTTTTTGCTTAATCGGGCAATCAATGCAGTGCCAATAAAGCCACTGGCGCCCGTGATTAATACCGTTTGTCTGGTCATTTTGATAATAGGATTGACAGGTTATAAAACATGGTATACCATTTAATTCTTATGGATGGGGGGGCTTGCCAAGCAACTTCGTTTGGGCGAAAAAAGGGATTGGCACAGGAGGAAATCGGCATAAGCATAAATAAAAAGATTTATGCCTTAGGTTCAAAAGTGCTCTCTAAAATTTTATACACTTTGTGTTAGTTGTATTTTTTCTGTTTTTGTCTTCGGTTCTTCTTTTTTGATTTCTTTTTTGCTCTTGGGAGTTGGTTTTGCTTTTTCCTTAACAGGTTTTTTGGTAGAAGCCTTAGGTTTTGTCTTTGGTTTTTTTGCCAATTTCTCTGTTATCTCCAGATTTTGTGTTTTAGATAAGTTTTCCGTGCAATTGTATTTAATGTTAGCGCGGGTGAATCAGCTATATAAGTTAGAAACTGCTAAGACGGCGAAAAGGGCTATTCTCTTGCGGTGAGATAGCCCTTTTGCCGTCAGGCGACGAGGGGGAAAGGAGTTAAGACCCCCGTCAGGTGAGTACGGTAATTCCCGATTACGCTGTGGCAGCACACGGGAGGGCGAGGCTTGAAGTAACGGAGATGAAGGCTCCGGCCACATTTACCCCCGTACTCATCAGTTTCTAATAGAATCAAGCGGTAAACAGACAAGTCTTAATTTTTTGTTTATTTTTATTATTGTTTTCTCCCAATACCATTTAGTTTTTTAACTTCACTTTTGAGTGCCCTGCTCAATACCATCAGAGCGACCTCGCTATCTGATCTTCTCCTATAATACGGAGAATCTTCTGCTTTTCTTAATTCCTGAATCATCTCTTTGATGTTTTCATCTCTTTTCTCGTTATAATATATCTGTAAACACTTACTCATTATCATCTTGCCTTTCGTTAAATCTGTCCAAGTTAAATCAAGTCACTTTAAGTTTATGCACATTGTCTAACAGAAACAAAATCGGTTGTCAAGATAAAAATACTATATTTTGTATGTTTTTTTATTTGGTTTACAATATATAGTAAGTAAGCTGCAGAAATGTAGTAAAAATAGTGTAAGTATATTGTCAGGAAATAGTTTATGGTTTTGTATAAACAGGTATTATTTTATCGGTTTTAATTAAGATCATAGGGAAGGTATTCTAGTGGGGAAGTGGCGGCTTGGCAGAAATTTGCGCACAGCTTAGTTTAATTTTATCCTCAGCTTTTCGAAGGATTCTGTAATAAGTTTGGATGCCAAGGCTCTTTCATTGTCTACTGCAGAGCTACCCTTAATCTTAGCTGTCCAAATTGTTTCATTTGTAATTACGTCCACACATCTTACGGTAAATGAGACTTTTGTTATTATTGGCGACATGAACATTCCGGAGGACATTGCCCTGTAGGAAACTCCAAAACGCTCAATGTTGCCAACGACTATGGCGTCAGCGCCTAACTGTTTTCCCAGGTTCAAATAGTTTTGCGTATGCAATAAATCTTCTTTTTTGAGTTTCTTTAATTTTAACTCTTCTTCCACAGCTTTTCTGTTAACAACAATATATTTCCCCCATTTTTCCAGTTCTCTGGCAGTCATACTTGAAAGGATTGTGCCTGCGTTTGCGTCTATAATCGTTTTTGCAGAGACCTTAGAGAGCATGGAATCTTTTTTTTCGTCTACGGGTGCTTCGAACATAATTACAGCAACTTTTTGAATCTCATCTTGAGGAAAATCTTTGTTAACATCGACCTTAGAGGTCATATTTACTGATGCACAGCTAGACAAAAGTAGAAATAATATTGCATATTTTTTCATAATAATTATTTTCAGATAAGTGTGCTGGGAATACGTAAAAGCCAACAAATACTATATTTTCATTCCTTTGGCAAAGGGCTAAAAACCCTTGACAAATTATGGTGTTGTGTTAGAATTTTACCTCTTTGTTGTACTCATATCCATAAGTATTTCCTCATTTTATAGAATACTTATATTTTGAAAAGACGGACTTTGCATTTTAATTGAAAAATCCCTTCTGAAGGCAGGAATAACAGCTTTTCAAATAAGGCATCTCAACAAGTCGCAACCTGCTGGAATTATATGAACTTGCTATCTGAGGACAAATTGTCTTTGAACTGTGGAGCGGAACTATCTATTACATTGGACTGAAAGGAATCTGAAAAATGGCAATTAAAGTGGGAATAAATGGTTTTGGTAGAATAGGTCGAAATGTATTTAGAGTAATTACAGAGAGGGAAGATATTGATGTGGTTGCTATAAATGATTTAGCCGATGCCAGGACATTGTCTCTCCTTTTGAAATATGATTCAGTTCATGGAAAGTTTGATGGTAATATCGAGGTAAAAGAAGATGCGATGGTTGTAAAGGGAAAAGAGATTAAACTGACAAAGGAAAAAGATCCCGCCAGGCTTCCATGGAAAGAGCTAGGGGTTGATATCGCTATAGAGTCTACGGGAATTTTTACAACAAAGGCAGATTGTGCAAAACATCTTGAGGCTGGTGCAAAAAAGGTAATCTTATCCGCACCCTCAAAAGATCAGCTTGACGCTACGATTGTTATGGGGATAAATGAAAATGAACTCCGTGCCGAGCATAAAATTGTTTCCAACGCCTCATGTACAACAAACTGCCTTGCACCGCTCGTAAAGGTGATTAATGATAACTTCCAAATAGAAAAAGGTCTTATTACGACTATTCATGCCTATACAAACGACCAGAATGTCGCAGATATGATGCACAAGGATTTGAGAAGGGCAAGGGCTGCTGCTATTAATATTATCCCGACAACCACTGGAGCTGCTAAAGCTATTGGAGAGGTAATTCCAGAGCTTAAGGGAAAACTTGATGGTATGGCAATGCGGGTACCTGTAGCAAACGGTTCGGTAACCGATTTGGTGGTATCAGTGAAAAAGGCAACTAGTGCTGAAGAGGTTAATAGTGTTTTAAAGGCCGCTGCGGATAATAAATTGAATGGCATATTGGAATATTGTGATGACCCCATTGTCTCATCTGACATAATAGGTAATGAACATTCATGCATTCTGGATGCTATATCCACATGTGTAATTGGTGGTAATTTGGTAAAGGTAATAGGCTGGTACGATAACGAATGGGGTTATTCAAATCGCATGGTTGACCTTGCAGAACTTATCGCAAAAATTTAAGAGGATTATCTCAAATGAACAAACTGTTTATTAACGAACTTGACCTGAAAGATAAGAAAGTATTTGTGCGGGTGGATTATAATGTCCCTTTTGACGAACAGGGGAATATTACCGACGATGCCAGGATAAGGGCCACTTTGCCAACTATTAATTATTTACTTGATGA
>ENA-OREN01005287-OREN01005287.1-marine-metagenome-genome-assembly--contig:-NODE-5287-length-10783-cov-3.797030_pt1 | contig 10783 bp, 10 predicted proteins | sample MGYA00248624_ERZ508555 | MGnify/ENA primary metagenome ERZ508555 (study PRJEB26222, sample SAMN06267773) | marine metagenome | isolation source: Saanich Inlet, British Columbia, Canada | place...
TGCCTGCTGGGGGAAAGCGGCGTCGGGAAATCAACTCTTCTGCGCACCATCGCCGGACTCATCGAACCCGTCTCACCGACCGAAATCCGGGCACATGACGGCACTGCATTGCACGCACGGGTGGCGTATATGGCGCAACAGGACCTGCTGCTGCCATGGCTCAGTGCGATCGAGAATGTGGCGCTGGGTGCACGTTTGCGCGGCGAACGGGCCGATCGAGAACGCGCCCTCAATATCCTCGCCCGCGCCGGCGTCGCCGACCGCGCGAACGCGTTGCCGTCGGAACTATCGGGTGGCGAGCGCCAGCGCGTCGCCCTGGCGCGCACCCTGATGGAAGAACGCCCCATCGTGCTCATGGACGAGCCCTTCTCGGCACTGGATGCCATCACGCGTACGCGCCTGCAGGACCTTGCGGTGGACCTTCTCGACAACCGCACGGTGTTGATGGTGACCCATGATCCGTTCGAGGCCCTGCGCCTGGCCGACACCATCTTCATCCTGAGCGACGGTGCCCAACCCGGCCGCGCGGCCATCGTTCCCCCCGGGGCGACGCCGCGTGATCCCACGGACCCGGCATTGCGGGAGTCACACCAGACGATCATGCAACGCCTGAGCAATGGCGCCGCGCGTGCTTCCGGAGACATGGCGTGAGGTTTATCCGTCCGATTATCGTATTCCTGGGCATTCTGGCGATCTGGCAGGCCATCGTCAGCGGGCTGGAGATCGCGCCGTTCATCCTGCCCGGGCCGCTCGCGGTGATCGACGTGGCCATCGAACGCGCCGACATCCTCGCCAGCAATGCGCTGGTGACCCTGAGTGAAATCCTTCTGGGTCTCCTGTTCGGCACGCTCCTGGGCACGCTCAGCGCGCTTGTGATGGCCTATTTCCGGCGCGCCCGTGCCTGGGTCCTGCCCGTCCTCGTGGTGTCCCAAGCGGTGCCCGTATTCGCCCTCGCGCCGGTGCTTGTGTTGTGGTTCGGCTACGGGATCGCCCCCAAGGTCGCGATGGCGACGCTGATCATCTATTTCCCGGTCACGGCGGCCTTCTATGATGGCCTTCGGCGCACCGAGCCCGGATGGGTCGATCTGGCCCGGACCATGGGGGCATCGAAGGCCGCGATCCTGCGGCAAATACGCATTCCCGCGGCATTGCCCGCCTTTGCGTCGGGCCTGCGTGTCGCCGCGGCCGTGGCCCCCATCGGGGCGGTGGTCGGCGAATGGGTCGGCTCCTCGGCCGGGCTCGGCTACTACATGCTGCTGATGAACGGCCGGGTCCAGACCGATGCCATGTTCGCCGCCCTTCTCGTCCTCGCGCTGCTGGCCGTCACGATCTACTTCCTCATCGATGCGGGTCTGCGTCGGCTGGTCTCCTGGCAAACCGACATGGACCCCGCATCCCAAAACTAGTTTCACCAACTCACGGAAAACACGAAAAACCATGAAACGCCTACTTTCGATCACGCTTTTCGCCCTCTTCGCCACCATGACGGCCATCACCGCGCCCGCCACAGCCGCCGACAAGGTCACGGTCATGCTCGACTGGTTCGTCAATCCAGACCACGGGCCGCTTTTTGTCGCGCTGGAGCGCGGCGAGTTCGAGAAACGCGGGCTGGAGGTCGAGCTGATCGCCCCCGCCGACCCCAATGACCCGCCCAAGCTGGTCGCGGCCGGGCGCGCCGACCTGGCGATCTCCTACCAGCCCCAACTCCACCTGCAGGTCGCCCAGGGCCTGCCCCTGACGCGGATCGGCACCCTGGTCGCCACGCCGCTCGCCTCGCTGGTGGTCCTGGCGGATGGCCCGATCACGTCGATCGCGGACCTGAAGGGTCGCAAGGTCGGGTTTTCCGTGGGTGGTTTCGAAGACGCGCTGCTCGGCGCGATGCTCGCCAAACACGGCCTCTCGCTCGACGATGTGGAACTGGTGAACGTCAACTTCTCCCTGTCGCCGTCCCTGATGAGCGGCCAGGTGGATGCGGTGATCGGCGCCTACCGGAACTTCGAGCTCAACCAGATGGACATCGTCGGTCGCCCGGGACGGGCCTTCTTCCTCGAGGAGGAAGGCGTGCCCGCCTATGACGAACTGATCATCGTCGCCAAGAACGACCGCCTGTCCGAGCCCGCATTCGCGGCGTTCCTGGACGCCATCGAGGCCGCCACCCAGTTCATGATCAACCGGCCGGACGAGGCCTGGGAATTGTTCATCAAGGGTCGCAAGGATCTGGACGACGAGCTGAACCGCCGGGCCTGGCGCGACACGCTGCCGCGATTTGCGTTGCGGCCGGCAGCCCTGGACCAGGGTCGCTACGATCGTTTTGCGGAATTTCTGAAGGGACGTGGCCTGATCGAGACCATCCCGCCGGTCGAGAGTTACGCCGTGGAACTGCGCTAGACGCGGCGTAACCGGGCTATTTCGCCGGAGCGGGAATGAAGACGCCGTCGGCCAGGTCTGCCGCGGTCTCTTCTTCCCGCAGCGCAGCGGCCTGCTGGCGGCGCCACAGCTCGGCATAGGCGCCGTCCTGGGCCAACAGATCATCATGGCGCCCGCGCTCGATGATTGTGCCGTCGTCCAACACGATGATCTCGTCCGCATTGACCACGGTCGAGAGACGGTGGGCGATGACCAGCGCCGTCCGGTCCGCCGAAACCAGTTCCAGCGCCGCCTGTATTTCCCGCTCGGTATGGGTGTCGAGCGCCGAGGTGGCCTCGTCGAACAACAGTATCTTCGGGCTTTTCAGGATCGTGCGGGCAATGGCGACGCGTTGCTTCTCACCGCCGGACAGCTTGAGCCCGCGCTCGCCAACCCGCGTGTTGTAGCCATCGGGCAGGCTCATCACGAAGTCATGGACCTGGGCCAGCCGCGCGGCCTCCTCGACTTCTGCCGGGCTTGCCGCCGGGCGGCCATACTGAATGTTGTAGAAAACGGAATCGTTAAACAGCACCGTGTCCTGGGGCACGATCCCGATCGCGGCGCGCAGACTTGCCTGGGTGACGGCGCGGATATCCTGGCCGTCGATGGTGATCGCGCCGGCCTCCACATCGTAGAACCGGAACAGGAGCCGTGAGATCGTCGATTTCCCCGCCCCCGACGCGCCGACGATCGCCACCGTGTTGCCCGCCGGCACTTCGAAACTCACATCCTTGAGAACCGAACGTCGCGGGTCATAGCGGAATGAAACATGCTCGAAGCGGACAACCCCGTCCCGGGCAATCAGGGGCTTGGCATCGGGCTCGTCCTCGACCTCGCGGTTCTCCTCCAACAGGCCGAACATCTGCTCCATATCCACGAGAGACTGCTTGATTTCCCGGTAAACAAATCCAAGAAAATTAAGCGGTTGGAACAATTGCATCATGTAGAGGTTGACCGCGGTGAAGGCGCCGATGGTCATGACTCCATCCGCCACCTGGAACCCCGACAACACCAGAAGGATCGTCATCCCAAGCGCCATGATCAGGCCCTGCCCGACATTGAGTATCGACAGGGTCGTCAGGCTTTTGACGGCCGCCTTTTCGTAGCGTTCCATCGAGACGTCGTAGCGTTGCGCCTCATGTTCCTCGTTGCCGAAATACTTGACCGTTTCGAAGTTCAGCAGGCTGTCGATCGCCTTGGTGTTGGCCTCGCTGTCGCTGTCATTCATGGCGCGCCGGTATTTCAGGCGCCATTCGGTGAAGGAAAGCGTGAAGATGATGTAGATCACCACCGTCACGAAGGTGATCGCGCTGAATATGAATCCGAACAGCGACCACAGAATGCCGCACACCAGGCCGATTTCGACCAGGGTCGGCAGAATGCTGAACAGCATGAACCGCATCAGGAAATCGATGCCCTTGATGCCACGTTCGATGGCGCGGCTCAGGCCACCGGTCTGACGGTCCATGTGAAAACGCAGCGCCAGGGCGTGTAAATGCTTGAAGACCCGAAGCGCAATCGAGCGAATGGCGCGTTGGCCGACCTTCGCGAAGACGAAATCGCGCAGTTCGGCAAAGGCTTGCTGGCCGACCCGCAGCAGGCCGTAACCGACCAGCAATGAGACGGGCACCGCGATGGCCGCACCGGTCGCATCCGCTTCCAGTGCATCCACCGCCTTGCCGAAGACCGCCGGCACCGCGACGGTGGCGACCTTGGCGGCCACCAGAAGCACCACCGCGATCGCCACACGGACACGCATCTCGAGCTGTCCCTTCGGCCACATGTAGGGCGCCAATGCGCGAATAGCGCGCATTTCAGCGCCCGAACGGCGTTCGGGTGTCTCGATCATTGGTTCAGAAGTGCGTCTGTGGCCTGACATGAGGCGATGATTTAAGCCTAGAACGCTGCAAAGACCAGGTCAGTGGTGCCTTTGGGCCTAGAAAATATCGAGGAAGTACAGGAACAGATAGGCAAACAGCAGCAACGCCACCCACAACACCATGCTGCCGGTTGGCCAGGTTCGTGCCAGCACGCCCTGGGGGCCGTGATGGCGATAGAGTTGCAGCAGGAAGCGCTGGCCCCGCCGGTTCAATGCGCCATAGAAGCGGGCCTGGACCGCCCCGGCTGCACTCGTGATCCGAACCAACAATCTGCGCCCCAGGCGCCGGTAGAGCCAGTCCGTGTCCAGATTTGTGCACCGCAACTCCGGCGGGTACAGCCCCGTGCGTATCAGCACCGTAAAGGCCAGCGCCGAGAAGAACAGCAGCTGGACCTGCGCCAGGACATGGGAATCCGTGTAGGGACGGAAATCGACATCGAACGGCAGGATCGCATACAGCGCGGACGGCCAAACGCCGATGCCGATGCACAGGATCGACGCGAGCCCCATGGCGATGAGCATGTTGAGCGGCGCTTCCTTCGGGCGTTTGCCGGAATCATGGGCAAAGAACGCGAAGAACGGGATCTTGATGCCCGAATGATGGAACACACCCGCGGACGCAAAGAGGAGCACCAGCCAGGTGAAGTAATATTCCTCATGGGCCGCTGCCGACAGGATCATCGATTTGCTGACGAAGCCGCTGAACAGCGGAAAGGCGGAAATCGACGCGCCGCCGATGATGCAGAAGACCGTCGTGAACGGCATCGACTTGTAGAGCCCGCCCAGTTCGGTCGCGAGGACCGTACCGGTCCGGTGCAACACCGCCCCCATCGACATAAACAGAAGCGATTTGTAGATGATGTGGGTGAAGGCGTGCGCGGCGGCACCGTTGAGCGCCAGCTCGGTCCCGATCCCCACGCCGACGACCATGAAGCCCAGCTGGTTGTTCAGGCTGTAGGCCAGCACCTTGCGCAGGTCGTTCTCGATCACCGCGAAGAAGATCGGGAACGCCGTCATCGTCACACCGATCCAGATCAGCTCTTCGGTGCCCGCATAACCGCGCGCCAGCGCATAGATCGCCAGTTTGGTGGTGAAGGCCGACAGCAGCACGGTGCCGGTCGGTGTCGCCTGGGGATAGGCGTCCTGCAGCCAGTTGTGGAGCAGCGGGAACGCCGCCTTGATGCCGAAGGCCAGCAGGATCAGCACGCCGCCGGCCCCGTCGATGCCGATATGCCCGAACTCGATCGAGCCGGTCTCGTGCCAGCGCACGATCAACCCGGCCAGCAGGAGCACGCCAGAGCCGACCTGGATGATCAGGTAACGCATGCTGGCCGCCAGCGCCTCGGGTGTGCGCCGCGCCAGGATCAGGAAGACCGAGGCAATGGCCGTCAGCTCCCAGTAGACGAACAGTGAGACCAGATCGCCGACAAAGACCGCACCGATCGCCGCACCGGCGTAGATGAGCCCGGAGACATGCTCCTCCACCGCGCGCACATGGAGCGAATAGATCACGCCCAGGAATATGGCGATGATGAACACATAGCCGAACACTCTGGACAGGGCGTCCACACGCAGAAGTTCGAGCTCCTGGCCGAAGGCGGAGATCGGGAAATGATTGCCGTCCGGCAGGCTGTAGAGCAAAGCGAAGGCCGCGACGGGCAGCGCCAGCATCCAGATTCCGCGCAGCGGGCCGCGCAGGAACGGCACCGGCAGGGCACCGAGAATCAGCAGAAGGCCCGGCGGGAACTCAATCATCGTAATAGTCCTCGGGCCGCTTCACGATGCGACGCAGGATATTCTTGGCCACAAGCACCAACATAACGCTGCCAATGAACCCGTACGCGCCGTAGAACCCGAAATTGCCGTCAAAACTGGTGTCCGCGTGCCGATGGATCGGGAAATCGAGCAGGATCACGACCGCGCATACGATGTACAGCGCCCACGCCACCTTGGTGACGTTCGCCTTGCGGTCGAGCCACCTTGGTGCCTCGTCCGGCGCGGCCATCGGGACCTCTGTTTCATGATGATCGGTCATCGCGGCACCTCCAGCATGCCCTGCAGCAACCCTTCGATTGCATCCGGCGCGAAGAACAGAATGAAACAGGCAAACGCCGTAAACATCAGCGGCACGACACAGAGCCAGGGCGCCTCTTTCATCCGGGACCGCAGGCTACCCGTTTCCGGGACTGGCGCCGCATCTCCATGTGCATCACCGTGCCCATGATCGTCGGGATCCGGTGGCCGGAAGAAGGCACGAACCACGACGGGCATCAGATAGGCAACATTGAGCACGGAGCTGATCATCAGCGCGGCGACCACGAACCAGTATTCACCGTCCATGCCGCCCAACGCGATGTAGAGCTTGGACCACGCGCCACCGAGTGGCGGCAGCCCGATGATCGACAATGCCCCGATGAAGAACGCCCCCATCGTGAATGGCATCACGCGGCCAATCCCGTTGAGCTGGCTGATCTCGGTCTTGTGGGTCGCGGTGTGGATCGCGCCGGCGACGAAGAACAGCGTGATCTTGCCGAAGGCGTGCATGAGGATGTGCATGCCCGCACCGATCAACGCGAGCGGGGTCGCGATCGCGGCACCGAGCACGATGTAGCCGAGCTGGCTGACCGTCGAATAGGCAAGCCGGGCCTTCAGATTGTCCTTGGTGAGCGCGATCACAGAGGCGGCCAGAAGCGAGAATGTCGCGAGATAGACCAGCCACTCCGACGCGCCGGTTGCCAGCAAATGGTCGGAGCCGAAGATGTAGACCGACACCTTGAGGATCGTGAACACACCCGCTTTGACGACGGCCACGGCATGGAGCAGCGCACTCACCGGCGTCGGCGCCACCATGGCGTTGGGCAGCCATTTGTGGACCGGCATCAAAGCTGCCTTGCCGATACCAAAGGCAAACAGCGCGAGCAGCAAACCGGTGGTCAGGCCGCTCGCCTTGCCCGCGAGGATACCGCCGGGGGTGAAGTCGAGAGTGCCCGCGATTGCCAGCGTCCAGACCAATGCCGGAATGAAGAAGACGATGGACGTGCCCAACAGGATCATCAGATAGATCCGTGCGCCACGCCGTGCCTTTGCATCGCCGTGATGTGCGACCAGCGGATAGGTGCTCAGCGTCAGGATTTCGTAGAACAGGAACAGCGTGAACAGGTTTGCGGAGAATGCGATTCCCAGCGCCGATGCCAGGGCGACCGCGAACGCCACATAGAACTGGGTCTGACGCGGTTCCTTGTTCCCCCGCATGTAGCCGATCGAATAGAAGGAATTCACGATCCACAGGAACGAGGCGATCAGTCCGAAGAGGATCCCGAGCGGCTCGACCTGGAACGCAACCTCCAGCCCCGGCGTGACCTCGAAACCAGACAATTCCGGGCGCCCACCCGCCAGCACGACCGGCAGCAATTGCAGCACGTTCACGAACAGCAGGCCGGCTGTCGCGAGGGTGACCGCCTCACGCAAGTTCGGGTTGCGACGCGTCAATACGATGAGCAACGCCCCCACCGTGGGGATCAGCATCGCGAGCAGAATGTGATCAGCGGGTTCCAACGTCCAAACCTCAGTAAATTCCGGCCAAAAGGTCGGCCGCAGCGCGTTGCGCCAGACCAACCGACCACTGCGTGTCGAGCCCGAAATAAATCGTTGCGATGACCAAGACATAGGCCGGGATCAACATCGCCAGCGGTGCCTCGCGAACATCCGCCGCCTTCGCACTCGGTTCGCGGAAATACGCGACCTCTACGATCCGGCCGACGTAAAGCATGGTGATCAGCGAGGCGAGCAGGATGAGCGCAACCAGCCACCACTGATCCTTCTCCAGCGCCGCCAGTACAATCCACCATTTCGAGATGAATCCCGACGTGCCGGGCGTGCCGATCAGCGCAAGCCCGAGGATCACGATCCCGGCCATCGTGAACGGCATCTTCCGGCCGATGCCGGCCATGTCTTCAAGCTTGACCGAGGCCATGCGGAACATGACTCCACCCAGCAACATGAAGATACCGGCCTTGATGATCGCGTGGTTGAACAGATGGGTCATCGCGCCGGTCAGGCCGGTCTCGGACACATAGCTGATGCCGAGCGTGATCAGGCCGATTTGGGCGACGCTCGAATAGGCAAACATGCGCTTCACATCGTCCTGGAATACAGCAACGGTCGACGCTGCGAACATCGCCACGACCGACAAGACCAGGAACATCTCCGGCAACGGCGTCGATTCGAAGAATCCACCGCCACCGAACACCGTGTAGAAAAACCGCAGGAACAGATAGATCGCCACCTTCGTCGCCGTCCCGGCGAGAAATGCGCTCGTCACAGCCGGCGCATACGCATACGCGTTCGGCAGCCAGAGATGCAGCGGGAACAGGGCCAGCTTCAGCGAAATTCCAACCGTCAGGAAGGCCAGCGCCGCAAGCACCGGGCGCGTGTCGTTGATTTCCGGAATCCGCTGGGCCAGGTCGGCCAGGTTCAGCGTGCCCGTCATGGCCCAGAGCAAACCGATCCCGATCACGATGAAGGTCGCGCCGACCGTGCCCATGATCAGATACTGGTAGGCCGCCGTCAGGGCGCGGCGATCGCGGCCCATGGCGATCATCACATAGCTGGCAAGCGAGGATATCTCGAGGAACACGAAGATGTTGAACGCATCGCCCGTGATCGTGACGCCGAGCAACCCCGTCAGCGCCAGGAGATACATGGCGTAGAACCAGGCCTGATCCGTATCGTTGAAGCGCGCCGCCGTGCCGGTCCGCGCGAAGGGGATAATCACGGACCCCACGCCCGAGACCACGACCAACACGAACACGTTGATCAGGTCGACCCGATACTCGATGCCGATCGGCGGCGCCCAGCCGCCCATGGCATAGGAGATCACGCCCTCATTGAGAACCCTGAACAGGAGGCCGATAGCAGCCGCGAAGGCCAGCCACGTCGCGGCGACCGCAATCAACCAGCCAATGAATCCGCGCCGGAACAACGCGCATAGCGGCGCGGCCAGCAGCGGGATAACGACCTGGAGGGCGGGCAAATGCTGTGCGAGCATCAGTCGGCCTCCATCTCTTGGACTTCGTCATCCTCGATCGTGCCATAGGCCTCGTGGATCCGGACAACGAGCGCGAGCCCGAGCGCGATGGTCGCGACACCGACCACGATCGCGGTGAGAATCAGAACATGGGGCAGCGGGTTCGAATAGAGTTCAAATCCCGGCGCGATGATCGGTGCCGTGCCGCCGAGGACCTTGCCTGGCGAGAGAAACAGCAGATAGACCGACGTCTGGAAAATCCCCAGGCCAACCAGCTTTTTGATCATGTTGCCGTGGGCCGTGATGATGTAGAGGCCGCCGATCATCAGGAAGATCGTGACCCAGTAATTCAGGTCCGCGAGGATTTCGGTCATCCCTCGCCTCCCTTTTCGTCGGCTTCATCTGCGCGGCCGCCGAACACATAGAAAATTGCCAGCATGGTCGATGCAACCGTGATGAAAACGCCCGCCTCAACGATCAGAATTCCGAGATGCTGGCCCTTCACCGGCTTGCTGCCGAGGGGTGAATAGTCGAGGTAATTCTCGCCGAGCAAAAGGCTCGCAACACCGGTGCCCGCGAAGATCAATACGCCGAGCGGAATCATCGTGTTGACGATCCGCCGCGGCACCACCTTCTTGGCCTCGTCGATGCCGAACACCATGCCGTACAGGATGATCGCCGCAGCTGCGGCCACGCCGGCCTGGAAGCCGCCGCCGGGGCCGTAGTCCCCATGGAACTGGACATAGAGCGCAAAAATCAGGATCGCCGGCAGGAGCAGCTTCACGACGACGCGCAGGATGACGGTGTCACGCATCATGTTTTGAGCGCCCCTCGTCCACAACGATCATTTCGCGCCGTCGGCGGCGCGAGAGCAGGATCAGCACGCCGATCCCGGCGGTGAAAATAACCGTCACCTCACCCAGCGTATCAAAGCCGCGATAGCTGGCCAGGACCGCCGTCACGACGTTCGGAGACTTGGTCTCTTTCTCAGCGTTGTCCAAATAATACGGCGCGACATGCTGGTTCTGCGGATTGTCGGCCAGACCGAATGGCGGCAAGTCGACAGTGGCGTAAACCAGGGCGCTGCCGGTCAGCAGGCAAACCAGCAACGGGATCGCCGGCGCATGGCGCAGCGGCGCTTCGCGCGTCCGGGTCAGATGCAGAACGGCCAGCAACAGGACCGTCGACATACCGGCACCAACCGCGGCCTCGGTCATCGCCACGTCGACCGCATCGAGGACCACCATGACGGTGGCCAGCAGGAAGCTGTAGGCACCGCCCAGGATCACCACGGAAAACAAATTGTGCGCACGGATGATCCCGATCACGACGACGACCATGAACAGCAACAGAACCGTGTTCATCACGAGTTCGATGACGCGTCCTCCCCGGCGATATGACCACCCGTCTCGTCATGGTCGAGCTTCGGGCGTAGCCCGGCGTGCAAAGCGGCCTGCGCCAACGCGTGGGTC
>ENA-OREN01005289-OREN01005289.1-marine-metagenome-genome-assembly--contig:-NODE-5289-length-10782-cov-3.708828_pt1 | contig 10782 bp, 7 predicted proteins | sample MGYA00248624_ERZ508555 | MGnify/ENA primary metagenome ERZ508555 (study PRJEB26222, sample SAMN06267773) | marine metagenome | isolation source: Saanich Inlet, British Columbia, Canada | place...
TTGCCTTCCCTCACAGCCCATTCGCCCTTGGGCTCGCCGCTGTTCCAATAAAGCACCGGGTGATGGGCCGCCGATTTCCCCATGAGCAACGGCAACAAACTTTTGCCGTCGAACACCCGCTTGGCCGCACCCTTCGTGCCCATCGCATCGATCGCCGTCGGGAGAATATCCAGCGAGATCACCGGAGCATCGATGGTACGCCCGCCAGCAAATTTGGCCGGCCAACTGACTACCCAAGGCGTGCGAATGCCTCCTTCGTACAAACTGCCCTTGAAGCCGCGCAGAATTCCGTTGTTCGCGTTCATTGCCTTCGCACCACCATTGTCAGTCAGGAAAAATAACAACGTATTTTCCCAAAGCCCCTCGTCCTTCAGTTTCTTGACCACCGCACCAACGCCGAGATCCAAGTGATGAAGCATCGCCATGAGGATCGCACGTTTTTTGTCGAGTTGCGGAAACATCTTTTGCATCCGTGCAATGTCCTCCTTGGGCGCCTGAGCCGGCGCATGCACAGCATTGTAGGCGACGTACAGAAAGAAAGGCTCCTGTTTTTTTCGGTCGATGAATGCCACGGCTTCCTCCGTCAATCGAGTGGTGAGATAGCCTTCGTAATCTCCCACTTTGATTCGCTCTTTGTTGCGATAGATCGGTTCATACTCGGGGCCATTCACTCCGCGTAATTTGAAGTAGTCGTGACCTCCACGGCCCATGAACTTGTAGCACTCGTCGAAACCGCGATTCAGCGCATGCATCTTAAGTTTCGGATAATCCGTATCCAGCCCCATGTGCCATTTGCCCACCACTATGCTGGTGTAGTCGTTCGGCAAAAACGAAGGGAATATTTTTGTTTTTGGATTAAAACCACGGCCGCCATCGCCAGCGGTGTAAATGCCTACCCGCTGCTGATATTGGCCCAACATCAACCCGGCGCGAGTCGGCGAACAAACGTGGCCACTGGTGTAAGCCTGTGAAAAGAACACCCCTTCACGAGCCAACGCATCCATGTGCGGCGTCGCAACTTCCCTCGGATGATTCGGGTTAAAACTAATATCAGCGTAGCCCTGATCATCGGTGAGGATCACCACGATATTGGGTGGAGCCAGTTTCTCAGCACTGAGGCCTGGAGTTGGGCGGAACAGGATCAGCGCCACGACGATTGATAAGGTAATCCGCACGGTTCAGGTCAGGGTACCAAATCAACAATTCTGAGGAAGTTTATTGTTGGATAGCGTTATACCTATTCAACGGCTTGCAATTTCTCTTGAAAGGGCGTCGGAATGTGACTCGCGTGTCTCAATCTTTCCACCTGGGAATTCCCGTTTTTCAGATATGTACGTGTATTTAGCGGGGCCTCTCTTTACACAAAGTATCAACCCATCAAACTCTATGACTGCAGCTACTACTTCTATGAGCTTCTTGTCGGGCACAACGCAATCGATATATGTTTAAAGCCCTTATTCCCGCCTCCTAATCCAAACCCGGAATCGGTGCATTAGGCTTAATCTCTTCCCCCTGCCACACAACCTTGCCCTTCACGTAAGTGAGAATACGGGCGCGACTGCCCGGAGCGGGTTGCCTATTTGATTTCGGTAAAAACTTTTTGTGGTCGGCAATCACCTCAGCATATTTTGAGTCATTTGCGAGGTTGGTCCATTCATTGGGGTCCTTCCTCATGTCATAGAGTTCCTGGCTGCCATCGGCGTACTGGATGAAGCGCCAGTGTTCACTGCGCACCCCGTGGTTGTCATGGTTGTGCGTGGTAATCGCCGGCCATTTGCGCTTCGTATCAGCGTTCTTTAATTGCGGCACCAAACTATGGCCTTCGAGGGTTTTGTTTTTGGGGAGCTTCAGCAGCTCGTTTAGCGTTGGGTAAATGTCCAGCAGTTCGGCGGGTTGGGCGCAGATTTGGCCGGGTTTCACGCCCGGCCCGGCAAAGACCAGCGGCACGCGCGTGCCATCATCCCACAATGTGTTTTTGCCTGAGATACCTTTCTCTCCCAAATGCCAACCGTGATCGCTCCACAGAACAATAATGGTATTGTCCTCGAGTCCGTTGCGCTTAAGCGCCGAAAGTACCCGGCCCACCTGCGAGTCCGTGAATGAGGTGCAGGCCAGGTAGCTGCGTACGATGTTTCGCCACTGGTTGTTTTCCTCCAGCCACTTGTGGCGTACCTCCGGCAAATACCAGTGCATGTACCAGCTAAAGCGGGGTGTATCATCGCGGTCACCCCTCTTGATCTTGGGCAGGACCGTGTCGTTGTCCGGATAAAGATCGAACCATTTCTGCGTCGCGAAGAGCGGCACATGCGGCAGGAAAAAACCCACTGACATAAAGAACGGTTCCTTGGGCTTTTGATTGAGCTGATCGACTGCCCAGTCGGCCACTTTCCAGTCGCCCTTATCCTCGTCTTTATGCGGGAAGGTGCCCCAGTCCACCAGTGGATGATTGCCAAAAGGTGTGGTGACCAGTTTCTTAGGCGGGAACGGACGGCCACTGGCACCCGGCCCGAGTACATCAAATTCCTTGTCGGTTTTCTGTCGCCCGTAACGCCCGTGATAAATTTTCCCAGTGGAGTATGTCGTGTAGCCGCCGTGCTGCTTCAAATACTGCGGCAATGTGACGACGTTTTTAAACTCCGGCAAATTCCGAAACCAAGGCGCAAGCCCGTAGATGCCCGTGCTGTCCGGTCGGCGGCCGATCATCAGGCTCGTGCGCGAGGGATTGCACAGGGGCGCCTGACAATGCGCATTGGTAAAGGCCGTGCCTCGCTTGGCAAGCCGATCAATATGAGGGGTCTTGATCATCGGATGGCCGCCCAGATAGCCGATCCAGTCGTTCTGATCATCGATCGCAATAAAAAGAATGTTCGGCTTTTTATCCGCTGCATGACCTGCAACCGCCGACACCAAAGCCACCAATAAACCCAGTGAAAAACGCATGGCTAGAGCATGCCCTTGGCCAATCGACAAGGCAAGGCAAGGCCCCTTGGCCAAGCGGTTACGCCATCAGAATTGCTTGTTGCGAGGAGGCTATTTCGCGATGCAGAAGAGGTGTTTTTCGCCTCGGATCAGGAGTTGATCTCGGATGGGAACCGTGGTCGCAATGATCCGCTCCCCCATATTATTTTCAGCGAGAAATTTGAATCCGTCGGTGATGTCGGCAACCATAATCACGCCGTCCTCGCGCGAGGCGTAAAGCTTGCCGTCCGCCACGGTCGGCGACGAGTAGTAGCTGGCGCGGTTCTTCGGAAATTGGCCGGACCAAAGTTTCTTGCCGGTACTGGAATCGAGGCAGGTCACCGAGCCGCGATCACCAAGGACATACACTTTACCCTCCTTGACCGCCGGCGTCGGCACGAAGGAACCGGTGCCAGTAAGGGTCCATTTCCGGTTCGACTGGGTTACGTTGCCATTGCCGCTCAACTTAATTCCGGCCACGTGCTTGCCGCGACCGTACGGCACGATCGCCATGTCGCCGGCGAGAACCGACGACGCCACCTGCACCCAGTTGCCGCGCTGGTCAGGGTTGAAGCCTTCACATGTCCAAAACAGTTTGCCGTCGGTGGCATTGTGAATGGTCAAGCGCTCGGCACCCCAGACAACAATGGCCTCACGGCCCTGATATTGGATGACGTGCGGCGTGGCGTAGCTGTGATCGCACTCGACCGGGGTTTCATAGTTGCGGGACTCCTTCCACGCCAGCTCGCCGGTGCGCTTATCGAATGCAGCCAAGTACGACTCGCCGGAGTGCATCACCGCCAACACCACGTGCTTGACCGTCAGAACCGGTGATGTGCCGATATCCCAGTAAAGAGTGTCCCTTGAGAACCTATCCTGCAGGTTGGTCTTCCACAGCAGTTTGCCCTCCAGTGTGAAGCCGGCGAGGTTGCCGCTCTTGAAATAGGCGAACAGCAACTTGCCGTCGGTGATCGCCGAGGGATTGCTGCCTGAACCGTTACGATGTTTGCCGGCGCGCTCGTCGCCGACCTCCGTCTGCCAGCGCTTCTTCCCGTTCCAGTCGAACGCGATCACGCTGTCCCGCCCGTCGCTAGGGCTGGTGATGATGATCTGGTCCTTCCAAACGATCGGCGTGGAGCAGCCCTTGGCCGGCAATTCGGTTTTCCACTTCACCTTTTTTTCGTTGTCGAACTCCGCGACATAACTACCGCTAGAGACGGATCCGTTTTCGGTTGCGCCGCGCCAGTTCGGCCAATTCGCCTCCGCGCCCTCGGCCAGGCCGGCCAACGCCAAACCAGCAACGAATCCGATTGCTTTTAGGTTCAAGTTTTTCATGGTCAAAAATTAATAGTTCGTTTTGGGCTCAGTTCCGGCGAGGTATTGTACGCGGCGGGACACCGCACCTTTGTCGAACTTCAGTTTTACTTTTTCGGGATCGTACTTGTGCCCAATTTGGTCGCGCAGATAGACGATCGTGTTGAACGCAATCATGAGTTCCTGCTCTGTCTCGGCAGTATTAACCACCTCATACAATGTCGGCATGGGGTCGATGGCTTTGATGCCACCAAGAAATTCCGCCGCCCGAACCCGCACCATCAGGTCCTTGTCCTGCAGCAGCGGCGTGGCGACCTTGGCCAAGGCCTTGGCCTGATCTCCAAAGTTGGCGCAGACTTTTAATGCCCAGTAACGGCGAAGATTTCCTTTCGACCGGAGCGCTTGCCCAAGTTTATTGCGCGCATTGGCAAAAGGCACCAAAGCCAGGTCGGCGAGATCTGAAAGCCGACTGACTTGCTGCGCATTGTTGCGGCCAAACGCGACGCCATCGCCAAGCGCGTCGGTCACCATTCGGTTCTCGGGGTAAAAACTCAGGTCGTTGATTGATTTCATTTTGACGCGCAACCGCCCGCGCAAATCGACCAAACGCTTCGCCTGCTCGGGATTACTGGCGAGGTTGTTGACCTCGTGCGGATCGGCCTCGAGATCGAACAACTGTTCGACCGGTCGCCGCTCGAAGAACTGGCGCTGCACCGCGTTGAGCCGCTTGGCCCGGTACTCGTCCCGCCAGTTGTCGAAGGCCAGTTGCCGGTAGCGGTAGTTGTTTTGCAGGCCGTCGGCATAGTAGCCCTGGTAGTTCCTTATGTACTTCCACTTGCCCTTACGGAAGGTGCGCACCATGTCGAACTTCTCGTCGAACCGATCAGCGTGACCGAACACTTCGTCGCGGCTGTCCAAATCGGCTGCGCTAATGCCGTTGCCGAAGAACGCTACCCCATCGAGTTCCTTATGCGGCTGAATGCCGGCCAGGTTGAGTACCGTCGGGCCGAAGTCAATGAAGCTCACGAACCCATCCGTGCGACTGCCGCGCTTGTGATCGACGAGTTGTTTGAAATTCTCTGGGATGCGCACAACAAATGGTACGTGGAGGCCACTCTCGTAGGCGTAGCCCTTGCTGCGAGGTAACACGCCGCCGTGATCGCCAAAATAAAACACGAACGTATTCTCCAGCAGACCATCCTCCCTGAGTTGATTCACGATGCGCCCGACATGGCCGTCGATGATACGCATTCGGTCGTAGTAGCGTGCCATCGTGTAACGCATGATCGGCGTGTCTGGAAAGTACGGCGGCAGATCAACCTCAGCCGGCAGGGTGGTTGTCGGCTTCTCCAGCTGTTTTATCGGAAAGTGAAGCGAGCTTTCGTGCGAGTCAGCGAACGATTGCATGTGGAAGAACGGCATCGACTTGTCAGGCCGATTGCGCCAGGTCGCCTTACGGGACGACATGTCCCATGCCTGCTTCATATCGACCTTGAAGTTGTAGTCGGTCTTCGAGTTGTTCGTGGCATAGTAGCCCTGCTCCCGCAGGACGGTCGACCACGGCTTCACGCCCGGGGGCAAGCTGGCTAATGCCGATTTGCGGTGATACTGAAAACCGACGCGCGGCGCGTGCATCGCCGTGGCGAGCGTCGTCCGTGCAACGGAGCAGACCGGCGCACCGGAGAAGGCATGGTTGAACGTTAGCCCCTCGGCGGCCAATCGCTCGATATTCGGCGTCACACCCAGCTTGTGGCCGTACAATCGCAGGTAGTGAACCGAGTTGTCCTCGGAAACGATGAAGACGAAGTTCGGCCGCTTGGCCGGCTCCGCCGCCTTGGCCAAGCCGGTCAGCAGACAGCCCGCGAGCGTGCAAAGTAGCAATCGTGAAAAGCGCATGGGCAGAGTCAAAGCCAAGCGCTGGGCCAATGGCAATGCCAAAGCGCCCGATTTGGATTGTCTTTTGCCTCTGCTGCCGGTAGCAATCCCGCCGCAACACGCGACCCAGTTTCACTGAATTTATTGAAATGGCTTACTTTCCGAAAATTAAAAAAATCAAATACGAGGGTCCAGGCAGCAAAAACCCGCTATCCTTCAAGTGGTACGACGAGAACGAAATCGTCGCCGGCAAGACCATGCGGGATCATCTGCGCTTCTCCGTGGTTTACTGGCACACTTTCCGCAATCCGCTGTCCGATCCGTTCGGTGTCGGCACGGCGTTCCGCCCCTGGGATGACGGTAGTGAGTCGGTCAAAAACGCTCAAAAACGTGTCAAGGTTGCCTTCGAGTTCATGGAAAAACTCGGCGCGCCATATTACGCTTTCCACGATCGTGACGTCGCGCCGGAGGGCAAAAGTCTTGCCGCTTAAAACAAAGATCTCGACGCCGTGGCCAAGGTGCTCAAGGCCGAGCAGCAGCGCACCGGCATCAAGCTGCTCTGGGGCACCGCCTGCCTCTTCGCCAACCCGCGCTACATGCACGGCGCCGCCACAAGTTGCAACGCCGACGCCTTCGCCTACGCTGCCGCGCAGGTGAAAAAAGCTATCGAGGTCACGCACCAGCTCGGCGGTGAGGGCTACACATTCTGGGGCGGCCGCGAGGGTTACTCGACACTTTGGAACACCGACATCGGCCGCGAGCTGGACCACTTGGGCGCGTTCCTCCACATGGCTGTGGAGCATAAAAAGAAGATCGGCTTCAAGGGCCAGTTTTATATCGAGCCCAAGCCGAAGGAGCCGACCAAGCACCAGTACGACTCCGACGCCGCCGCATGCCTGAACTTCCTGCGGCAATACAAACTGACCAGCCACTTCAAGCTCAACCTCGAGACCAACCACGCCACGCTGGCCGGTCACGAAATGCAGCACGAACTTGAGGTCGCCGTCGCCGCCAACGCGCTTGGCAGCATGGACGCCAACACCGGCGACCCGATGCTCGGCTGGGACACCGACCAGTTCCCCACCAGCGTTTACCTCACCGCCCAATGCATGCTCTCACTCCTCAAGATGGGCGGTTTCAAGACCGGCGGCGTGAACTTCGACGCCAAGGTGCGGCGCGAAAGCTACGAACCGGTGGATCTCTTCCACGCGCACATCGGGGGCATGGACGCCTTCGCGCGCGGCCTCAAGATCGCCGCTGCCATCCGCGCCGACGGTCGCCTGGAGGAATTCGTGAAAAACCGCTACCGCTCATGGGACTCCGGCATCGGTAAAAAGATCGAGTCCGGCAAGGCAAACTTCAAGACCCTTGAGACCTACATTCTAAAGAAAGGCGAGGTCACAAAAAACGAAAGCGGCCGCCAGGAATTCCTCGAGAACCTCATCAACGAGTTCATTTAAGACACGCGAAACAAATCACCCAAAAGGCGGCTCCCAAGAGTTGCCTTTTTTGTTGGCCCAGCGAACAACACGGTGTTCCGGTGATTCGATCCCGGACCTAGCTTTCGGGCATGAAACGTCTTGGTTTTGTTCTAATTTTGACCTGCCTGTCATCGGGGGCGGTGTTTTGGGAACGGAACCAGCGGCCTCACTCGAGGCGCGGCTCAAAACCGTCGCACAAACGTTTCGTGCTTCATACAAAACCAAGCCGGACAAAACCATCACCAAGCTGCTGACTTCCGTCGCAGCGCTTGGCCAAATAATCCAATAAAAACCAAACGCCTGACTGGCCAAGCGGGGGTACTTGGATTTGTAAGCCGTCACTGGGCAGTCGGTAAAGACCAACTCTTCGCCAAAGTCCGGCCTCGGAGTGATGTCGAAATACTTTGAGGCTTTCCAGAAAGCGACCGAGACATCCCCAAAGACGTTTGGGGTCTCCCATAAGTACTTCGTTCGCTCCACAAAGTCGTTTGGGGGGGCGATCAAACTAGTTTGGGACGCTCCCCCAAGTACCTTGGTCGCAGGTCAAAGTGGATTAAGGGTCCCTAAAAGTACTTTGACCCGTGACCGAAGTTGGTTGCTTGGCGGCCAAAACGCCTGCCTAGTGGCAAAGAAATTCCAATAATTTGTTGGCTCACCAAACCTAGCAAGACGGGTGAAGAGTTGAAAACTGAAGACTAATAAGGTGCGGAAAGTGAAGCCTTTGATATAATTAAGTAATTACTTTTTAGGCATGGGGGCAGGGTAGGAATCGATCAGATTCTGGTAAACATTTGGGACAGGAGCGATGTACACTCGACCTGTTCCCTTAATGACATTGACCAAGCCTTCACCAGATGTCGCTGAAGCAATCCATCCTTTTGCCGCCTTGGTCATTTTATAATCCAAGTGGGATTGGCGAGCGACTGCAAAATTTCCATCAACGGTTAGGGTTTCATTATTCAACTCAATTATTTCAACTGGACCATCAGATTGAAAAATGACCGTTCCATGTCCTGAAACAGATGTCTGGAATAACCCTTCGCCTCCTGCCAATCCGGTAAGTAATTTATTGCGAACAACGCCAACCTCGACAGAGATGTCAGAACATACATATGCCCCGCGATCAAGAACCCAAGAATCGCCGTTTAAAACAAGTGTGTTGTATTCACCAAAAATCGGTGGACCAAAATACACCTCACCTGTTCCCGTATAGGTCGGCCGAAAAATATTTTCTTTTGTGACCAGAGATTTCAGGATGCCGCCAGCACCAGGCAATTTGGATTCCAACTCTACTTCGCCTTTCATGTAGTGAAGAGCGCCTGACTCAGCTCGAACAGTGTCATTTGCGATGGTGGCTTTCACCATTTTGAGACCTTGCTTTTCGATTATCTCATACTTGGGACTGTTGCCCTGTCCTATTACTTGTGGTGGTTGATCCATAACAATTAACTGTCGGTTAATGCAGAAATCTGCAGAATATCAATTTATATGTAAAGATTATTCATAAAAAATAACGTAAAAGCGAAATTGCTGAGCATTGGGAATCGATCATATGTTGTATGCCCTGTATCCAATAGAATTGTGTTTGACCACTGTAAACATTGGTTTTGTACCCAGACCGCCTTGCTAGTTACCAAGAAATTCAAGGGATAACTTTTTATTACTGATTTTATTGGTTTTTTTGATACCGCTCAGTCGCCTGTTTGATGTAGGATAGCACCTCCAGTCGTTCAAGAAATGCATTGCAAATAATAAACGATTATGACGAGCTTCGGGAACGAATGAAACCACTACTTTTATTCACGATAGTAATGATTGAGTCTTTGGCCCTGACGCAGCCGAGGGGGGGCGGAGCGGCTGAAACAGGCGTACATCTGTTTATTCTTTCAGGGCAATCGAACATGCAAGGACACCGTCCTGAGGAAGCGTTTACACCGGCGGTGAAAGAGGCCTTGGGAGAAGACAATGTAATCGTAATACAGGATGCTTTGGGTGGCCAACCCATCCAACGCTGGTGGAAGGACTGGAAATCACCTGAGGGAAAAAAACCTGAGAACACAGGAGATCTCTATGACCGGCTCATGGGGAAGGTAATGCCTGAAATCAAGGGGCAGACTCTGAATTCAGTCACCTTCATCTGGATGCAGGGTGAAAGAGACGCCAAGATGCAATGGGGTGAAGTATACGAAGTCAGCCTGAAGGGGCTTTACGATCAGCTCTGCAAGGATCTTGGCCGCAGCGATATAAACTTCGTGATCGGGCGCCTCAGTGACTTCGATCTAAAGAACCGGAGATATCCCCACTGGACGATGGTTCGTAAGATTCAAGTGAAATTGGCTGAATCAAACCCCAGATTTGGCTGGGTGAATACGGATGATCTCAATGATGGGGTTAATCGAAAGGGCAAAAAGATCCAGAATGACCTGCATTACTCGGCCGAGGGATACAAGACGCTGGGCAAACGCTATGCTGAAAGCGCTCTTAAGTTGATCAATCAAAATCCTAAATCGAGATAACGGATTTAAAAGCGATCAAATGACGAAAATGGCACTGAACAAAACCAATTGCGCCGCGATCGCAACGCTAGGCCTGATCGCCGCGACGCTTCCGCTTGGCCAAGCGCATGCGAATCAATTTGAGGAAACCAAGCCGAACAACTGGCATCACTGGCGCGGGCCGGATGCCAACGGTGTCTCCACCACCGCCAAGCCTCCCCTCCAATGGAGTCCAACCAACAACATCCAGTGGAAGACTCCGGTCGAAGGCAACGGCAGTTCCACCCCGATCATCTGGGGCAACAAGCTTTTCATCCTCACAGCGATCAACACCGGCGAAGTAGACCCGGGCCTGCCCAAGCCGGAGGATCAGCCCAAGCGCATGTTCGGCATCACTCATCCCAATTCTTCATATGAATTTATCGTGCTCTGTCTCGATCGCTACACCGGCAAAGTCTTGTGGCGTCAGACCGCAACCAAACTGATCCCGCACGAAGGCGCGCACCGTGACAACAACTTCGCCTCCGCCTCGCCCACCACCGATGGCGAGCGCCTCTATTGCTGGTTCGGTTCCGCCGGTTTGTTTTGCTACGATCTTAACGGCAAAAAACTTTGGGAACGCAAACTCGGCCAAGTGAAAATGGGCGCGTACCTCGGCG
>ENA-OREN01005291-OREN01005291.1-marine-metagenome-genome-assembly--contig:-NODE-5291-length-10775-cov-6.610675_pt1 | contig 10775 bp, 9 predicted proteins | sample MGYA00248624_ERZ508555 | MGnify/ENA primary metagenome ERZ508555 (study PRJEB26222, sample SAMN06267773) | marine metagenome | isolation source: Saanich Inlet, British Columbia, Canada | place...
TGAGTTGGAAATCAGAAGTTGATTTTATTAAAAATGAAAGTTCAAATCCATTAGGAAGGTTTAGTGTAGGAACACCACGAACTTCAGATGGTTCGTTGTTATTTCTCCAACATATGATTTCCAAGATGGAATCAAAGGGTAGTCGGATAGGTATTGTATTTAATGGTTCTCCATTATTCACTGGAGATAGTGGGAGTGGTGAATCTGAAATCAGAAAATGGATTATAGAGAATGATTGGTTGGAATGTATTGTTTCATTACCCACTAAACTATTTTTCAATACTGGAATAAACACTTATGTATGGATTGTAAGTAACAAGAAGTCCGATAAACGGAAAGGGAAAGTCCAACTCATCAATGGTTCATCGTTTTGTAAATCAACAAGAAAGAATCTTGGTGATAAAAGTAACTATATCGATGATATTAGTAGAGAAAAGATTTTAGATATTTATCTCAACAACATTGAAGGTGAACATTCAATTGTCTTTCCAAACAGTCATTTCGGTTATACTAAAGTAACCATTGAACAACCCTTATTGGATGATGATGGAAATATCATTACTGATAGACAAGGGAATCCTAAACCAAATTCAAAGAAACGAGATTATGAACGAATACCCTTAGACCAAGATATTGAAGATTATTACGATAAGGAAGTAAAACCTCATTTACCAAATTCTTGGATGGATAGGAATAAAGATAAAGTGGGTTATGAAATCAACTTCACAAAGTATTTCTACCAATACAAACCACTTCGTTCATTGGAAGATATCACTCAAGATTTACTGGAATTAGATGAACAGATTGGTGGAACGATGAAGGATATTTTAGATTGATGAAAATCTATCCTTCATATGAATCAACTAATGATAGATTTTGGAATAATGACATTCCAAGTAATTGGGGAATAAAAAGAATAGGTTCAGTATTTACACAAAGGAATGAAAAAGTTAGTGATACGGATTATGAACCACTTTCAGTGACTAAAAAAGGGATATTCCCCCAATGGGAAAATGTATCAAAATCAGATTCTCACGACAACAGGAAATTAGTATTGAAGAACGATTTTGTAATAAATAGTCGTTCTGATAGACGAGGTTCTTCAGGGTTGTCAAAACTTGATGGTTCTGTTTCATTGATAAATACTGTTTTAACTCCTTCAAATGAAGTTGAACCAAAATATTCAGAATACATCTTTAAATCTTATGAGTTTATTAACGAGTTTTACAAAAATGGTCGTGGAATTGTAGATGATTTATGGTCAACAAAATATTCATTGATGAAAAATATCTACATTTGTATTCCATCACACACCGAACAAAAACAAATCGTCTCCTTCCTTGATACCAAAACCCAAAAGATTGATGAACTGATTGATAAAACAGAACAAAAGATTGAACTACTGAAAGAAAAACGAACTTCCCTTATCAACCATTGTGTGACCAAAGGATTAAATCCTGATGTGGAAATGAAAGATAGTGGAGTGGAATGGATTGGGGAGATTCCGAGTGATTGGGAAGTTAAACCAATTAAATATATTTCTGGTTACAATCAAGACTCCATTGGGAGTGAAACACCATCTGATTATGAATTAGATTATTTAGAAATAAGTGATGTCAATTCAGTTGGTGAAATTGGTAAACCTACTCACTACACATTTTCAAAATCACCTTCAAGATGTAGAAGAATCCTTAATAAAAATGATATAATAATTTCAACTGTAAGAACATACTTAAGGTCTATTGGTTTTATTGAGAATGAAGTTCAAAACCTAATATGTTCAACAGGGTTTTGTGTATTAACTCCGAAAAATATGATTGAACCAAAACTATTATTTTATTTGGTTCGTTCAGAATGGTTTATTTCAAAAGTAATATCTAAATCTGTTGGTGTCTCATATCCAGGAATCCAAACTGAAAAATTAATGAGTATAAAAGTTCTTCTTCCACCCATATCTGAACAAACCCAAATCGTTGAATACCTTGACGAACAAACCCAAAAGATTGACTCCACCATTGAAAAAGAAACCCAACGAATTGAACTATTAAAAGAATATCGTCAATCCCTTATATCCGAAGTGGTGACAGGTAAAATTGATGTGAGGGATTACAATGGGTAGTATGTTGATATCACAATGTAAATGTGGGTATGAATCTGATTGTTTGTCTGTTGGTGGTGGGATGATGGATTTTAACGAGAAATGTTGGACACCTTGTTATTGTGATAAATGTAAATTAGTTATGACAATTAATATTCTAACTAAAGAAGGGGAAAAAGGATATTATCGTTGTACCAAATGTAAAAAAAGAGTCAAATACTACGGTGAAGTAGGAGAAGATACTTTTGAATATCAGGATGATTATATTTTTGATTGGGGTATTGGAGATATGGAAAAAAGATATTTCCTAAAAGATAAACTACACTATTGTCCTAAATGTAAGAAAGAAGAAATGAGGTTTTATTCTACAGGATGTTGGGATTAATATGAAAAACTACCTTGAACAAGACTTTGAAGAACACATTGAGGAATCTCTTATCAATAGTGGTTACACTTCATCAGACCCATCCATATATGATAAAACTCTCTGTCTGATTCCTACCCAACTCATTAGGTTCATTCAACAAACCCAATCTAAAACCCTTGAAAAACTTGAAATTCAATTTGGAACAGAAACAGAATCCAAACTAATTAAAAAAGTATCCACCGAAATAGAAAGTCGTGGTGTGATTGATGTATTAAGAAAGGGTGTTAAAACAAGGGGATGTGAATTCAAGTTGGTGTATTTCCAACCCAAAAGTGGATTGAATCCCGAACATAAAGATTTATACAAACAGAATCGTTTTACCGTCATCCGACAACTGAAATACTCTCTGAAAAATGAGAACTCTATTGATATGGGAATCTTCATCAACGGAATCCCAATCGTGATGATGGAACTGAAAAACACTCTCACAGGACAAAACCATATCAACGGTGAGAAACAATGGAAGTATGACAGAGACCCCAAAGAATCTTTATTCAGATTCAAACGGAATCTTGTCTATCTCTCTGTTGGTAATGAAAAGGTGTCAATGACCACACGGTTAATGGGTGGTAAAACACGATTCCTTCCCTACAATAAAGACATTGAAAATCCAATTAACCCTATTGGTCATAAATCCCATTATCTATGGGAAGATATTCTTCAACCAAACAGTATGTTGGACTTAATTGAAAACTTTGTCCATATCAGTCATCAAAAGGAGAAAGTATTTGATTCAAAGGTTGGGAAAGTAGTTGATAAGAAAACTGATGTTTTAATCTTTCCAAGATTCCATCAATTAAAGGTCATAAAAAAATTGAAGGAATCAGTCATTGAGGAAGGTGTTGGTAATAATTATCTGATTCAACACACAACTGGTAGTGGTAAATCATTATCCATCGGTTGGTTATCCCATCTCTTATCATCTTTATACAGAAATACCGATGACACCAATAGAATGTTTGATTCAATTATTGTGGTAACTGACAGACGGATATTAGATAAACAGATTAGAGATACTATCAAACAGTTGGAACAGACGAAAGGTGTGGTGAATCCTGTTGATGTTGATTCCCAACAATTGAAGGAATATCTTGAAGTAGGTAAAACTATTATAGTTACTACGGTTCAGAAATTCCCTGTCATATCTGAATCCATTTCACGACTTAAAAGTAAAAACTTCGGTGTCATCATTGATGAAGTTCATTCATCCCAAAGTGGTGAAACATCCAAACACTTGAAAATGAGTTTGTCCAAATCTGTATTGGATGAATACCAAGAAGGTGAAGACAGAGATGATTTAACGGACTATGAACAGAAGATTCTGAAACAGATTATTTCAAGAGGGAAACAAGACCATATATCCTATTTTGGATTTAGTGGAACTCCCAAGAATAAGACATTGGAAATCTTTGGTCGTAAGAATGAAAATGGTCAATTTGAATCGTTTGACACTTATTCAATGGAACAAAGTATTTACGAGGGATTCACCCTTGATGTATTACAGAACTACACCACCTATGAACGGTATTTCAAACTGAACAAAAAGATTGATGAAGATAAAGAATTACCATCAAGTCGTGTCAAAAAGATGTTGGTGAGTTGGGTGGATATTCAACCCCATACCATCACGGAAAAATCCAAAATCATTTTAGAACATTTTATCTATAACACTTCCAAAAAGATGAGTGGTAAGAGTCGTGGTATGGTGGTAACTCGGTCAAGACTTCATTGTGTCAAATTCAAACTTGAATTAGATAAACAGATGAAAGAGTTGGGATTACCCTATAAATGTTTGGTTGGATTTAGTGGAACGGTATATGATAAAGACACTCATAAAGAATATACCGAAACTTCAATGAATGGATTCTCCGAAAGACAGACACAGGATAATCTCAAAGACCCAAAATTCAGACTCCTAATTGTCTGTGATAAGTTTCAGACAGGATTTGACGAACCACTACTCCATACAATGTATGTAGATAAAAGATTACAAGGATTACAATGTGTTCAGACACTTTCAAGGTTGAACCGTTCAATGAGAGGAAAGACAGATACTTTTGTCTTGGACTTTGTTAATAAACCTAAAATTATTCAAGACTCATTCCAACCTTACTATCAAGGAACTATTCTTGTTGAGGAAACTGACCCTGATAAACTCCATACACTTGAAGGACAAATTAAACACGAAGATTTCAATTTAGTCCAAGATAAAACAGTTAATCTGTTGGTAGAAAAGTTTTATGATGACAGAGTTCCAGATGAAGAATTACAACCTATATTGGATATAGTTGTAGTTGATTGGAAAGAGTTGGATGAAGATAAAAGAGAAGAATTTCGTCATCTAATTCAGAGTTTCATTAGACTGTATGGATACATATCTCAAATAATTACTTTCAAAAGTATACCACTTGAAAAACTCTATATCTTCCTTCGGTTTCTAAATAAAAAACTTCCCAAAAGAAGGAGGGATAGACTAACTGATATTTTCTCTTATGTTGATTTAGAGTATTTCAGAATTGAGAAGAAACATACCACCAAAATTGAGTTGGAAGGTGTATATGGTGAGTTAGAACCTATATCCACAGATATAGGAAGTATATCAGATGACCCACTTGATTTCCTATCTCATATCGTCAAAATGTTAAATGAAAACTTTGGAAGTGATTTAACAGATGAAGATAAAGTGACATTAGAGAAAATTCAGAAACAACTTAATGAAGATGAAGAACTACGGAAAGTTCATACAAGTGATAATACTGAATCCAATAAACAATTTGTATTCAATAAGGTATTTGATAATCTACTTCAAGGATTGGTGGATGATAGTTTGGATTTCTATAAGAAAATCACTGAACCAAAACGGAATGAGTATGTAAAGAGAGTATTGTTTGACAATTATTCGGAGGAAGTGTGATGGGTAATTTTTCATTGGTGATTAAAATTTTATAACCGAATTAGTATGACTATTGTTCAAAGACAATTACCTAAAAACATGAATCTATTTAAAATGGGTAGTCGTATCCGTGAAATAAATAAACTTCCCTGTGAAGTCGAAGAAATAGGTGACCTACCTGAAAGATTATTTATGGGTAAGTTGAATGAAGAATCCTTTAAAAAAACTAATAATGGTTATTCCGTAAAATATTCAACTAATAGACAGGATACATACTTTGACCTTATTTATGATAAAAAGAATGAATCTGTAACTGGAGAACCATTTTTTGGAGGAAACAGTGGAGGAAAACTCTGGTTGAACACCAATACGAAGTTTATAGAGTTTATCAAACATTATGGGTTTGGTTTCAACCAACAATGGGTAAATACAATTCAAGAAAATTACAAGGATTCTAATTTTATTTTGTCATTACCCTCTGAACCAGAAGAAAATAAACTCAACTTATTATCATTCCCCGATGGGTTTCCAATAGTAGTCGTAATCCCTATTACATTCAAATCTTTGTATAAAATTAACAATATGGTTTCCTTAATTAAGTCTAACCCAAATATTATCTCAATAATAAATTGTAATCTATCTCTGACATCCAGTATGATTAGTTATAGAGAAGGAATGTGTAAGAATGAATTATTTGATAGTGATTTCGTTTTAAAACATCATTTAATTGATAGTGGGGTGTTACCCAATACACCAGATTGGGTAGAATTCCCTAATGGTATACGGTGTTTCAGTATTTGGAGAACGAATTATAACATCATAATTAATTGTTTTATCCAAGATATCTTTGAAATAATGAGTTGTTTGGAGGAAACGGATATTTTAAAAAAGAAATCTACATATGATATATCTAATGGAAATGACCTTGAGGATAAAATCTGGATAGTTAATAGTGGTACTGAATTTCTAAAAGGTGAATTTCAAATTTTTAATGATGATGAATCTATGAGAATTTTTTACGAAAGTCTTACAAATGAACATTATATCAATCATTTAACGGATATAGAAAATTATAATGAAACTAAAACAGTAGATGAAAAAATAGAATATATTGAAATAATTTATACTGAATTTTTAAAGAACCTTAACAATGAATTAGAAAAAGAATAAAAATATAATATGATAAGATATAAGAGTATTCTAAATGTCCTATATAGATGAATATGGTGAATTAATAGATAGTATTTTTTGTACATTCTGTGGAAAATTAGTTTATAGTGATAAAACTAATTGGAAAAAATGTAGACATTTTGTTTCTGTAAATGATGATTATGTAAAATGGGATAATGGAAGGTAAATGGATTGAATGGTATCTCATGGAGTATGATGAGAGATTGGATGAAATGGATAAAGGTTGGGAATTCAGAGAATACATTCAAGGTAAGAAAAGATTAGAGACTACATACAAAAACGGAAAACGAATTGGTAAAAGTTCTGAATACGATGAGGGTGACCAAATTGTTTATGATGACGATTATTAAATTTGTTTATAATTCCATCATCTCAACCCTAAAATTTCCAATCTCACCAATAATGGGTTGAGATAAGAATTCATTTCAATCTTATAACCCACTCCTTCTTTTCCTTATTTTAATAAAAGGTTCTCTCGTAGAACCTATTTAAATCCACACCACATTCGGTTATTTTGTTAGATTTGGGTGACCAAAGGAGTTAATTATGAAAAGATTATTACTAATTGTATTACCATTATTATTGATGGTGGGTTGTGATGGTATATCATTCTGAAATAACAGGTCTATTATTAATATTAATACTTGGAGTAGTGTTAGGTATTATTTCTCTTAAAAGAAAAGTCAAATCAAAGTGAAGAAATCAAATGATGAAATGACGGAAGTGGTTGTTCCACTTTGGTTGTTTCAGAAGAAGTTTGGGAGTTAGAATACTATGAAAAACCACATCATCATATCACTACTATTCCTTTTAGTTGGTTGTTCAAAAACACCTACGGATTTAGATACCTTAAATAAAAGAGGTGATACATACTATAAAGTCAATTCAGAAGAACCATTCTCAGGTTCAGTGATTAACAAATATGAATCAGGTCAAAATCAAATGAAAGGTTCTCTTGAAAATGGTAAGGATGATGGATTAGTTACTATATGGTATGAAAACGGACAGAAGAAGAGAGAAGGGACTTACAAGGATGGGAAATTCGATGGATTAGTTACTATATGGTATGAAAACGGACAGATGGTTATTAAAGGAACTTACAAGGATGGGAAAAAAGATGGATTACAGATTCAATGGTGGGATAATGGAGAGAAGAAATCAGATGGGACTTTCAAGGATGGAAAAGAAGATGGATTACAAACTGATTGGTATAGAAATGGAGAGAAGAAATCAGAAGGGACTTTCAAGGATGGAAAAGAAGATGGATTACAAACTGATTGGTATAGAAATGGAGAGAAGAAATCAGATGGGACTTTCAAGGATGGAAAAGAAGATGGATTACAGATTCAATGGTGGGATAATGGACAGAAGAAATCAGATGGGACTTTCAAGGATGGGGAAAAAGATGGTGTCTGGACTGAATGGGATAAAGATGGACAGAAGTCGTCTGAAATAACTTACAAGGATGGGAAATATGATGGAGGAGTTACTGATTGGTATGAAAATGGACAGAAGTCTAAAGAAATAACTTACAAGAATGATAAAAGAGATTATTTAGTTACTCAATGGTATGAAAATGGACAGAAGAGTTCTGAATGGACTTACAAGGATGGGAAAAAAGATGGATTAGAGACTACTTGGTTTGAGAATGGACAAAAGAGATTAGAAGAAACTTACAAGGATGGGAAAAAAGATGGATTACAGATTCAATGGTGGGATAATGGACAGAAGATGTATGAGGGGATTGACAAGGATAGGAAATTAGATGGATTATGGACTTTTTGGTATGAAAATGGACAGAAGTTGAAAGAAGAGACTTACAAAGATGGGGAATTAATTTCTAAAAAAGAATGGAACGAAGACGGTTCTGTGAAGGAATAATCAACTCTTACTCTTAACCCACTCCTTCTTCTCTTTATTCCATATTTCAACTTGGGGTTCTTTTCTTTTTCCTAACTTGGTATCTCTACTTCTGAAATACCAATAACAATCTAAATACTGAAATCCATCGTCTGTAAAATGATGATGATTACCACACATATCACATAAGGGTTTTTTATTCAATTCTTATATTCCATCATCTTAATTCTAAAGTTTCCGATTCCATCTAATATTGGTTGATTAAAAAGTTCATTCCCTTTCTTCATCTTCTTTATCATACTATCTACTGTGGTTCTACTTTTACCAACTTCTATGAGACCCTACTACCATTACCTTCAGATATATCCATAGAATACATCTATTTAGTTATCTGTGGATATTTCTTGTCCATATCTCTTAATTAGTATGTCAGTTTATCAATTGATAGAAGAATGTCTATTTTTCAACTTTTTTATTGATTATTTCCCAACTTTTCTCGTGTGTCATTTCACTAATATCCTCTTTAGAATATCCTAATTCATAAAGTTCAAATTTCATAGATTTTGTTATCATCAAAGGTATAGAGACACCTTTGGTAGGTGTATCAATTTCAACCATATCTTCTTTTTTATTAAGTGATTTTTTACTCTTAACAATTCTACTTTTATCCATTTTGGTCTGTCTAACCAATTGTCCTTTTTCTGATTGTCTTAAATAATACTTCATTAAAGTCTGAATACTATGACGAGTGATTAATGACAACTCCTTCATATCCATACCTTCATCAATCTGATAGGTTATAAAGTAGTCTCTTAAATCGTGTGAGGTTAAGACTCCATAACTCTCCCAACCTTCTCCACCCACACCCTTAGATACCATAATTTGTCTGAAAAGATTCATATAATAAGTCAGACTATAATGTCTATCGTGATGTGATTTATAATTAGGTGAACTAAATAAATAAGGACTCTCACGAAACATTTCTAAACAAACATCAACAAACTGAACATCCCAATAATGAGGTTTACCATTTTTATCTACTCTGGTGGGTTCTCCAACCCAATTTGGTGGTTGTCCATCTTTAGACCAAACTCTTATTGTTTGATTAATAGGAACGATTGAACTCTTACCTTTGAAATCTTCAATATAAAGAAACCAATTATCTCCTTTCTTCCTCCAATAAGTAGATGAATTTTTCCTATCCTTTCTATCCTTCCAATATTCTCTATTTCTATGACTTCCAAGAACCTCTCTTAATCTAAAACCACTATGAATTTGTAATAACGATATAAAATAAACCACATTACTACCAACTCCTAATGGTTGATTCTGATTATCTCTACTCCACCCATTCTTTACATAATCCCTGTAAAGTTCACCAACTTTATGAACACACAGATTATACATCTCAGACCAATATTTATGTTCATAATATAAGTTCCTTGAACCCACTTCCCTTTTCTCTTGACGAGTGGGTGGATATATTTTAGAAATAAACTGAGATGTAATTGGGTTTACAGGAAGTATACCTTTACCCAAATCCTCATCACTTAACCATTCTAAAAAACCTCTGACTTTCTTGATATAAGTTCTGATAGTATTTCGTTTTAAAGGTGGATTTCGTCTTTCTTTACAAAAGTCCTTATAATCAATGATTATTTTTTTTAATGATTTAGGATTTTTAATATCACGAAGGATAATATTATTCATCTGACAAAAATTATTGAATTGTCTACAACCATTAATTATCCCTTGAGTTGTATCTCTTTTCCTACCTTCATCAGAACCCTCTTCTTTTAAAATGGTCCCAATGTATTCATTTAATAAATCTCCTACTTTGGTAGTATCACGAGTCTTGGGTATAAAATCTTCTTCAAATTTTTCTGTTAATTTGGAAAGTGATATTTGGAACGAATTCATTCCATCATCATTCGTTCCTTCAAAACAACTACATAGATATTTATTTCGTTTTGTATTTGATTGACCATCACTCCCTAACCGATAATACCAATACGGATTACCTTTTCTTCCTTGAATTACAAAAGAACCATTTGGTAGGTGGGAATTTTGGTCAAACCAAAGTTTTCTCAAACCTTCGTTAAACCCGTAGTTTTCTAATATATATTTGGGTTTTGTCATTCTAAAAATTACTGAATGACCACAATAATGACCACAACTATTTTTATAAGTGGTCTATATAGTATTTAAATGACGTTTATTGCTATCCTAATGTTTCTATGAGATACGTCTTATTCATAATCTAAATTTTTATCAATTAATTGGAAGCGTCAGTAAAAAAGTAATCA
>ENA-OREN01005299-OREN01005299.1-marine-metagenome-genome-assembly--contig:-NODE-5299-length-10759-cov-9.457686_pt1 | contig 10759 bp, 9 predicted proteins | sample MGYA00248624_ERZ508555 | MGnify/ENA primary metagenome ERZ508555 (study PRJEB26222, sample SAMN06267773) | marine metagenome | isolation source: Saanich Inlet, British Columbia, Canada | place...
GCTTGATGAATAAAGTTTGCCCCAGCTAAAATTGCTGGATAAATTGAATCGACTGACTCTTGCATAGCCTGAGCATCTGCAACCTTTGAGGCAGTATAGTGACCTCCAGCCCTAAATGGAAGACTTACCCTTCTGGCCATCTGCCCAACTGCATAGGTCGCTAAACTTGATTCAGCAGTTCCAAAAGTAGGGGCGCCTGACTTCAAATCCATCGTTGTTAAAAAGTTTCCATACACGGCAGAAGAGCCAGGTCTAATTAATTGCGTAAGTGCAACACCAACAAGGGTTTCAGCATGGGCTTGAGCAATGGCTGCTGGCATTGTGACAGGTGACATTGCACCGCCAAGAATGAAGGGAGTTATGACGACACCTTGATTTGCTCTAGCGTAACCCTTTAGTGCATCGGTCATTGTTTTGTCATAGACAAGGGGAGAGTTAACATTTATATTTCCTTGTATGACACAATTTTTATCGACAACATCTTTGCCGAAAACAATACGCGCCATGTCAATTGAATCCTCTACCCTATTAAGAGCCGTTACAGAGCCCATAAATGGCTTATCTGAGTATTTTAGGTGTGAATAAACCATATCTAGATGACGCTTATTAACTGGAACATCGACCGGTTCACAGTTAGTGCCACTTGTGTGATGAAGCCATGGAGTCATATGCGCAAGCTTTATCAAGTTGTTAAAGTCTTGCATATTGCCCTGTCTTCTTCCTCCCTTTAGATCATAAACAAAAGGGGAGCCGTAAGCTGGGCCAAGAACTAACTTGTTTCCTCCAAATATGGTTGATCTTTTAGGGTTTCTTGCGAGCATTTCAAACTCACTTGGAGCTGTCTTACAAAGGTTTTGAATAAGGCCTTTGTCAAACCTTACCAGAGTTCCTTTAACGGTTGCACCAGCTTCTTTAAATAAGTTTAATGACTCCTCGTCATCCCAAAACTCAAGACCGACCTCTTTAAGAATCCAATCAACATGCTCATCAATTTTTGACAGCTCTTCTTCACTGAGCATATCATAGCACTTGATATTTCGTGTCAAGTATCTGGGAGGTTCAATTTGTTCTGCTTTTTTTCGATCAGCAATTTTTGCTGACCTTCCGCCCACTCTTCTTCTGTGCTTATGATCTGACATACTAACCTTGAAGTAATTTACAGTTTAGAAATAAATGAATTCATCTTAACTAAGTGTATGTCAAAACTCAAGTTAAAAAAATTAGAGTGTTTTATTGAATTATTTTCGTTAATATAACTAAATTGCTTGTTTAGAGTGAACGTGTTTGACAAAGCACCCTTCCACTTATTGGTGCAGAAATAGTTCTCCTGTATGCTTCAATAATCCGTTTCTCTGAGGTGGGCTCGAATCCATCGAATATCATTCCATAGTGCTCCACTGAGTTCTCAATTATAGATGGCGAAACAATATTAATTCTGAGTCTCCCAGCATACTCTGCGGCTAATGTTGAGACGCACATATTTAATGCGCCATTTGCAGCAGCTGCACATGAGCCCGCCAAAATTGGCTCATCACCAATGATGCCGCTAGTCAAAGTGATCGAGCCATTATCAGTCAGATAGGGAATTGCTGCCTTTGCTAAATTGAGCTGGCTGATGCACTTATTAGATAAACCTAAAGCAAAGTCCTCCATTGTTAATTCCTCAAATGTTTTGAAAGGAGCTCGAACACCGGCACATGATATTAAGGCATCGAAAGATCCAACCTTTGCAAACACATCAGATACACTTTCAAAATCTAAGGCATCAATTTTTAAATCTGGCCCAGAACGGCCAGCACGAATTACCTCATAATCTTTAAGCCCTCCAACTACAACTCTTCCAAGTCTGCCAGATGCGCCAACTACAATAATTTTTTTCATAAAGCCTCTTTAAATTTAAATAATAAAATAATGATATCACTAATTAAGCAAACTACCAATTTGCTTTTTAACTTCCTCTTTAGTCGTATCTGAACTCAAACCCTTTCCAATTTTGAGTCTTACTTCGCGACGAAGGCTAAACCTCATTTTCCTTTTAACCGCCCTAGGTGCTTTTGAAAAAAAACTACCCCACATATTATTGATAGCAAAAGGAACAATTACGACACCCTCTTTTGATTGTGATAAAACTTTTTCAAAACCTCTTTTTAAGTCACTTAACTCTCCAGTTGTAGAAACATGCCCCTCGGGAAATAAACAAACAACACAGTCATCGTTCAAGAGATTTATGATATTTTGCATGGCATTTCTGCTACTCTCAGGCCTTATTGAAACCGCTCCAACTCCCCTAAGAAACCAATTAATAATTGGCTTGCTGTAATAGTCATCATGTACTACAAATCTTATTTTTCTTGGCGTCGACCACTGAATAAAAGCAAAATCAATATAACTAATATGATTGCCTAGAAGCATTACAGGTCCTTCTTTGGGAATATTGTCTATACCGCTCACCTTTAAACGGTAACGCCATCCAAACAATAGGAGGCCAGCCAGTTGACGCATGTCTATAGAATTGCTTTAAGTTTTTTTAAGACAATGCTAAAACCTGCAACCGCAATGAATGCATTAAAGTAGAGAATAAACTCACTTCCAAAACTAAGGTTGGCTAGAATAACTGTGAAAATTAAAAGACTTATCATACTAATATTTTGAAGCCAGTTTTTGCCTGCAAGCATACTGCCTAAACCGTCTTCAGGAGAATGAGCTTGCATCAATGCATTAAGTGGAACAATCATCATGCCTGCGCCAACACCAAATAATAATATAATTGAAGTTACCAAAATAAGTGCGGTCGAGTTTGGAATAAAGCTAAGGCTAGAAACGACTGGTACCAAAATTGCACACACTGTAATCATAATTGATCCAGTATATATATTGTTAATACGAATAAAATTCAAACTTTTTCTTCCAGATAGAAAAGCGCCAATCATTATTCCAATGACTGAGGATGCTAACATTGCATTTACCACAAGTGGGCTTTCGACTCCAAAATTGACTTTTGCATGAGCAGGAATAACAGCAACTAAATTTTGAGACATTCCCCAAAATATTGCTGTACCCAAAATAGAATACCAAACAATTTCATTGGTTCTCATTGCTTTAAAATTTGAAGCCAAATACTGAAATGAAATCAACTTAGGGATTGAAAGCTGAGCACTACTTAGTTTGGTTGGATAAAAACGAGTACCTAGGGTTGCTAAAAATTCTACCGTTGATAGCCCGACCAAAACCCAGCCCACAGGAGCAATCTTCATCAATATCTCCTCAGGTGTTGAAACTTGCATAGTTCCAAGAAACGCCTCAAACAAATAGGAGAAAAAAACTGTACCCAAAAGAATAGCAATCAATACAACAGAAGAATGCAAGGCGTTTCCTCTACTTAAGCCTGCCTTACTTAGACATTCTTTAATATATCCCATTTTAGCTGGAGAATATATTGCACTCTGAGTTGCAAGAAGAAGTGTGAAACCAAATGCAGTTTTATATAAACCATTGTAATAACAGTATGTAATTCCCAGAGTAATTAAGACAGCTGAAAAGGCACTTATTCGCATCACACTTGTCTTGGCAAATTTATCAGATAGATGGCCTGACAAAGTAAATAGAAGAATAAAAGGGATTAGAATCATGGCATTTACGATTGCAGTCAAAATAATTTGCTGCTGCTCACCATAAATCATAAAGATGGTATTCTGAATGATAATCTTATGACCTAAATCAACAAATGCATTTAGAAAAACTGCCACAAGGTATATCGAAAATATGACTGATCGCTCTTTACTAATTTGTTGACTCTCTCCCATGACTCTCCAAAGGCTAGCTTTAAAGTAACAAGTATAAGAGAATTAGAGAATAGTTATTAGTAAATATAAAATTTGGCTAAAATTCAATTCCCTCAACTTCAGCTATGGTTTGCATATCTTTATCGCCTCTTCCTGAGAGGTTGATAATAATAGATTTGTCACTAGACCACTCTTTGGCAAGTTTAACTGCGTAGGCAATCGCATGTGAAGGCTCAAGTGCAGGAATAATACCCTCTACCTCAGTCAATAAATGAAACGCTTCTAATGCCTCTTTATCTGTAATTGCAACATACTCTGCTCTTCCAATATCTTTAAGGTAGGCGTGCTCAGGACCAACTCCTGGATAATCAAGGCCTGCTGAGATTGAGTGGCCTTCAATAATTTGACCATCATCATTTTCCATTAAGTATGTTCTGTTTCCATGCAAAACGCCGACACTTCCAGCAGTCAGCGGTGCAGCATGAGCATCAGGACCTAGGTCAATCCCGCGACCTCCGGCCTCAACGCCTATAATTCTCACTGAGGTATCTTCAATAAATGGATGGAAAAGACCTATTGCATTTGAACCACCACCAACACATGCAATTACAGCGTCAGGGAGACCGCCAGCTTGGTCATCAAATTGTTCTTTAGCTTCTTTGCCAATAACGCTCTGAAAGTCCCTAACTAGCATAGGATAGGGGTGTGGTCCGGCTACAGTTCCAATAATATAATAAGTATTATCAATGTTAGTTACCCAATCTCGCATGGCCTCGTTCAATGCATCTTTGAGAGTCTTAGAGCCCGAGGATACTGGCACGACTGTTGCGCCAAGGAGCTTCATGCGGTAGACATTCTGGACTTGTCTAACTACATCGACTTCACCCATGTACACAACACACTCGAGACCAAGTCTAGCTGCGATAGTTGCTGAAGCTACGCCATGTTGGCCAGCACCTGTCTCAGCAATAATTCTAGTTTTACCCATTCGCTTTGCAAGTAATGCCTGCCCAATTGTATTATTAATTTTATGAGCACCCGTATGATTTAAGTCCTCACGCTTAAGATAAATTTTTGCTCCACCAATTTTTTTGGTCAAATTTTCTGCATAGTAGAGTGGCGTTTTACGCCCAACATAGTGTTTGAGATCATCCTCGAACTCTTTGAGAAAGTCAGGGTCGTCTTTAAACTTCTCATAGGCCTCTTTTAACTCTGTGACCGCCGTCATGAGAGTTTCGGCAACAAAAATTCCGCCATATTGGTCAAAATGACCTTTTTCGTCAGGAAGGTTATAGCTCATGAATTAGTATTTCTGATAAAAGCTTCTATTTTATCAATATCCTTAACTCCTGGTGCACTTTCCACTCCACTTGAGGCATCTACTGCATATGGATTTACTTGTTTGATTGCATCAGATACATTGTCAACATTTAAGCCACCAGCTAAAATGATTGGTAAAGATATTTTGACACATGCCAAAGACCAATCAAATGACTCACCGGTCCCTCCGTAACTCGAATGACTAAATGAGTCTAAAAGAAGTGCGCTAGCAGATGAAAAATTTTCAGCAATTTCCTTAACATTAGTTTCTGGTTTCACGCGTATAGACTTAATAAATGGCATTTGATATTGCGTGCAATCAAGGACACTTTCATCTCCATGAAACTGAAGAGTGTCAAGAGGCACTTCGCAAAGGACCTCATCAATAAAGCTTGGATTGGCATTAACAAATAAGCCAACCCTATTTATGAAGGGTGGAAGCCTTTCAATTATTTTTTGAGCAGTCTGGATATCTACATTTCGTGGAGATTTTTCATAAAAAACAAGGCCTATAGCATCGACGCCTGCTAAGGCAGCATCTCTGGCATTATTAGGCTCCGTAAATCCACAAATTTTTACCTTAGTCATTAATGAGATTACTTTCTTTAAAAGACTGATTTTCTCATAGCCTTGCTATGGATTGAATACAATTAAGAACAGAACTTTAGTATTAACTAGAAACTTTTTTCTTGACAGTAGCTTTCTTTTTAGCTTTTTTAGCTTTAGCTTTTTTAGCTTTAATTTTTCCCTCTATAGCTTTTTTACACTCCTCAAGTGTTAAGTCTGCTGGTTCTTTATCACCAAAAACTTTTTGAACTGTTACATTTTTTTGACCTTTTCCTCGCTTTTTACCATTCCAAATGTATGGGCCAAAGCGGCCATTCAAAACCTGAATTTCAGAGTCTTCAAAAATCTTTATTATTCTCTCAGCATCAAATTTTTCTTTTGCAGCAATGAGCTCTAAAGCAGTTTCAAGAGATACCTCTTCTGGTGAGACCTCCTTCAAAGAAACATATTTTTTACCATATTGAATATAGGGTCCAAAGCGCCCATAGTTAGCCTTAATTACTTCACCATTCTCTGTTTCTCCAACAGTTCGAGGCATTTTGAAAAGCTCTAATGCTTCAGCTAGTGATATATTTTCAATATCTTGTCCTGTTCTAAGAGATGCAAAAGTTGGCTTTTCCTCATCCTCTTGAGTACCAATCTGAGCATAAGCACCATATCGACCGAACCGAACACTGACAGGCTTACCAGAAACTGGGTCTTCGCCCAAATCTCTCTTACCATGGGTCTCATCTCTCGAGATATCCTTAGCAAGCTCTATTTGTTCATGAAAGGGTTCATAAAAATTTCGAATCACCCCAGACCAAGGCTTAGATTCTTCAGCAATTAGGTCAAAGTCACTTTCAAGATTAGCTGTAAACTCGTACCCAATAATATTTCTGAAGTTTTTAAGCAAAAAATCAACTAATAAATAAGCTACATTTGTTGGGAACAATTTATTTTTTTCAGCACCTGTATTCTCAGTTTGAGTCAGTTGTGAGATAGCACCATCTGCAATTTCTATCAACTGGTAATCACGTTGAACTCCTTCTCTAGTATCTTTGACAACATAATTTCTATCTTGAACTGTAGTAATCATTGTTGCAAATGTAGAGGGTCTTCCAATCCCCATTTGTTCGATCTCTTTGACTAATGAGGCTTCAGTATATCTTGGCTTTGCTCTAGAGAATGATTCCCTCGAGCTCATATCTAAGAGGCTGAGTACATCGCCCTTGGCAACCTCTGGCAACAACTTGTCTTCAGCAGCAATATAATCATAAACCTCAAGAAAGCCAGCAAAAGAAAGAATCTCACCATCTGCAATAAAATTTTCGCTTCTTTCCGAAATACTGATGGTAATTTTAGTTTTTTGTAACTGGGCATCACTCATTTGAGACGCCAATGTCCTCTTATATATCAAAGAATATAATTTAGCTGACTGATCATCTAAACCCAGAATAGTTGGCTTAGTTAGGTCCGTTGGCCTGATTGCTTCATGTGCCTCCTGAGCACCAGTGGAACTTGTCTTATATCTTCTGACCTGATGAAAATCTTTGCCATATTTAGAGATAATTTCATCTTCGGCAGCAGAAATAGCTACTTCAGATAAATTTAATGAATCAGTCCTCATATATGTGATTGCACCTTCACGATACAAGTTTTGAGCAATTGACATGGTCTGCTTTACAGAAAATCCGAGCTTTTGAGACGCCTCTTGTTGCAATGTAGAAGTAATAAATGGCGCTTTAGGTGATCTTTTAGAAGGTTTAGTTTCTATTGACTCAACACTTAACTCTGACCTTAAAAGATCCTCCGCGAAAGAAATCGCGGCTTCTTTAGAATCAAAGTCCTTACCTAACTTTACTTCAAGGCTTTGGTTAGACTTATTTACAAGATTTGCTTTTACTTTATACGAACTCACTGGTGAGTGTGCAGAAATTTCACGCTCTCGTTCAACTACTAATCTTACAACAGGAGATTGAACTCTTCCAGCAGAGCGTGCTCCAGAAATTTTTCGCCATAGCACTGGTGAAATTTCGAATCCAACAAGTCTGTCAATAATGCGTCTTGCCTGCTGTGCATTAACAAGATCAGTATTTATTGTTCTTGGGTTGCTAATTGCATCAGTAATTGCGCCCTTAGTTATCTCATGGAAAACAATCCTTGGAGTATCTTCAGCTAACGAAAGTGCTTGTTGCAGATGCCATGCAATTGCCTCTCCCTCTCTGTCCTCATCAGTTGCGAGATAAATTTTCTCTGCAGTTTTGGCAGATTTTTTAAGATCAGCAACTACTTTTTTCTTATCGGCACTGATAGCATAGGTTGGCTGAAAGTCATTCTCTATATTGACACCCATATCCTTCTTTGGCATGTCCCGGATATGGCCTATACTTGACTTGACCACATAGTCAGCCCCTAAGAACTTTTCAATTGTTTTTGCTTTCGCCGGTGATTCGACAATAACAAGATTTTTAGACATAAATAGACCTACTGAAGGGTAGGGTTATCATCATAAAACACAATAGATTCGATCCATTGTGACGGAACAGCAGATTCAGCACTGTTTCCAATAACCATCATAACCACCCATTTCAAGTCATCAATACTCAACTTGGAATCCTCTAGAGACATGACTTGATCAATAACTATTTCTCTTTGGCTCGCATTGAGTTGGCCCATATTCTCCATAAACATGATGAATCCTCTAGCTCTGGAATCAAGTTTTGTTTTTTCTAGGTCATTGTATATCCTCATGGAGTTATGCACTGTGTTAAAACTTGCAATTTTTCCATCCTGAAGTGCAGCTATATTTTCAAGCCAAACTAAAGCTTTTTCTATTCGATCAGCATCAAAACCCGCTTCAGAAAGATGGGTTTTTAATAGATCATCATCTAGCTCTTGGGTAGAATCTTGCTCCGCTGACTCAAATAAAAAGTCAAACATAAAGGTGAGTACATCAAGAATATTATTAGTCATAAGGCCTCATCAAAATTACAGATATTTACTAAATATTTATTTAAAGACCCAATATTAGAAACTTAAAGGGTATCTTTCGTTTGGTATTACTTGTGGGCAGCAATCCCTTTTTTCAACCTCTATCCAAGTTATAAAATGTATACAAAACTTAAGTAACTAATTATTTGTTTCCTTTCATTATCCACATCTTTGCAAAGATTGGGCTTAATCTAGGCACTAATAGTGAAGAATCTCTTATTTATCAAGCTTACTGAATCAAACCAAGTATGGTAAAATTGCAAACTTTTTGTTGGCATACATAGATTATGAAAAGAACTTTCCAACCCAGCGTTCTAAAACGCAAACGTAATCATGGCTTTAGAGCTAGAATGAAAACTCGATCAGGACGTGCCATATTGAGTGCACGAAGAAAAAAAGGGCGTAAGCGCTTAGCAGCATAAATCCATGTCCAGCTCGCTCGCTCATAGTGTGCGTATTACGAATGCCAAAGAGTTCGCTCACGTTTTCAAAAAGGGCCTTCACTCACAAGGTAAATTCTGGAAAATAGTCGCTAATGACTCTGGTAATGGTTTCTCAAGACTGGGACTAGCTATATCCAAAAAAGAATACAAAAGGGCTGTTGACAGAAACCTATTTAAACGCCTTGCTCGTGAAACTTTTAGAAATAACCAAGATAATTTAGGCCACCTAGACTTTGTTGTAATGGCCAAAAACTCTAAGTTTAAAAATAATAATGAATTAACCTTGGATTTGATTACTCTTATGAAAAATGCTAAAACGAAGGCAAAAACTCAATGAAATATTTGCTTTTACCTCTTATTAAGATTTATCAATGGTTTGTAAGTCCCATTCTTGGTAATAATTGTCGTCATATTCCAACTTGCTCAGAATATACATTTGATGCGATTAGACATCATGGCGCGATAAAAGGTGTTGCTCTTGGGGCGAAAAGAATAAGCAAATGTCATCCATGGTCTGAAGCAAGCTTTGACCCAGTCCCAAAAAAATAATTTAAAAATATAATATTCTATGAATACTCAAAAACTCTTTCTCTTTATAGCAATTTTTTTAACAGTCTTTCTTCTATGGGATAAATGGGAGCTCACTCAATCAACTGACGAAAATGGTAATCTAATAACTCAAACCCAACTGATTGATAATAACTCATCAAGTGAAAAGACGGATGTACCCCTTGCAAGCGATATTCCTGCTGCTGAAGTATCAGTAACTGACGACTCAACCCCCTCAGTAAGCGAATCCAATATTGATAGTAGCTACATAACTGTTGTTACAGACCTTTTAACAATCCAAATTTCTCACAAGGGTGGAACAATAATTAGCGCCTACCTAAATGAATACCCAAATTCTCTGAACTCTGATGATAAATTCCAGTTACTTAGCAACTCTCCAGACATGATTTTTCATGCACAGAGTGGATTGATTCCAGCAGAGCAAATGCCTACTCATCAAGATGAATATTTCTCTGAAAGACAAGATTATTTTCTACAAGGAGATAATGAATTGGTTGTTCCACTGACGTGGACAGGAAATAATGGTGTGAGTGTAACTAAAAATTTCCACTTCAAACGAAATAGCTATGTTGTTGATGTGGACTATGAAGTAAAAAACAACAGCCTCTCTGACCAAGTAGTAAGTAGCTATACACAACTTGCTCATGGCACTCCTAAAGAGTCTGGTGGTTTCATGATGGGCATGCAAAACTTTAACGGTGGTGCGGTATATAACGATGAGGAAATTTTTGAAAAAATTGACTTTGAGGATTTTGATTCAACTCCTAAAATGGTATCAGTTGGTGGTTGGGCTGCCATGATCCAACACTACTTTTTTACCGCATGGATTCCTAACGAAAAAGAAAAACACACCTTCTCAACCAAATCAAGCAGAAATAACTATTTACTAACAACAGTAAACCCAGGCGTTAGCATTGCTGCAGGCACCAGTGCTAATATTGGAAAAAACCAGCTCTATATAGGGCCTAAAGAACATGTTCGACTTGAACAGTTGGCTCCAGGCCTAGATAAGACAGTTGACTATGGATTTCTATTTATAGTTGCTAAGCCTTTATCAGTTTTCTTACACTGGATCTATAGTTTTGTTCAAAACTGGGCTATTTC
>ENA-OREN01005306-OREN01005306.1-marine-metagenome-genome-assembly--contig:-NODE-5306-length-10753-cov-3.335051_pt1 | contig 10753 bp, 10 predicted proteins | sample MGYA00248624_ERZ508555 | MGnify/ENA primary metagenome ERZ508555 (study PRJEB26222, sample SAMN06267773) | marine metagenome | isolation source: Saanich Inlet, British Columbia, Canada | place...
CTTATCTCTTAATATCTTTAATTTGTTTTTATGCATATTTTTTTATTTTTTTTGATTTTTTTTTATTTAATATATTGATATTTGTAATTATTTTATTTGATAGTTTCAGTTATTTTACTGGCTTATTATTTGGTAAAACATATATTTTTAAGAAAATTAGTCCTAAAAAAACATTAGAAGGGTATTTGGGGGGGGGATTTTTTACTAATATAATCATAATAGCTTTCTTATTATTGTATAAAGATAATATTAATATCATAAATATTTTATTATTAATTAATAGTATAATTATTTTCTCAATTGCAGGAGATCTTACTCAATCTTTTTTTAAAAGAATAAATAATATTAAAAATTCAAGTTCTTATTTGCCTGGACACGGTGGTTTTTTTGATAGATTTGATAGTTTTATTCCATCAATAATATTTTTATTATTATATAGTATATAAAATTATGACTGATGTTAACATATTTGGGAGTACTGGAATAATTGGCTCCAAGACGTTAAAAATCATTAGTAAACATTTCCCAAAATATAATATTAATCTCTTATGTGCTAATAATAATGTATCTAAATTAATAAAACAAATAAATTTATACTCGCCAAAGTTTGTATATTTAAATAATATAAAAAAAAATAATACCTTAAAAAAAAATATTAACAAAAACGTTCAAATACTTAATTATAATGAATTACTATCTTATCTAAACACATCTAAGTCTGATTTAACTGTACTTGCAGTATCTGGTTATAAATCATTAAATTATTTAGAATCTATTTTAAAAAACACATCGTCTTTAGGGATCGTTAGTAAAGAGGCCGTTGTATCTGCAGGCCACCTTTTTAAAACTATAATAAAAAAAAAAAATAAAAAAATTTACCCATTAGATTCTGAGCATTTTTCTATCTATCATCATATTAATAATATTGATAAAGATTTTAAATTAAAAAATATTATACTTACAGCTTCTGGAGGTCCATTTTTAGGTAAAAAATATTCTTCTTTACGTGATATATCTTTTTTAAATGCCTCTAAACATCCAAAATGGAAAATGGGTTATAAAAATAGTATTGACTCAGCTACTTTAGTAAATAAGTGTCTTGAAGTAATAGAGGCTCATTATTTATTTGGTATACCATTTGAAAAATTAAAAGTCTTAATACACCCAGAGTCAAAAATACATTCTATATTTGAATACAATAATTACATATACAATATGATCGCATTCCATAACGATATGACAATTCCAATTTTTCATTTTTTAAATCAAAATATTAATTTAAACTTAAAAGAAGATGATTTTAGGTTTAATGTTAATGAAAAACTTAGTTTTTTTGAAGTAATACGTGATGAATTTCCTATCTATAGTTTTTTTAAGAGTTTAAATAAGTCTGATCCATCTAATTTTATAAAATTTAATGTAGGAAATGAGTTTGCCGTTAACTTATTTAAAAGTAATTACATAAAATATACAGATATTTTTAATATAATTGAAAAAATCTCATCTTTGAATTTGAATTATAAATTAAACACCATTAAAGATATATTGAATTATCATGAAATACTCGAAATCAAAATAAATGAAAAATATAAGTTTTTATAAGTTTTTAACTTTATTTTTATTAATTATTAATTTTAAAGTTTTTGCTAAAGATTTCATTATACAAGGCAACGAGTTTACTGATGATGAAATTTTAATTAGTATTATTGGTAATATTCCAAATACAGATGAAAAAACTAAATCAAATTATATTTTAAAAGAATTAAATAATTCTGGTCTTTTTAAATCTGTAGAGGTTTCATATGATCAGAATAATTTTTATTTAAAAGTTGTAGAATTTGCATCAATAAATAAATTTATATTTATAGATAATGATAGAATAAAAAATGATGAATTAAATAATATTATTACTCAGTTAGAAATTTACACTCTCTCTGATAGAAATATTAATATCTTAATTGATGAATTAAAAAAAATATATCAATCTTTTGGTTATAACAATATTGAGATTGAATATAGTACTGAAAATTATACAAATAATTCATCTGATGTTTACTTGAACTTTATTGAAGGCAAGATTACAAAAATTAAAAAAATCAATATTATTGGAAACAATAATTTTGATAAAAATATTATTTTATCTAAATTAAAATCAAAAACTAAAAAAATTAGTAATATTTTTGCTAACAATAACTTTAAGTTGTACCAAATTGAAAATGACTTAATAAGAATTATAAACTTTTACAAAAAATTTGGATATAAAGATGTGAAAGTTAATTTTAGTGTTGAATATTTTTCAAACAATAAGGCTGATATAACTTTTATTATTGATGAGGGAAATAAGTATTATTTTTCTAAACTAGAGATTAAAAATAATTTATCATCTAATAATCAATTAGATGCAAATCTCAAGTTATTCATTGAAGATAATCTTTTTTCCATCAATGACAATTATAATACTGCTAGGATAAATAAATTAGAAATTGATATTTCAAATATTTTAGAAAATGCAGGCAAACAATATTATCTAATTAAAACTTATGAAAAAATTTCAAATTATAAAGCCGATTTATTAATTGAAATTTTACCAACTAAGACAATTTACTTAAATCAAATTAATTTAACTGGTAACACAAGAACCTATGATTATGTCATTAGAAGGGAATTTAATATATCAGAAGGTGATCCTATAAATAATTCAAAGATCAAAGAAATAAAAAGAAATCTTAATCGATTACCTTTTCTTGGGAATATTGATATAAATGTTAATGATGTAGGTGAAGATCTTCAAAATATAGATATTGATATTGAAGAAATTCAAACTGGCTCTTTTAATGTTGGGTTATCAGTAGGTACTTTAGATGGTGCGAGCTTTGTAAGTGGTTTAAAAGAAACGAATATAAATGGGACTGGAAGGACTTTAGAATTTTTAATTAATACTAATAAAAATAATCGTGAATTTACTTTAAATACATCAGATAAATTTTTTTTAAGTAATGATGTTAAACACCAATATTCAACAAACTATAAAGAAAATGATTTTTCAAAATCCAAATCCTATAAACTTGATACATTTAATATTAATACTAGTTTAAATTATTTATTTTCTGAAAATACATTTCACACTATTGGAGTAGGATATTCTCTTAAAAATTATAAAATTACTGATGTCAATACTGTCTCTTCCAATATATTGTCCTCATCTGGAGATTCTATCAGTTTTAATTTGAGTAATGTGATTACCAGAAATACTCTTAATTCTTTTTTAAGACCAAGTAATGGAAATTATTTATCCTTTGTCAACTTTATAGAAACACCTTCAAGTTCTTCAAATGGTTTTATTAAAAATTTAATCACTGGAAAAAAATATTATCAAATTAACGATAATATTATTTCTATTCAAGCAAAAGCTGGTAATATATTTTCAATTGATAATAATGAAATATTGTCTGATGATAAATTTTCCCTTGGTGGTAGATGGTTAAGAGGTTTTGATAATTTTGGCGCCGGTCCTAGAAATTCAAGAAATTCATATGTAGGAGGAAATAATTTATTAGTTGCAAAACTAGATTTTTCTAAACCGATATCCTTAAATGAAAAAAACCCTATTTATTTAAATATATTTAATGATTATGGAACGGTATGGGGAAATAAAAACGTTGTTAATTCATCTGATCAAGATTTGAGAGCTTCTTATGGCTTTGGCATTAACTATTATTCACCAATTGGTCCTATTGGTTTTACTTGGGGTTTTCCTTTGTTAGATAAGAACTATGACATTAAAAGAATGTTTTTATTTTCTATAGGAAACTTAAATTGAAAATAAATTTTTTTTTTTTTATCATATTCTTTTTTTATTCAATAACTTCTTATTCTACAAATATTAAAGTTGTTGATATGCAAATTATAATTGATAATAGTGAAAGCTTAAAATCACTATATAATCTAGTTGAGAATGATCAAAAACAATTTCTAAATAATTTTAAAAATGAAGAAGCTAGTTTAGAAATTAAATTATCAGAAATAAACGAATTAAAAATGATATTAAATGCCCAAGAGTTGGATAAAGAAATAGATATTTATAATGAATTATTAAATAATTTTAATTATAGAGTAGAGAAATTTAATATCCATTATGATAATCAGATTAATATTCATAAAAATATTATTATTAATAAAGTTGTTGATCTTTTGAAAGAATATTCCCTTGAAAACAATGTAGATTTAATATTAGACGCTAATAACTATATTTTATCTAACAATTCAATTAATATTAATGATTTTATAACAACTAAATTAAATGAGATAATAATAGAGTCAAATTTTGAAAAATATAAGTAATATATCATATTTAGACATTAAAAATTTATTTAATAGTCATAATGTGTCCATAAAATCAAACCTTCATGATGACGATAAATTTACATCTTTAAATTCCATTCAGAAAGCTAATAATTTAGAAATAACTTTTTTTTCAAATATTTCTCAGCTTGATGCGTTAAAAAAAACTAATGCTAAAGCTTGTCTAATAAATAAAAAATATTTAAAATATTTGTCTAAATCAACTGAGCCAATATTAGTTCAAAATTCATATAATGCTTTTGCTATACTTTCAAATTTGTTTTGTAAATCTTATTCTTCAAACAATACTATTTCTAAACTATCTTCAATTTCAGATAGCGTAAATATAGGAAACAATGTTCAAATTGATGCTTTTACCTCTATTAAAGAAAATTGCATAATTGGTAATAACGTAATTATTGAATCTAATTGTACCATAGGACCTAATGTAACAATTTTAGATGACACAATTGTTAATTCCAACTCAACATTACTCCATTGTAACATAGGATCTAAATGTATTATTAAATCTGGTGTAATTATTGGAGGTTCAGGTTTTGGTTTTGACCCTATCTCAAAAGTTAGAATTCAACATTTAGGAAATGTAATAATAAAAAATAATTGCCAAATTGGATCTAATACTACTATTGATAGAGCTGTTTTTGATTCAACTATAATTTTTGAGAATTCTTTTATTGATAACTTGGTTCAAATTGCTCATAATGTAATTATTGGAAAAGAAGCTATCATAGCTGCGCAAACTGGAATTGCTGGAAGTACAAAGATTGGAAATAATTTAGTTGTTGGAGGTCAGGTGGGTATAGCAGGTCATTTAAAAATTGGAAATAATGTAAAAATAGCTGCTAAAAGTGGGGTAACAAAAAATATTTCTGATAACTCTATTATTGCAGGTTTTCCAGCAATTGATATAAAAAAATGGAAATTATTAAAAATAAAAGAATATAAAAACCTATGATTTTAAATATTGAAGAAGTAAAGAAATTAATCCCTCATAGGAAACCTTTCCTTTTTATTGAGGAATGCAAAATAGTTGAAAATGGTAAGATAGGTGAGTCTTTTAGAACTTTTTATGAAAATGAATACTTTTTTGAGGGGCATTTTCCAAATAACCCAATAGTCCCTGGTGTAGTCATTGTAGAAGCTATGGCACAAACTGCCGGTGTAGTAGTATCTCACAGTATAGATAAAGATGAAAATAAATCTGTATTATTTATGAGTATTAACAAAGCTAAATTTAGAAAACCAGTTTTACCAAATTATAAAATTAGATTTTATGTAGAACTGATAAATAATATTAAAAATGTTTATAAATTTTTAGGGAAAGCATACTATAGTGATATTTTAGTATCTGAATCTGAATTTTCAGCCATGATTACAAAAAGTAATATTTTGTAATAAATATTTTATATAAATAAAATTAAAATCTTTTATTTAAAAATAATGACTAATATTCAATCATATATTTCCCCTAATGCAATAATACACCCTAGTGTTAAAGTTGGCCCATTTTGCTATATTGGTGATAATGTTTCAATAAATGAAAACTGTATTTTAAAATCACATGTTTCAATTGTTGGAAATACAACCATAGGAAAAAGTAATACTTTTTATCCCTTTTGTTCTATTGGCTCAGAACCACAGGATTTAAAATTTGAAAATGAAAAAAGTTTTTTGATTATTGGGGATAACAATACATTTAGGGAAAACGTTACAGCAAATCCTGGAACTAATGGAGGAGGTTTAAAAACTATAATTAAAAATAATTGTCTTTTTATGGTTGGCTCACATATAGCTCATGATTGCAAAATTCAGTCAAATGTGATTCTGGCAAATAATGCAACTTTAGCAGGTCATGTTGAAATTGGAAAAAATGCTATTATTGGAGGTAATTCAGCAATTCATCAGTTTGTACAAATAGGTAAATTTTCTATGATAGGTGGAATGAGTGGGGTTGAAAAAAACATTTTGCCTTATTGTTTATATATTGGAATAAGAACTGGATTAAAAGGTTTGAATTTAATAGGCCTAAAAAGAAATAAAATTTCTAATGAAAATATTAAAATTATTTTGTCTTTTATCAAAAATCTTTTTGACAAAAACTCCACAATTGATACTAAATTAAAAAACTTGGATGATAAATATTTAAACATTAAAGAAATTGATGAGATGATTGAGTTCATCCAACAATCTAATAAAAGAGGAATAACACCTTTATACAATGATTAATATTGGTATTATTTCTGGTGGAGGAAAACTACCAATTATTATAGGTGAAAATTTAATTAAAAAAAATTTTAATGTTATTTTTTTTGTAATAGAAGAATTTTATAATATTAAAACTTATAAAAAATTTGATGCAAAAATTATTAATCTGTTTTCTGCTAAAAAAATTATCAAATCTTTAAAATCTAATAATATAAAAGATATTATTATGGTGGGTAATATTAATAGACCTAGTTTAACAGATTTAAACTTTGATTATCAAACTTTTAAATTAGCCAAGAGTTTATTGCTTAAAAAAACAGGTGATAATGTACTTCTTGTATCTATAAAAAATTTTTTTATAGCAAATGGTTTCAGTTATTTTAACTGGAAAAGTCATTGTCCAGAACTTTTTGCAAATAATGATCATCTAACAATTAAAAAGCCTTCACGTATTGCTAAAAAAAATTTAGATAAAGCATTGTCTATCTTTAGAACTTTTGGTAAATTAGATATAGGTCAAAGTGTAATAATTCAAAATCAAATTGTAATAGGTTTAGAGGCTGTTGAGGGTACTGATAACTTAATTCTCAGATGTAAGAATTTAAAAAAAAGTGGGGACAAAGGAATATTAGTAAAATTTGCAAAATATAATCAAAGTAATATTCTTGATATTCCAACAATTGGTGAACAAACTATAAATCTACTAAAGGAAAATGATTATGAAGGTGTTTATTTAGAAAAAAATAACTGTTTAATACTTGATAAAAAAAAGACTATAAATTTAGCTAATCAAAACAATATATTTATTTCTACTTGTAATAAAATTGAATAATAATAAGAAAATATTTATCTGCTGCACTGAACAATCGGGTGAGAATATTGTTTATAATATATGTGAAAAATTAAAAAAATATAATTATCGAATTGATGGTGTTTGTGGAAAATCATCTGAAAAATTTTTTACTAATAAATATTATGATATAAGCTTATTTAAGTCCTTAGGATTAGTTGAAATTTTAATCTCAATTCCCAAGTTTTTAAAAATTATAAGTGCATTATCAATTAAAATATTAAATAATAAATATGATATTGTTATATGTGTAGATTCTCCTGATTTTAATTATAATTTAGCCAAAAAATTAAAAAAAAATAATTATAAAAATAAAATTATTCAAATTGTTGCTCCAACTGTATGGGCATGGAGAAAGGGTAGGGCTAAAAAATTTTCTAAAGTTTATGATGAAATATTTACTTTATTTAATTTTGAAAAAAAATTTTTTGAGAATGAGGGATTGAAAACAACTTTTATAGGTCATCCTATATCACTTTTAAATAGTATAGACTATGAAGATCCACAAGAAAAAAATTTAATTGCTTTTTTACCAGGTAGTAGAGAGAATGAGATAAATAAACTTTTACCATATTTTAAAATTATTCATGATTATCTATTAACAATAAACATTAATAAATATAAATTGTTTATACCAACTTTGCCTCATTTAATTGATAAAATAACTTCTCTTACAAATGATTGGAAAATTGAAACAATAATTTCAAAAAATAGTGAAATGAATGAAAAATTTTACAAAAAAGTTTTCATAAGTATTACATGTTCAGGAACTGCCTCTTTAGAGATCTCAAAAAGAATGATTCCTCAAATAGTTTTATATAAACTTAATTTTCTTACTTTTTTTATTTTTTCTTTTTTTATTAAAATTAGATTTGCTAATATTTTAAATATTTTAAATAATAAAATGATAATAAAAGAAGTTGTTAATAGAGAATTAAATAAAAAAAATTTATTACAAGCATTTGATACTCTTTTAAATAATAAAAATTTTAGAGATAAACAAATCTATGAAGTTAAAAATACTCTATTTGAGTTAGTAAATTCTAAAAACCCTTATGAAATATGTGAAAAAAGAATAATTGAAATTATTTCCAAAGCCATTTAAAAATTGATTTTTTCTCTCTAGTTGATTCTTTTTGAAACTCTCTTGATATTTTTCCTAAATATAGCTGTCTTGGTCTACCTATTTTATTTATAGGGTCTTCTATCATTTCTTTCCATTGAGATACCCATCCTACTGTTCTTCCTATGGCAAAAAGTACAGTAAACATACTTGTTGGAAAACCCAATGCTTTTAAAATAAAGCCAGAATAGAAATCAACATTCGGAAAAAGCTTCTTTTCAATAAAATATTCATCTCTAAGTGCTATTTTTTCAAGTTTAACTGCTATTTTTAAAAGTGGATCATCATGTTTATCTAGCTCTTCCATAACCTCATAAGCACTTTCTTTCATAACTTTTGCTCTGGGATCATAATTTTTATAAACTCTATGTCCAAACCCCATTAGCCTAAAAGGGTCATTTTTATCTTTTGCTTTTTTTATATACTCAGGTATGTTTTTTACGTCTCCAATTTCCTCCAGCATCTTAATTACCGCTTCATTTGCTCCTCCGTGTGCTGGTCCCCATAATGATGCAATTCCTGAAGCTATACAAGCAAATGGGTTAGCTCCTGATGATCCTGCTAACCTTACTGTAGATGTTGAGGCATTTTGTTCATGATCTGCATGAAGAATAAAAAACCTGTCCATGGCTTTAACTATTTTTGGACTAATTTTAAAATTCTCAGTTGGAACAGAAAAGGTCATATACAAAAAGTTTTCTGCATATGATAAATCATTTCTAGGATAAACAAATGGTTGTCCAATGGAATATTTATATGCCATTGCGCCAATAGTTGGCATTTTAGCTATCAGTCTATGACAGGCTATCATTCTTTGGTTAAGATCTGAGAAATCTGTACTGTCGTGATAGAAGGCTGAAAGAGCACCTACAACACCAACCATAATTGCCATTGGATGAGCATCCCTTCTAAAACCTCTATAAAGATGCACTAGTTGCTCATGTATCATTGTATGGTTAGTTATTACATCTTTAAACTTTTTCTTATCTTCAGGAGAGGGGAGATCTCCATGTAAAAGCAAATAACAAACTTCTAGAAATTCACTATTACTGGCTAATTCATGGATATCATATCCTCTATGTCTTAAGATACCTTTATTACCATCAATATACGTAATAGATGAATCACATGATGCAGTGGATGTAAAGCCTGGATCATAAGTGAACATGCCTGTATCTTGATACAATTTTCTAATATCTAATACATCAGGTCCATCTGTTCCTTTAATTACCGGTAGGTCATAGGACTTTCCTGTTTCATTATTAAATAATGTAAATGAATTTTTCTGCTTATTATCTTCGTAATCTGCCATTTTATATTTTATATTTGTTAAGTCTTTCTAATGATTGTTCTTTACCCAATATCATAAAAATATCTGTAATAGAAGGTCCATTATAATTATTTGTAAGCAAGTATCTAATTGGTTTACCAAAAACAGGAAATTTAATGTTGTTTTTCTTTAAAAAATTTTTAATTTCTAAATTAATAACTTCATACTCCCAATTTTTTATATTATTAATTAGTTTTAAGAAATTATTAAAAGAATTATTAAATTCCTCTTGAAATTTTTCATTTTTAGTTAATTCAAAACTTAAATTAAAATAAATTTCTGCAATATTTATCATTTCCCCATATTTCTTCAATGGAATTGCTATTAACATCTCCCATTACCATTATTCTTGACGAATCTACACAACAAGGGGTTACTACTCCATCTGGATGTATAAACATTCTTTGCCATAATTGAGGACAGCAATATTTATCTGTAGTATCGCCAACCTCTTCAGAGTCTATAGAAGGCTTGTCATGCTCTTTTTTTAAATTTTTCCAAAAACTATCTGAAAGATTATGCGCACCATTTTCTTCAGTATGGTTCATATAATCCAATTCTGCAACAGTATCTACTATAGGCGAGAATAATTTATAAAACCTACCCCATTCAGAATCTTGTTGATCCAATCTAACCATAGAAACACGAGTCAAAGGCTCTATTGAACCACTCTTATTTCTTAATTCCATAAAGAATTTAATATTACCCAATACTTTATGATAATTAGCATTAACTCTTACCTCCTCATAAGTTTCTTTATCTGGAGAATCAAACGAAAAAAATAACTGATCTAACCCAGAGTCTAAAATTTTTTGAGCTTTACTTTTAGTCAAGCTTGTTGCGTTTGTATTAAACATTAAATCAATTATGCCTTTGCTCTTTG
>ENA-OREN01005307-OREN01005307.1-marine-metagenome-genome-assembly--contig:-NODE-5307-length-10752-cov-5.524778_pt1 | contig 10752 bp, 8 predicted proteins | sample MGYA00248624_ERZ508555 | MGnify/ENA primary metagenome ERZ508555 (study PRJEB26222, sample SAMN06267773) | marine metagenome | isolation source: Saanich Inlet, British Columbia, Canada | place...
GCCCAACTGGCCCAAGGCAGGCCGGTGCTGGCAAAGGCCAGAAAGAAAAAGAGTAGAGTATCAACAAAAGAGCCCACCAGTGAAGATGCTGCCGGCGCCTTCCACCAGGCCTGCCGGCGCAGAACATCAAACACCTTGATATCCAGCAATTGGGCGGTGAGGAATGCTGAACCCGATGCAAGAGCCGTTCTCAGCATGGCAAAAGCATCTGGATCATGGAAAAGCGCCTGCCATAGTGACAGAGCCCCTGAGCGGCTCACACCGTGCCGTTTGAGGGCGCGGTAAATGGTGGCATCCGACACTCGGAGGTGGGGTAGCGCGCCATGTACCACATGATCCTTACTGGCCCGAGATGATATTTGCGCCGCAGATACAATATCTTCTAAACGATCTCATCCGGTGTTTGATTCGGATGCGACTTAGCAATCGGCTTCCGACACCGGAGCTCTTCCTCACCGTGCTCCAGATAAACGTTACACCAACGGAAGAATGAAGGGAAGGGGAACGGCAAAGTAGCGGCGATTCAGGGGTTGCAGTAGGAATATGAATTGCTGAATTCCCCATAGAGCCATATCCACAAAAACAGGTATCAGCGTGGGGAAAATACACGCTGTAGCGTAGAGAGGCAATCTATGTGCCGCACACAGGCTGCACGGCAAGCTGATTGAAAAGCCGGTCAGTTGCGAAATGCAGCGAATACTTGCTATCCAGATTCGCCTTTCGCCGTGATCGAAAAAAAAAGGCGATGCGGGTAAAATAAAGGCAACAGTTTCCCTAGAAACAAGTTCATGTTAAAAATAACGTTCTTTTTGTTGGGCTCCATCTTCCCGTTAACCACTTTTGCGTACCTCGACCCAGGTACTGGCGGCATCATACTACAGGGTCTGATTGCGGCAGTCGCCGCGGCAGGTTTTGTTATGAAAGCCTACTGGTACAAAATTAAGAGTCTTTTCGGGAAGTCTGAATCAAAGAGCTTAGCCGATGAGGAAGATGCTGATCCGGATCACGACTCGAAAGATAAACCTTAAGCGCCACCACGCGTCGGGCAGGTTCGCAGTTAATATTCTTCAGGACAGAGCGTCTTAGGCCTCAAGTGGAGTCAGTCACTTCCTCGTTTCGCGACCCTAGCGGTTTTATCTTCAGGTATGAAAACAATATTTATCGTCAGGTTAATAGAGTTTTCGCAGAAGACTTTGATCGATTTATTGAATCAGGCCTTTACCAAACCTTAGTCGACAAGGGATATTTGCTGGCGCACGAGGTTGTTTCAGACGCGAGCGTCCCGAGAGCCAATAGTTGCCACTGTATCTTGCAGCCGACGCAGCTGGCGTATATCTCGTACCCATATGAGTGGTGTTTTAGCCAGCTTCAGGATGCGGCGATGCTTACGCTCCGGATCCAGACAGTTGCTCTTAAGTATGGGTTCAGTCTTAAGGATGCTTCCGCTTATAACGTTCAGTTTGTGGCGGGAAGGCCTGTCTTTATAGACACACTTTCTTTTGCGCCGTACCACGAAGGTGAGCCCTGGTCCGCCTATCTACAATTTTGTAAGCACTTTCTCGCACCTCTCGCCCTTATGGCGTACGTGGACGTCGGTCTAAGTAAATTGCTCATCGCTAATATTGACGGCATACCTCTAGAGACCGCCAGCAGATTGCTTCCGCTGCGGACCAGACTCAGTATGGGGCTGCAAACCCACCTCCATCTGCATGCCAAGTTTCAATCAAGTTACTCTGATATCGCCAAACAGAGAAAAGATCAGAAGGCGGTAAAGGTAGGCATCAGCGCAAAGCGAATATCGAAAACAGGACTGCAAGGTATCGTGGAGAGTCTGGCTGGGGCTGTGAGGCGGTTGAAACCAAAACAATATGATACAGAGTGGGCGAACTATTACGATGAGACAAACTATAGCGACACCGCATCCTTGGCAAAGAGAGAGTTGGTCGAAAAGTTTCTCGTAGAGATTAATGAGCCTCTAAACATTATTCAGGATTTAGGGTCGAATACAGGGGAGTTCAGTCGCATCGCCGCCAAATACGCGACCCTTGTTGTCTCACAGGATATCGATCCTGTAGCCGTCGAAAAGAATTATCTGCATCTGAAACAAGAAGGCTCGGCAACCAATGTCTTACCGTTACTTCAGGACTTGGGGGCTCCGGCACCAGCGATAGGCTGGGCGAATGCAGAAAGAGATTCTCTTATTCAGCGCGCTAAGTGTGATGTGCTGATGGCATTAGCACTCGTGCATCACCTCACGATTGGCAATAACGTTCCATTTGGGCAAATAGCTAATTTTTGCTCCAAGCTTGCGAAATGGCTAATTATCGAATTTGTCCCAAAAACCGATTCACAAGTCATCCGAATGCTGGCCACTCGAGAAGATATCTTTATCGATTATGACCAGCCCGGGTTCGAGTCTGCATTTGCTGAGTACTTCACGATCAAGAAAAGTGAACCTATCTATGGTAGCAAGCGGGTACTTTACCTTATGAGTTCCCATCGACCCCATGCTTTGCAGGAGTCAACGTGATAGTGACTAGTCGCAACGCAGTTAACAAAAAGCAGGCCTTTAAGTCCTTGGTTGTGTGGTGGATAGAACTCACCCAAGCTGTTCAAACAAACCGAGTCAGATCCTTTTATTGATTCTGGCCAATGAACTCAATGGTAATAAAAAGAAGTCTATTGGTGGCGCGAGATACCTGTGCCTAGAAGAATTCATACCAAAGAGAGCGCTTTTACAATGGCCCGTATGAAAATATTGTTATTGATTATCTGCTCAGTGCTTATCTCTGGCGGGATGGGCTACAAAGATTATTCGCAATGGAAACAATTTTATTTTGTAATTGAGATGGAATCTTCTGCAGGTGGCATTAGTCAAATCTTTTTTGATACGGGCCAAGGATCACGACAGCAGGATTCCAGCAGCTTACAGCTTCGTCTCGGTTTTCAGAAGTACCTGTTTCCTATACCCGAATCCATCAAATCGATTCGTTTTGATCCTATTAAAGCAACTTCAATAGTGAGCATAAAAAATGCTGGCATTGAAAATGGAGTGGGCGATAAGCTTAAAATATTCCCCGTCCAGTCTTTTAAAGCGATCCAGCAAATCAATAAAATGGATGTCAACGAAGGTGTGTTGACAATACAAACGGCAGAAAAAGCTAACGACCCTATAATAGTAATAGGCAACTCATCGTTTCAAGATAAAAGTAGTTGGATAAATTATCTTACCCAGCGTGGATGGATATCTATAGGGTACGCCTTATTGTTATTCGCCATATTCATGGGCTTGGTACGGCATCAACGACAAATTTCTTCGGCTCTAAAGCGAATCGAAAAAGGAATTATTTTTAGAAGCAAAAAGCAGCTCTTTAGGTCCTTCGCTGTGTGGTGTTTTGTAGTCGCATTCGTTCTGCCAAATATGTTTTTTGCCGAAACATTGATTCTTCTTGAGGAGACGACATGGCAGAAGGGGACAGCAATGGTGCCGATTTGGTTTCTGTGGCTTTGCGGGATTCCTATATTTATCACCGGTCTTGCCGTCGCTGCAATCCACAGGCCGTTTGGCCAACTCTACCTTATCGGTATTACAGCAACGACCCTTGTCTTTCTTAAACTAGAGTACATCCCATTTTTTGCAAGATTGGACCTCGCAATAGTGCTGACTATAAGTTTAGTTCTAGTGCTTGCAGTAGTCGCCATGATCTTCCGAGAAAACTTGAATCGATTGCCATCGCTCGGGTTTTTCCTGATTCTTGGACTCTTATTTATTGCGGCGCCTCTTGTAGGCGCCAAAGTGGAGTATTTCCGCGGCTCTGGGAGCGTGCCTTCTGATGAGAGCGAAGGTGATTTGGGCTTAGCCCATTGCTTTGATCAATACGTTGATGGCGACCCTAATCTATTAGCCGCTTTTGAGTCTCGGACACACGAAGAAACTAAAGCGCAGTGGGGTAAGAGGCATTTCACAGATATCGGTGAGACGAAGGGTCGTCGCCTTCCCCCGCGCTGTAAAAGTATTTGGGTGGCAGGCAAGATATCTTTCCGTGCGAAGCCTAATTTGTATGTTTTGTTATTCGATTCGTTGATCCCAGAGAAGGTCGCAAATACTTTTTTCGGTCTGGGAAGCGCTGGTTACGCGGGCTTGCTAAAAGAGAAGTTTCATGTTCCGGCGGGGATCACGCTTGCGGAGAAAGTATCGACCAAGCCTTCATTCAAACGGTTTATGTGGCTGGACATGTCCGAAGCTAATCCCCCATATGTTAATTTTGCGGGAGAGGAAAACAGCCCGCTGGTCGAAATGTTGCGCGGTAATGGTTACTCTGTCACCACAGGTCACCATGCGCAGTATTGGGGTCGACCGGGCAAGTACATCGATAAGTTTTTAATTCTGCCGCAGAGCATGCAAGATACGATACTGTGTTCAGACCCTGCGCCAGGATCAAGGGGGAAGTGGAAAGGGCTTGGTATTTGCAGTAATACTGTATACATGTTAATGGGTGGTTCGCCACCGAACAATTCCCAGTTGGACCGGGACAAGTGGGAAGATCTACTTCTTCAACATATTATAAAAAACTCTGCTAAAAGCGAACCTGGAGGTTCTATTTTTTATACGTATAACCCGATTGGCCATACCCCTCCGGGATGGGACCTCCGTGCACCGGGTAAATTAAATTGGTATCGGAAGCGGTTTGTTTCGAGAAGTGTTCTGGCAAAGGAGCTTATTGAAGCCGTAATTAACACATTAGAGACCGCGGATCCTAATGCTCTTCTTGTAATTGCTGGGGATCATGGCACGTACGTCAGTAGAAACTCCAAAGATGAGGGTTTCGGATTGGTCGATAAGCACGGCGTCGCAATCGGAGTCTTGAAGTCGGAAAACGTTTGCGCGAAGGCCGTGGGAGAGAATGGGTTTACCGCGAATAGAAGCGGGTATCATACACTTTCGACGGTTGTTATGTCGCTGGTAGAGTGCCTCTCAGATGACCAGACTATTTTGGCAAACTGGCCAGCAGAGCCGGTTTTTTCCTTTGATCGCATCGGGGATTCCTGGGATACGTTTCTGGCGAGAAATCTCAGTGACTCCATACTCGAGGTTTTTAAGCGTCAGTAAATTTGTTTTGGAGATATGTGGATTCGATAGTGTTTACTAAGGCGTCTGATCCCTGCTTGAGCGCCTTGGTCGCTTGGTTAAGCATCCGGCCGCAGCGATGAATGTCGCTGGTGTATAGGAAGAATAATCGCCCCATATATCCGAGTCCATCAGTGGTTTACAACTGTAGGGTTGCCTACCCACTCACTCAGAAACCATCCAATAACCCCCAATGCGCAAAAATTCCACTAACGTTGTGAAACGTTTCACCCGCTTTTTCTCCACGTCAACTCCATTCCAGCTATACGGCACGGCGAAATCCGGCCGCGTCAAAAAAGAGTGTGTGAGTGTGTGCAAGTGACATCATCTCAAGCCCTAAAGTAAACATTTAAAACGAACTTTAGTGAGTGAAACGCCTACGTATGAAGCCTCAAACGGCCTCAGGGAAAACCTAACAGGTTAAGTTTTAGTCGATAAAACCTGATACAAAAGTCATGGGGTAGTTAGGGTGAATATGCAGCCCAGTACAACAAAGGTTGTTGCAATACCACCGTCACAGGTAACTCCTAGTGAATCTTGCGATCAGGGTTGTCACCTGCCACTGAAGCCAACATCAGATACCAATCCCTAAGTTCTAACATATGCTCTTTGATCTCTTCAGTTAATTCCTCAAGAGCATTTAAACGCAGCTCATAGTTATCTAAGCACACAGCATGACGGCTTAGTGCAACCAAAACGTCATACTTGAATTCTTCGATTGATGGCGCTTCTGAATCTTCCGTGGGTTCTAATTCCTTACTCATCATTCAACCCCCAGGGGCTGATTAAGGCGCACAACCCTGCACCCCTTATCCTGCCATTGCAAATCACCTATAGCCTGAGAATCAGCCTGCACAGCCTGATCCAGAGGCTTACCGTAGGGCTTTGGTCGGTAAGGATACAAAGCACATGACTTGATCTCACAGGCTTGTACTTGTTGTCTCCAAGTTCCATCATCCAACGGGTCGAAGATGCACTCCTTACACTTGGCATCAATAGCTTCCTGTCTAGTCATGGGAGACCTCCTTGTCACACGTGACAGCGTGACACTCAAGCCTGTACGACTCTGGCAAGTGTCTGTCTGAAGTGTCAATCAGGTCTGCCCAAAGATAGCCACGGGTTCTATCCCCATCGAACATTGAACGATGACCTTCAGTGGACAATGATTTGCCTCGGGCATTGATGAATGACCCAAGGAGTCCAGTAAGTTGCTTTGACCTGATGATCCGATCCTCAAGATCAACACCATTGTTCCACTTGGCGTAGGGCTTGCGTCCATCTTCATCAGTCCACTTCGCCAACAACTTGCACAAGTTCCCAGTCGTAACCTTCGTATCTCTGAGCTTGACTGAGTAACGATCCCAATTGAAGTAGATATCTTGTACGGCCTTCAGTATTTGGGTGCTATCCGTTAGTTGATTGGAATCATCCAGCTCCTCAAGTGCATAGCGCCTGATTCGATCCAACCATTTATTACCTGCAACGCTAGCGATAGCGAATAATGGCAACCACTTATCACGATCCCGGCCGATCAAGTGCTTTGGCAGTTGAGATTTATCGAAACCCTTAATGGCTTGTTCATTTTGCTGTAGCCACTTAAGGTATCTACCACCGACCGCTTTGAATCTATGGCCATCAATACGTTCATCCAAGGTTTCAGGGTCTTCGCCAAGCATGGCTCTTCGCATATGAACCCAATGGGTTCTGCTACGGTTCTGGGAATCCATAATCGCATCAACACGAACTCCACCAAATGCAACGGCGGCATACGTCTTGAACTGAACCACCCTTCTGCCATTTGTACCCATCTCAACTCTTGGAACAGACCCATTGGCCTTTGTTCCAGTCTTAAGTGCAGAAGTCAGAGAGCCTTCACCGCCACGCAGACTGTCAGTCATTTCATCCACAAACAGGGCTTTGTCTCCGTGTTGGGTATAGGTGAAGAATGATGCTGGAGTGACATCACTCAAATAATAGGAGTTGTTGGTCAGCAACTGACACACTTCCAATGCTTGACTCTTTCCACACTCATGCACTCCTGCGGTAAAGCCTAACCGTGGCGTGTATTTGAACCACGTGAACTTGTTTGCATGACCAATCCAAGTGGTCAGCAATCCCGTGTCACGTTCTGTAGCAAACACAAACTCCCTGATAATGTCCTCCACCTCATCAAGAATCTCATTGCCTACTGTTTCTGAGTACGGCTCAAGGCTATATGCGTCAACCTCTGCTCCATTCCAGTTTGTCACGCTGTCACACGTGACGGGGAACTCCTGATCGTTATTTACTAGTGTTAAGTTTGTCATCGGTATCAATACCTCCGTTATAGATTTCAGAACGGATTACTTGATAATCCATTCCTTCAAATCCAAGTCCTACAGAATTGGGTAAGACTTCTAAGATGCGAATCAGCATGGGTGCGTCAGTCTTGCCTAGTGGCTGAATCATCACTCCTTGCTGAAGTTTTCTTGTCAGTTTCAACATTTCTATTTCTCCTTGTTAAAGACCGCCCATACTTCAGGCGGCAGTTCGTCTTTTGAGTTCCAGACATAAACAGGCCGTTTGGATTTGGCCTTGGGTTTCTCTTGGACATAGCCCAGTAATCCCACTACTTCATCTGACGGATGTTCTGCTGTTTCCATTGGCTTAAAGTCAGGCGCCAGTAGCCCTGTTGTTATTGGTTTCATGTAAACCTCCTTTGTTTTGTGTATAAATAGAAAAACCGCCCATGAGGGCGGCTACGGTTACATCTTGTAGTGACTACACCTACTACAACATTGATGTTGAGAAACGGATGCTCCTCGTAAGTGCAACTAATTCAGATAGTCGATTTTTCTAGGCTCTGTAGTAGCGTAGTAGATGTAGTTGGGTATAGGGAAGTGTTAGGAGAAAACTTCTGCGCCTGGATTATTGGTTAGCATCAGTTTGTATTCACGCTTCCGCTTGGTTACTTTTATCTTGGTAATATCTTCTTCAAAATCTGCCAACGGGTCATGTGCCTCATAGATACGTTCGAAGTATGCTTTCAGTAAGAATAGAAGAAATTTTGAATGTATAGGTAGAGAAGAGAAACTGTCATGAACGGTAACCAAAGGGTCAACAACCATAGAGTGGTAGTTCGTACGTTCATCCGCGATAAAGTAATTCCCACTCAGCATCCAATGAACAAGGGTTGCATCGTATGAGTGAACAAGGTTTGGTGGCGCTTTGGTTTTCATAGCACGCCAATCAATTTCATCACGAGGGAGTTTTGCGGCTAACCACCCTGTTCCCTCTTCATAACTCTTGAATACTTTTCCCCGGAGCGGTTTCTTTCTGGTTTTATGTACCCTCTGAACCACCTTGAAATCAGATGGTGTTATCCACTCAATCGCGTTATCTGGATGCTCTTCCTTTGGAAGGTCTATCAGTTTCTTGACTCGTTTTTGATATGACAAACAAGTTCCAAACTGAAACGCAATTTCATCAAAGACTCTATGCACAAAGTCGTTCAATTCCCCTGCATTCATCAGGTCAAGGAAATCAACATCTCCTGCATGATCTCTGCGCCACTCTCTGACTTTCTCTTTACATGAATACTCTGTCCCGCCATAAGACCAAGGAACAAGAATCATCTTGGCAATTTTTCTTCTATGCTCTTTTGGAACCTCTGTTAGCTGCTTGCCCAATGCTTGGTAAACATCTTCCTCACTGGTTACCCTTTCCAACAACTCTGCTCCCTCATCTCCCATCATGTAAGCGATATGCTGAAAGGCTGAATTCTTTTGGTCTGCGGCAATAGGTAGATGTGTTACCAGATGTTTGCCGCTTGGAGTTTGTCGTAGCGCCCCTTCCTCCCAATCGCTTCTCGTGACTGATGCTTTCTCGGCTTTCTTATATACCCACTCAATGTCTTTCCAATCACCCTCATCGAAGACTTCTCCGACCCCCTGAATAAATTGTTGAGCCTCCGTTGAGAATTTCTTGAGTGCTGTTTTCCCCTTCTTCAATACGTTCCGTGCAAACAGATAATCACTACACATTACATTCCGCCATTCCAGACAAGCACGAAGAAAACAGAAAGGGCTAGCCGCTTCCTTAATCTCTTTGACTTCATCAACAGGGCTAAATCCTACGTCTGAGTAGATGTCGCGTTCATCCCAACCATAGAAATATTTTGCGTCAAGCGGGAGATGTTCGCCCTTGGTGTTTGCGGTATGACGCATCAACTCAATAACACTTTGGGTTGACAGTACAAACGATTTATCAAACTCAATTACCGATCTGCAAAAGTCTGAACCCTGATAACTGAAGTCAGGCAGGTATACCCTGCCACGGTAATCAACGCTAACCCTCTGATAAAACGGTTTATTCTTTCTGGCAAGTTCTGTAGCCCAATCTATTTCTCTTTCAAAGCGTTGCCGTCTACTGATAATTCTCCATCTGTTATGTTCAAGACGGTTATGGTCTTTCCACCAAGCGCTGTAAATACGATCTTGTTCTTCAGTAGTGTGGTATCCCTTACTTCTTTGGTACGGAATTAACTCTTCCTCTGGCTCCCCCTTCTTTCGTTTGGTTCTGTTCCTGCTACGAATTTTTCTGTTTTCTTTTTTTATCTCATCGTTTGCTTGTCTATCTTTCTTACGCAGAGTCTTATCTTGTTTTCTTATCTTTCCAATCTTATCAATACGTTCTTGCTTTCTGCGCTTATCCAGTTCCTTTCTTGGTGTCTTGTACCGGTCTGGCGGTGGTTCCTTATGAATGATTCTGGTCTTTACGTTTTTATCAAGTTCAATGGCCCACTCTAAAACTTCCTTATTGATACGGAACGCTGTTTTCTCTAGAGCATGAACAGCCTTAACCCAGTTATCCTCTGGATTGATTTTGTATTTGTATTCTTTATCTGGTGGACAGGGCCAAGACGGTTTGACTAACCTGTTTCCATCCTTGTCGGTATTCTTGTCCCACTTTTTAAATGGCCTGAAACTGGTACGGTCTGGAGTAGTCCCTGTCCAATCATCAGAATCTTGGTCAACAACATACAAAGGGCTGTCCTTTGCATCATCATCTGCTTCAAGACGGTACGTCCCGGCATATACAAAAGCGGACAGGAGGAAGCGGCCAATATCAAACTTTGCTTCGGTGGAAACGCTTTTGAGAGTAAGCGTCCTGACGGCAAGTTCAGCCATGCGAAACGCAGTTGCTGTTGCTTTTCGCCCACCCCAAGAAACTTTTGCCAGAGCCTCTGACAGTTTCTTTACATCTTTCCCCTGTAAATAATTCAGCCCCGCATGAGTTCTTCCACCACCACGGACAGGGTTATCAGTCAGCGACCTTTGGTACGCCTTAGTGATATCTGAAAAATTATTGAGTGAGTATTGAAGTCGCTGACCGCGACTTCTCAGGTTCAGGAGTGCAGCCTGATGCTCTAGCAGGGTCTTAGATTCGGCCATCACAGGGCGGGAGAATGGCTATTGATTGGGACAATCGGTATTCATTGGGACACCACCTTTTTCAAAACACTCCTAAGTGCTTGATATATGGAGCCCGCAGTCGGAATCGAACCAACGACCTGCTGATTACAAATCAGCTGCTCTACCAACTGAGCTATGCGGGCTTTGTGAGACACGCAACAACGCGCGTGG
>ENA-OREN01005308-OREN01005308.1-marine-metagenome-genome-assembly--contig:-NODE-5308-length-10752-cov-5.316347_pt1 | contig 10752 bp, 10 predicted proteins | sample MGYA00248624_ERZ508555 | MGnify/ENA primary metagenome ERZ508555 (study PRJEB26222, sample SAMN06267773) | marine metagenome | isolation source: Saanich Inlet, British Columbia, Canada | place...
ATAAGAAGAAGGCTTCTTAGGATGTTCTATATAAGAAATTTTAAAAAGTTGTCAGAGGTTTTGGGGTGTTAAAATGTTTCTGAAGGGTGCTTATATTTTCAATAAATTTTATTGCCGTAAATGAATCTGACAGGCTATCCCAGCCTTGAGGGTGATATGGTGAAGATTCAATAAATACCTTATAATAAACACCTTGTTTAAACCATATATTTTTATAGCCGACATTACAATTTATACAGCGAAGATTTAACATGTTATCAATCAAGTCCTCTTCCGTTGTATTTAAAATTTTTGCTATCTCTTCACTATATCTATTACAAACACTCTTACCTTCTACAAGACGCTTTTCAGAAGAGCAGATGGGGCATTTATCAATTTGATTGAATAGTAAGTCATATAATTTCATTATTTCAACTACCTCCTTAACGGGTTATAGGTACTTATTGGCTAACAACAATATTATATATAATAAACCCCTTTTTTTTATTAGTATATGCCATTCGAATTCTTTATAAGGGCTCTACCCCTATTTCTTTAAAAAATTTCATCGACCCTAGTGGTGACAAATGTAATATATCTAAAAAAAGAAGTGCTATGGGATCGTTCACATTAATCACCATCTATTATAGATAGCAAGTTTTTAGCTATATTCTCCTCAAAATGACTGTTTAACTTAAACCCCCTTTGGTTAAAAAAGTTTAACATAGTACAGAATTCAACATCTTTTTCATAAGATGATATTTTTGTTTCTAAAAAATCTAAAATTTCATTTTTAATATTTTTCATGTCTTTTATTTTTCTAATAAGTACGCCGTCAGAATAAAATGAATCCTCAAATATTAGAATCTTAACACCCATAGAAACCGCCTCTATTAATGTTGTACCACCAAATCCAATAACCATCTCACTCGCCTCTATAATTTTTTTCCCAGAAACCTTCTTATCAACCAGTAACACATTGTTTAATGATTTTATGTTTTTATATGACAACCTTCCCCTAATTCCATTTACTACCGGATGCTCCTTGACTACTAAGGTATATCCAATTGGTAGTGATTTGGATAGCAATTCTACAGTAGAAATGAGATTCATAAAAAGAGGAGAGGTTGCCGCTGTAGAAGCTTCAGGCTGAACCTGTAAAGGGAAGTAAATTAATTTTCCACAATTTTCTACAGACTCTAGAGTGTCAAAATTTATTGTTTTAGATGTTATGATATTTTTTATCTTTTTTATATAAGATAAGGTTTTGTAAAAAAATGACACTCTATCCATCTCCAAAAAATACTTCACTCTTTTATTTGATTTGGTATGTCCAAATAGCATATACATCCAAAATTCAAGTTTAATCAAACTAGGGGAGATAAGGCCAAATAATGGCCTTTCAGCATTCATTTCCTTACGTGAATAAAACTGACTCAGGGCCTTTTTTGCTGAAAAGTTACCCATATACTCTTCCAACTCTCTAATATTTTTTTTTGGTGTATTATTAACTAACTCTAAACAAGGCTTCATATATATACCCTCAACGAGATAAATTAAGCCACTGTTAACAACTTGAATAGTGTTAAAAGAAATACATCTTCGCCGTCTATATTCGGAAACTGTATATGCTAAATGCGATATCATATTATCAGCATACCCAGAAAACACAATATTACTATCTTTAACGTACCTATCTATAAATAATACCCAACTTTTTATAAAGAACTCTAGATCATTTTTTAAAATTTTTTTATTTCCTAAAATGCCAGAACTTCCATAATAGTCTGTTAAGTACCTATCAGCCACGGCAGATAAATAAAAATTAACATTTTTATAATCTAGATTTAATTGACTAACTTCATAACTATCAATAAAGCCACTCTCATTAAGAAGAAAATCTTCGTATGAAATGGAATTTTTTATGTTAGTTCTTTTATAAGTTAATATTAGATAGTTAATATTTTCTGGAATATGATTTCCAATTTTTGAAAGGGTGCTATTTAAATTATTAGAGTAGTTTGAAATGAATAGTACATCATATTTCATATTTATATTACTCATAAGAACCACTATTAATCAGGGAAATAACCTTAGCGTCAAGAAGTTCACTGGAAATCAAATGCAGATCAAAAAAAGGAATATTTGTTATCTCTGCGATATCCAATAACGAATGCTTACCATCACAATATGAAATTAAATTCATCATGTTTTTGACTTTATTATCGATATTTTTTGTAGAAATATTTGGATACAACCCTCTTCTTCCAAGTTGAGGTTCACATATTGTATTACACAAGTAATAAGAGTTTTTTTCAATTATCTCGATTGCATTCTTAATTGCATTATACCCCCCTTCTAGACCCTGAGGTGTTACCAAGTCTAAATCATCTAAAGAAGTATGGTATTCCGGGTATTCTCCATACTTACTTCGCATAATTGTAGCGATAGGAAGATCAACCCCAGGAGCGCAGTATTGCCTTTCGTCGCTACCTCTATCAAGCCATGTATAAAGCTTAAACTGTGGGTCTATATACTTTAGAGATTGCACTGCAGCACGATCAGATATAGTACCTCCTTGTCTTGATGGTAAGTACGAGTAACATCTTTCATCTCCAACACATGTAATATTGTACCCAGCAATAGTTGATTTTTTTAGGTGCTCAAAGTTTTTGTTTATATATACAATAGACCCAATAGTCTCGGGGACGAATACTATTCGGTATGTGTACTTTCTATCCTTTAACGAAGTCAGCCAACGTACCAAACCAGCTGTAACAACAGGGCCTGACAGCTCATTATTTGCCATAGAAGGGTGGCAAATATAGGTAGATAATAAAACCTCAGTACTCTCTCTGCCTTCCAATACTAATTCAGCAAAATTCAATTCCCCAAAACCTAAACTGGAATCAATAACAACGTGATATTTTCCACTCTTTAATAATATTTTTTGTTCATGAGATATGCAAAACCCCCATCTCTTTTCATAATATGATGTCACATATGGTATTGCCTGCGGCTGATCGGGTAAAGAATACAAATGACTATTTAACTCTTTAAGAGTCATCCATTGATCAACTGATTCAGAATATCCAACAACATGTAGGTTGTTATCATGAAAATTAACGACTTTATTTCCATACTCATCCTCAATATAAGCTTCTCTAATATTCCACTCATCAGGAACTTTCCAATCAAAAGCTACGGCACCTGAAGGAACACTAAGGACCTTAAGGTTGGGGATTATATTTTTCAAATAATTCAAGGTTTCACGCACGCCATCACCTGTCAGACTTCTATTAATAGGCCAAAGATCTTTAGCCCAATTGTGCATTTCTATTCCAATATTCATACTAAACTTTAGTGTCAATTCTAATCATAGAGTTAGCCAAAAAGGCGTATTTTCTATCTTTTTTATCTATCACTTTGATTGTGCCAAATCCAAAATCGCTTTTAATTATAACTCTATAGTAATCTTGCTCCAATCTCCCCTTAAACACAAACCCCCAATCTCTTTTATCATAAAGAATTCTTACTTCTTCAGATAAATGCATTTTTAACTCCTTAAGACTAACTTTTTTATCAATACTCATAGAATATAATTTCGGTGTAATTGACAAGATGTTTCCATCTAAGTCCATTAATTTTGCCTCATGGCAAACCCATTTTTCCGGAACCAACCATTTACCTATCCAGTCGCCAGTCTTATACTCCGTAACATTATAGAGTGAAAGTGTATTTTTTTCCCTATCAGTATTATTCATGCGTATTTTTTCAGCTGCCTCAACATCCACAGAAGGTCCTTTAGCAAAGGCCCATTTGTCAAGTTTCAACTGTTCTATTGCGAAATCAAAATACTCTTTGCAGTTCGCAGTATAAATCCTAGCCCGCCCAAGCCTTGATTTCTTCCAAATATGATTCTCTTCAGCAAGTCTGCCAATTTTATGCGCCGATGACGCAGCCTCTGGTATTAAACATGGAACACTATAAATCCAGTCAAAATGTTGCAATTTTTCCCCGTTCTTAATATTCCCATGAAAAGCTTTGTCATATCTATACGGTGTCTTAGCCATCCAGTCAGCGTAATGAATAAATGGCGTCCAATTAGGGCCTAACCCAATACTACAACACTTTACACTATAATCCTCAACTATTCTTGCAAAGAAAGAATTATCACCATAAGATGAATTACTCAACCCACTAAATAATTTTTTGCAATCCTTACCCCTGCATGCCACAGAAACAAAGGGGTCGATACTTCTAATAAAACCTGGTTGAGATAAAACATAATTTGGAAATGGTCCAATTTCTGCCCTTGTAGTTTTTACGTCGAAGACCTTCGGATCCGAAGTTGTACTATCACCAAAAGTATAGGAGTAAGTAGGAATTAAAATATTTCCATCGCCAATAACATCAATAATTGCATCTAAAAAAAGCTTATTTAGTTTTTCAGTAGTGTCAATTCGTTTTGGTGGTATCCCAACTAAACCTAAAGATGTTGTAAAAAAAACACTATCTCCGTGGCTAATACCACTCTCAATTAATGATTGGATAATGTCTTGTTTTGTGTAATTCACAGTTTCTTTTCAATCATCTCCACAAGCCCTTCTATATATCTAAATTCATCACTCTCTGTATCTTCAGCCTCGATACGAATATTAAATTCTTGCTCAATATTAACTATTAAATGCATGATTTCAAACGAATCAATATGTCCTGAGTCTAGATATCTAAAATTTAAAAAATCTTCATCATTAAGATTTATCTGGTTAATTTCATCTAAATAATTTCTTAAATAACCTGCAATATCACTCTTTACATTTTTCATAATTCAAATCCTTTTTTTTATAACATAAGTTAAGCCTATGTCATATGTTGTGTATTTCTCAATCGTCGACTCAGATCTAAACCTAAGCTATCTATCTGATCTCTAATTAATTTCCTATCAACCTTTCCCGAGGGGCTAAATGGCATTTTTTCCTGAAAGAAAAACATTATAGGTTGTTGCTTACTAGATAATTCTTTACGTAAAGTGACTCTCAATTCATTTTCTATTGACACTTTGTCATCTGGGTTGCAAGCAATTATAGCAACAGGAAGTTCTCCAAAGTACAAATCATGGGCTCCGACTACAACTGAAGCCTTAACCATGATGTGCCTACTAATAACATCTTCAATATCAGAAGGATAGATATTTACACCTCCAACAATTATTACATCTTTCTCTCTGTCCACAAAATACAAAAAACCATCAATATCTAAATACCCTAGATCTCCAGTTAAAAAATAGCCATTCACAAAAGATTTTTCTGTAGTGTTTGGCAAATTGTAATATCCAGAGCTTGCTAAATAACTTTTTACAAAGATTCTGCCAATTGTAGTCGGACAACAGTCAATAAAGTTTTCATCTACCACTCTTACCTCAACACCATAACAAGGAAAGCCAATAGAGTTTGGTTTTATTTTCGCTTCATCTTTGTTAAGACTGGTCGCTGTTGCAATTTCAGATGCTCCATACATTTCATGAAAATCACAATACGGCAGCTCAAAGAGACTTGATTTTACTGATTGATCAATAGATGCGGAAGAACTAACTAGGCATCTCAAAGACTTAAACTTACCTGGAAACTTTAAAAGTTGGCCTGCAAGTAAGTGAAGGTGGGAAGACACTGGAATAGTCATTGTAACTTGGTATTTAATAACAGTATCTATCCATTTTTGAACGCCAAAGACAGGAAGCTGAACCAAGGTCCCTCCTACTAACAGTGGTAAAAATGTCAGTCTTTGCCCTAAAGAATGAAAAAAAGGGGAGGCACAAAGAATTACATCATTATGCGTCACATTGTATAACTCCACTGACTGCTTAGATCGTTTTAATTTATCGTTCTCTGAAAATACAATGGGTTTTGGATCACCCGTAGAACCAGATGAAAGCGTAATTAAAAACTGACTATACTCCTGAGGATTGCTAATTCTAAGTGAATAACTATCGTTTTGTACTTTATTGTCATTCTGCAACATTTCTAAATCAATAACTTTCAATTGATTTATCATATCTTTAAACGAGCTATTAGTTAATGATTCGACAATTAAAACTTCGGCATCAACGGACTTTAGGAACCTTTGGAGTTGGTTAGATTTTAGTTTTGGGTTTAATGGAATTATAGTAGCATTCAAAATGTTCAACGCCAATATAGTAACCAAAGTGTCAATACTTTCATTAAGGCACAACGCAATACGTGAAAAATTAGGTATAACTAAATTGCTTAAACGTGAGGCCCTAATTTTAGTGAGATTAGCAAGTTGTTTGTATGACACCTTTACACCTTCGCTATCAATTACAGCGGTTTTTTCAGGTGTAAGACTTGCAAATTTATTAACATTTTCAAAAATTACAGACATATAATCTTAGTTCTTATACCAAAAAAAATAAAGAATATGATTCAACTAAGGTCTTTGTCATTATCTAAATTAGAGTTCACTTTATATAAAACCCTTTCTACTACAGCTTTTGTAAAGCTCATGTTAATATCTAGAACATTACAAATCTTGCAAAATCCATCCCAAATATAGGATAACTCTACTTGCTTACCATTTTGATAATCATGAAGCATACTCATAGTATGATTTTTACTAGATAATGTTTGCCTGATTCTATCGTCAACATCTTGTACAACTTGTATGTTTAAGACATCAAGAATTTGTTCACCCTCTAGCATAATTTTTTTAATAGAATTTTTACTATCTTCATCTTGGCTAAGTTGAAGATTATTAAATTCTTTATCAAGTGCGACCGCATTAAAGGCTAGTGAGTTAATAGACTTTATGTAAATCTCACTTCTAACATCGTCAATGTCCGGAGATACACAAGTCTCTTGAAATATTCCTCTTAACTTTTTGGAATGACCCTCCATACGGGGATAAACAGGACCAAGAGGATAGCCTCTTTGTGTATGTTTAATAATAATATGACCGGGCTTATCTACCACTGCAGATAACCACATGGTCATCATAATTATATTCTCTCTTTTAAAATATTTACTAATCCCTGGATCAAAATCAATATTTCTATACTTACCGACAAAATTAAAAAACCACCAAAAAGGAATTTTTGTGCATGGGGGGATAACTGCAGTATTTTTATCGAAAAAAGGCTGGAGACTCTTTAAAACTCTCTCGTTATAATCTGCCAACTTAACAGTTATAAAAACATAATCAAACACCACGTTATTGATTTTATTGACATTATCTAAAATAATAAAATTATCACTCTCATGTATAACACTTTCAGATTCTAAAATATTATTATTGAATATTTGGATTTTCATTCCATTCTTTTTCATTTGATTAAAATGCTTGCTCCTGCCAATCAAATGAACTGAATGCCCCGTTTTATTCATACAATAAGCTATATGGCATCCTATAGCGCCAGCACCAAAAACTAATATATTCACTATTTTTTCCTATTACTCTTTAAGAGATTTATCCAAATTTACCCAACTACAAGAGTCATGGGATTCTTTAGCTGATTCAAACAATTTTAACCCAAATATAGAGTGATCCAATCCAAACACATAAGTATTTTTAAATTCTCCAGTATTGTTATAAAATTCTAACGCATCAGCGATATCACTATATAAATTAGCGAATGCCTCAATAAACCCTGCCGGATGTCCAGATATATAGCGATTATATCTAGGCTCGCTACATACAAGTGTTTTTGAAGCTCTATCTAAGCTAACTTTCGATCCATCATTATAAGAGAGGTGTAATATTTCAGGATTTGTCTGAACCCATTCCACACTACCTTTTGTTCCGTATATTCGAAGCTTAAGTCCATTTCTACTACCAAGGGCAGTTTTACTCATCCAAAAACTTCCCTTCATGCCATTATTATAATTTAACCACATCATTACATCATCTACTACATCACTGTAAATGGAATGGTTAGAAAATAAACCCATTACATTTTGTGGATTTTTATTGGTTATAAAGTTAGCAAGATGATGTAGATGAACTCCCAAATCTAAACAGATAGTAGGAATTGCTCCATCTTGTAAACGCCAACCTTTTGGAGGCGATAACTTTTTAGTGACAGGACTATTTCTTATAAACCCTTCTTGAGGCATTTCAAAATGAATTTTTTGAATCTCTCCTAGTTTACCATTCTTGACAAGCTCTCTAATCTCCCTGACCATAGGGTACCCACTATAGTTGTAAGTTACTGCTAAAAAATTAGGGGTTTTTTTTAATTGCTCCTGGATTAGTTCCGCCTCTTTTACAGATGATACAATTGGCTTTTCGCAAATAATGGGAATTCCAGCTTTTAATAAGGAAATAATAACATCAACATGATTTGGTGCAGGAGTTAGAACTACAACAGCATCTAAAACAGAGATTTCAGATTCAATAAAATCACTCAATGAACTATAAGCCCTACTCTGTTCAATGTTCCAGATATTTGCAGTCTCTCGGCTAATATCAATATCTCTGCTAAAAAATCCAGAAACAACTTTCCAACGCCCATCAAGTTGACTCGCCATAAAGTGTGCATTTCCAATGGATGATGATATACCTCCACCAATAAACCCCAAATTAGCGATATTTTTTATTTTATTCGACATATTTCGCCTCTAGTATAGCTCTTGCAGGCGCCCCATCACAATCTATCACCTTAAGCGGCAAACAGATTAAATTATATTCTCCAGCAACAACTTTAGATAAATCTATCCCTTCAAGAATTACCACTTCTTTTCTTAACAAGATATTGTGGACACTATGTTTTTTACTATAAAAGGACTCAATAGAAAGGTAATCTATTCCAATCAAGAAAACCCCAAATTGGGTTAAATAGAGTGCCGCTGAAGTAGAAAGGGATACAAAATTTTTACTAAACCCCTTAGGGCTCTTGGGCCAAAACTCAGAATTTCTGGTTTTAAATAAAACTCTCTTATACTTACAAAAATTATAACCAGAGAGATCTTCAATCTCTATCAATGATTTGGAGTTCACTTCAATAACAATACATTTTCCAATTAGTAACTCCAAAGGTATAGAGTCAACACTTTTACCACCATTTATAAAATGACTTGGTGCATCAATATGTGTGCCTGCATGGCTACTAATTTGTATAGACGATGTATTACACTCATGTTGAGAGTTAATTGAGCTCAAGCTCTCAATCTTGATAGGGCTGTCTCCAGGCCAAACAATTAAATCCTGGTGTAACGGCACACTAATGTCATATATTATGGTTTCTTTATAATCTAAAATATTCCCCACCCCCGGCTTATCAAGCTTATTCTTTAAAAGAATAATTAGTATCGTAAAACAAAACTCTTAAAAATTTAAATTATAAGTCCGTTAATTATTCTTTTTTCATCTATTCCAAGTCTAGAAAAATCTTTTAATATTGATGGATAATTTAAAGCCGCCGAAATAACAATCATTACATCACTATCTAGAAGGGTTTCCGGAGATAAAACCTCTTTTCCACAAAAGGGCGATTCAATTTCTAAGTAATTCGAGTCAACAAAGTTTTCAATTCCTATATTGTCGAAAAAATTAGAATAATTAACGAGGTTTTTAGCTATGCTGCCGGCACCCCATACCACTACTGAATTAATACCATCATATTTAGCTAAAACATTTGGAATCTCGAAATTATCAATGCTCTTCAATATTGTTAATTTATTGTTCTTAAAAGTTTTACTCATTCTATGCCAAAGCAAGTCATCAAAAAATACGGTTGCATTTAGCTCATTTCTTATAAGGCTATACATTATTATCATCGACACAAGCTGATCCTTAGGAATATCTTCATGGAAATAATCACAACTTATCTGAAAACAGCATTTGTGCAATTTATTTTCTTTCATTAAGGAAATAAAGCTTTTTATTTCTGATAAAGACTGATTCTTTTCATCTGTAAAAATATATTTAATAATGATATTTTCTGGCCTTTTAGAGGAATATTTTTTCAAATTTTTAATAACAAAGTCTAGTTTGTCTTTACCTCTTACTGCGCTATATGTGCTTCTAGTGCCAGCATCAATACTTGTTGTTATACTCGCTAAATCACTAGAAATTAATTTCTCTAACAATTCCGAATACTTAATTGCATTTGTAAATACCCTATATTTTGCATTTATATTTTCGACTAAATACTGCAGCAATATGGAAAAATTTATATCTGCAAGAGGCTCTCCGCCGCCCCATACGATAGAATTGCAATTATCAAGCATACTAGATGTATACATTTTGTTTATAAGGTCAGAAATATCATAATTTGGATTCAATCCTCCATAGTAAACATCACTACAATAAGTGCATTTTAGGTTGCAAATAGAATGGTACTCCAAGGAAAGGTGTTTTATATCTAGACGCTCTATTTCCGGCCATTCTTGATACGTTAATTTAGGACACCCATAACATTTAGTTTTCTCTCCGTTATTAATATTTAGATATAAATTTTGCTTAGCTAATAGTGATAAATCAAGAATAGGTTGCGCTGATTCATGCCTGTCTATCGTTAAAAGCTCTACATCACCTTGGATTTCTCCATCTACAAAAAAACGCTGACAACAAGTTCTAATCTTATCCGGTGCAAGATATAAAGAATAATGTAAATCTGAACAACTCCAACTTTTCATAAGTCAATCCTATCAATATTTTGCATTTAAATATTTTAAATACACTTGAATTCGCATAACAAGTGCAATTTTACTTGTAAGTAAATAGCCAGTTGTAATAAACTTTGCTATTTTCTTACCA
>ENA-OREN01005309-OREN01005309.1-marine-metagenome-genome-assembly--contig:-NODE-5309-length-10749-cov-7.267335_pt1 | contig 10749 bp, 9 predicted proteins | sample MGYA00248624_ERZ508555 | MGnify/ENA primary metagenome ERZ508555 (study PRJEB26222, sample SAMN06267773) | marine metagenome | isolation source: Saanich Inlet, British Columbia, Canada | place...
ATTTCTCAAAGAAAAATCTTCTGGGGTGACTAGTCCCACGGCCTGACGGCCGGGGTTAAAAGTAAGGAAGGATATATGAAAAACTAGTTCTATTTGATAAACAGTCATCAGTATCAAACTTAAATTTTTGTTCTTCAATATTCAGATCAGAATAATAACCAAAATCAACCTTAGCCCCAGGTCTTAATTTGTAACCTAAGGACGTTAATCTTTCAGATAGTAGGATATGAGAAATTCTCTTTTTAAGAACATCAACGCCGACTTCTTTCTTCTGAATTTCCACAAAAACTAGTTCATATAACTCATTTACAAAACTGCAGGTGTGAATCCATTGAGATTTCATCTCAGCACTTATCTCATCTCTTCCTACTTTTCCATAAATAAGCTCAAGGGATTCTTCTGGATTATTTGGGGTAAGAGTTTTTGCTGGTTGTGAAACCTCTTCATTGCCTTCAATCATAAAACAATTCTATCACACATTAAAAAAGACCTATTCAAAGGTCTTTTTTTCATCTGCAGGCCCACAAGGACTTGAACCTTGACGAAGGGTTTTGGAGACCCTCATGCTACCAATTACATCATGGGCCTTGGTAGAAAAACAATTATAACATCCAGACTCCTACTTTATCTCTAACTATTTATTCACTACTATAATAGTATGTCCAGCCTCCTTGACCCCACCCTCGAAAAAGCCTTTGCCAAAGACAAAGCAAACCTTGAACAAACCAAGGTCCCGATCATCACTGTCTCCGCTTCTTATAAAGAAGACATCAAAGGCATGTTCGGTTACCCTGAAGACGAAACCATTTCCGATGTCGTCTTCTCTCGAGCCCACTACTCCATGGCCGTTGGCGTAGCAGCTCAAGCCTGGGGTAAAAACATTGATCATCAAAAAGCCTGGGTAGTTGATCCCACCAATTATGTCTCTCATAAAGACTGGGGCAGCATCGAGTTAACCGAGGGTATTGGTAAACTCCTAGCTCGCCAGCCATTCTTAAAAAGACTTAAGGATATTGTCGATCAATTTGGACGCAGCAAGCTCCCTATTTTGGGTAGTATTACTCCTCCTTTATTTCATCTGACTGAAAAATTAACTCGGCCTGTTCTTTCATTTCATATCGCTTCTGGAAATATCTTAGCCGAGCAAGGCCGAACTATCGTTCAGATGGTGACTGACCCTCATGTTCGTGATGAATACGTCAACAATGCTGACAAAGACAACTTCTATCTCTTAGTTTTTGATGAAAATACTAAGACAGAGGTCCTAGAGAAAGCCAAAGCGAATCAGAAAAAAATTGACCCTAACCGCGTCATCGTGACTGGTCCACCTGTTGATCCACGAATTATTAAAGCCAAAAAAAGCAAACATCCTTGGCGCAATGGACCTCTAAAAATTGCCATCACTACTGGTGGTTTAGGTACAAATAAAAAAGAGATCAAAAAACTCCTTCAGCAACTTCTACCCCAGCTCCGCAAACGACCTCACCCTTATGAGCTATTAGTCTACGCCGGGACTCATAAGGATATTTATGATATGGCAATAGAAATGGCTGAAAACGAACACATTTATGCTGCTGATGCAGTAGCTGAGAATGCTAAGTTTCGGGTTATTTATCATCCACAAATCGTCGATGCTAATGAGCTCTTAATTAAATATGTGTTTCCCTGGGCAGATGGTTTTATTAGCAAGCCTTCAGGAGACATGGCTTATGATGTGGCCGCCAGCGGCAGCTTTCTCCTAACTCTTCAGGAATGGGGTGAGTGGGAACACAATGTCCGTGAAGTTTTCGAACAACAAGGGATAGCCCGCAAAGCGGATGTAGAGCAAATAGTTCCTCAGCTAGAAGCCCTCACTCAGGCTCAAGGAAAGTCACAGTCTTGGGCAGAACACGCCATGAATAATGCACTCACTATAGATAAACTTTTCTTAAACGGCGCCAAAAATATTCTAGCTGCTTATAAAAAAATTGCTGGCTAGTTAAGATTATTTAAGTTTCTTAGAAATTGTGTGTGGAGTGTGCTTGCGGCACACATTACAGAATTTATTGAGAGGAAAAGTCTTTTCGCTGTTGGCTTGTTCTTTAAGTTGTTCGTTGTTTTTGTTATACTCACTGACATAATTAAATGAACTACATTCACCACATTTAAGTCCAATTACTTGTCGAGGTCCTTTTTTCTTTTTTGCCATAGGTGCGTAGTATACATCAAGTTATTGCTGCTAGCAAAATCAAATTTAGAGTACTTTTGATTGCTGTAGTAAAGGAATCAGCTCCTCTAGTGGCAAGCCATGGGTAAAGCCAGTGAAGGAACCATTGATACTTTTGATCAAAGTCGCGCCTGAGTCATAAGCTGGGCAAAAAGCTGCCGACCAAGTCATGACTGGCTGCGTAGTCACATATTGCTCTATTTCAGCTTCACTTAGCTCACGAAACTCAACTTCAGCCACAGCGGTCGTTACCACTTCAATTCCACTCTTGAGATCCAAGTAACAAAAGCCTGTCATTTCAGACATAGAACGACCAGATTGCTTCCGCAGCATTTCTCTGGCTTCTTCTAGATCAACTGGCTTCTCTAAAGTTTCTCCATCTAAAACTATATAGGTGTCAGCAGCAATGATAATGTCTTGAGGATATTTTTTTTGAACTTCTCTAGCTTTAGCTTCAGCGACCAAGCCCGCCCTCACTTTTGGGTCAGCAGCCACCACTGCTTGCTCATCAATATCTGCAGGGATCACTTCAAAATCAATATTTAAAGATTTCATCAGGTTGCGACGCTGAGGAGACTGGGAAGCTAAAATAATTTTTCGATTCATATTAAATATTGAGCCAGAGGTGAGAGTCGAACTCACGACCGCCTGTTTACAAAACAGGTGCTCTAGACCACTGAGCTACTCTGGCATTAATAATTTTAAAACCAATGTGCCAGGGATAGGATTCGAACCTATGAAGGCGGAGCCAGCAGTTTTACAGACTGCCCTCGTTGACCACTTGAGTACCCTGGCTATATCACTATTATAGTACAGCGAGCCTTCTCCGAGGATTGAACTCGGGACCTCATTCTTACCAAGAATGCGCTCTGCCACTGAGCTAAGAAGGCGTTTATAGCATCAACTACAGAGCCATTATTGTACAGCAACATCATATTGGAGGAAAGAAAGGAATCAATCAAGCCTAAGACTTACTTTAACCGCCCAGCGTGAGGGGTGATCATTCCCAGAAAAATCTAGGTGGGCAGAGAGACTCATACTCCACGGAGCATAAATACATCTCATAACCCTGATACGAGCTGTTAGGAAATTTTTGCTCCCCCCACACCAGACTGTTAAAGTTCAACTTCAATATACTCACAGATCAGCATCGCTGACAAGTCTCAACTCGAGGAAAGTTTGTATTCAATTACTGGAATTTTTTCACCCAACCAGATACTTTAACTCCATATTTTTCATATTTCATCACAAAGGCTAAATGAGCTTTAAAGTAACTTTCTGGATCGCCAGTAGTTAACCACTCACCCTTAGTCTTCTCCACCAGGACTTTCTTAGTTCTGGCTACTTGAGTAATAGCATCAACTGTCCACAACTCATTATCCTTACCAGTGTTGTTTGGGATTAAATAATTAAAGATAGAGGGCTTAAGCAGATATCTACCATATGAAGCTAGCTTAGAAGGAGTTTCGTCTTGAGATGGTTTTTCGATAATATTGTTAAGCTCATCCTTACTACCCTCTTTAAAGGAAATAATGCCATATTTATCTACCTCTTTAAGCTCAACCTCTTGCGCCATAATTACTGCTTCAGATTGAGGATTTGCCTCATATTTATTGACTAAAGTCTTAGCATCACCCTGCTCGCCAAACACCACATCGTCACTATAGATGACCAAAAAAGCTTCTTCGTCCTCTACATATTTTTTGGCTGAGGCCACTGGAGAACCATTTCCATAAGGCAGACTTGAGTCTTGATTAATCACAATAATCTTGGGGAAATCCAACACATGCTGAACTGGCTCATAGCGATCTTCTTTGCCTTGAGAAGCTAACTGTTTACGGATGCGATTCACATTATTATTAAAATAATCCTCATAAATAGGTTTGCCCTCTGGGGTAGCCACAATAATAATTTCTTCAATCCCTGCCTCAGCACACTCCTCCACCATCAACTGCATAATGGGACGATTTCCCAAGGGCAACATCGCTTTTGGAGTAGTCTTAGTAATCGGTAAATAACGACTGGCAAAACCAGCATCGGTAATAATCGCCTTACGAACTCTCTTGTTAGTGCCACTATTTGTGTCTGACTTCAACATAAATATTTACTCCTACGAGCTACTTGATGGGACAGGTAGAAAGAATCGTACGATGATAGCTAAAAAATGTCAATCTAATAGCAGTCCAAGACTTATCCAAAAAACAGCACTTTCTGCTACTGAAACTACATTTGTTTGACTATGAAAAAAATACAGCAAACAAACTAAAAGCAGAGATTTACCCCATTCATCATCTATTTTTAGAGAGTTAATAGCTTCTCTATAAACTCCACTCAAAAACAGCAGGTAGATGCTCAAGCCAACCAATCCACCAGCTATCGCAAATTCCAATAGCTGGGCATGAGCATTATCTACGTAAGCATCTTTTTGGACAGCGACTGGCCAATCAATACTCTCAAAAGCAGCATCTACATTAGCCCAACCCCAACCTAAGACTGGTCGCTGCCAAACCGCCCTCCCCAATTTGTGAAATATTCTCATCCGTGACTCGGTAAACCTACTGTTGGCTACTGGCTGCTGGAACATTAATCCCATCACCCCCACTATTAAGGCAGCTACCGGAATAGCCACCGTCCATTTCCTCAGTCCTTTAATGCTTAATGCGTAATACATTATTAACCCTAGAATTAAACTTACTACTGATCCCCAAGCCTGAAGATAAATAGTGGTCACTAAAATAGCCAAGAAAGATACTCCGACAAATCCCCAATGTAGTTTTCTTAAACCGAATAATATTAAAGGGGTAATTATCACTAAAAAACCGGCTTCAATATTAGCATTCCCAAAACCAATCGCTACCCAGTTCATAAAATTAGGGAAGACTATTTTGGTGAGCAACAATAACCCGGCCGCACTTGCCGCTGTTGGCAATATCTGTTTCATTTCTTTTTTACTAAAAATCCAACTGGGCAAAAAACTTAAAGTAATAATGTGTAGCCAAGTCAACAACCCATCTCCACGGTAGTAGTTGCCCCATAAACTTTGTTGCCAATCTACTCCTAAGGCTGCAGCTATTAATGCTGCTATTAAAAATAGTGCTAAAGATAAATAGACACGTTTACTCAAAGGCTTAAGTTTAACTCTAGCTTTATTCTTCAAAATTGATATCAATAAACTAATAGTTAAAACTCTCACCCACCACTGCAACCAAATGGTCTTTCCCACTTCATAACCAAATTCTAGGTTACTAAAAGAAAAAACTAGACCCACAAAACCCAAAATGAAAATAGCTTTATTGTTGACACTCATCTGGTTTTTACTATACGCTATTCAAAGTGCCTAAAAAGACTGCCGATACTATTATTGTTGGGAAAAAAGACAACCAGCTTCAAAAAGCCTGGAGGCATTTATCTAAAAAACAAAGAATAACACTAGGCGTTCTTTCTTTTATAGTTTTTGTCTTACCCTTAAGCCTTTTTATCATCAAAAAACAAACCAATATCACCCCTAAGGCTACGTTTGTTCCTATCACTCCACCAGTCACTCCTTCACTTTCACCTACTCCCAGCCCAAATCCTCTATATGGCTACTGTGAAAGATGCAGTTATGTTCCCAATAACCAAGGAGCTCCTAATCTTAAATGCTTACCCGGCTTAATTTGCGGACCTGATGAAAGCAAATCTTGTTCTATTAACCCAGAAACAGGCGAGGAAATTTGTGCCACCGGAATCAGTGCTTTTGGAAAATGTGTTAAGCCTGGAGAAAACATCGCTGTTTGCGAAAATTACCCAAGTCCATTTCCCAGTCCCAGCATTGCCCCATCTCCCCCATCAGGTTGCTATTATCAACAGGTTCAATGTTTCCAAGCTCCTTGTGACCCAATCTTAGTTTGCCCGTCTCCGTCTCCTATCCCATCACCAACCTCTTTATCTGACTACTGTGAAAGTTGCAACAATAGTCTTCCCCCATATGTTAATGGCTCTAGATGTATGGAGGGACTAACTTGTAAATCCACATCCAGCGAAACTTGTCACGTCATGGAAAATGGTGAAACAATTTGCACCGCAGTTATGGGCGCTCCAGGTTTGTGTGTCAACGCTGGAGAGACAACTGATGTTTGTCAAAACAAAAACCCGATCTCCTTAGCTGGAGACAAGCTTCCAGATGATCCAAGAATTTCCTGGCATCAACTAACAGTTAATTATCCTTTGTTAAGAGATAGACAAGAAACCACCATCTATAAAGAAAACTATACTAGCGGCAATAGTAGAGTTTTACCAATCGAAGATGGCTATGGTCAGTTCTACATAATTCATCCAGCTGCTGGTAAGAAACTAGAAGCCCTCGTTAGGGAGCTAAATAGTAGTAGTTACATTAAAGCTGTTCTTTATGGTCCAGACAAAAAGAAAATTATTGAAGCTGGCACCAGGATCAAATTTACTCCAGAAAACAACGGTCCTTACTATTTAGTAGCCCACACCTTTGATCATCAATCAGGCCAGGTTGAAATCGCCGTCAGTGATGAATTCCGCAAGTATCTCTTCCCTTATGTGAAGCGAATTGACAAAGATATGGAATTACTTTGGGATAATTATGGAACGATTGGTCGTGTTGGTAGAAAATCAACTGACTTCTTCTTGCAAGTACCTTGGCTTAAAAATATTAATGAAGACATCTATGTTGTTTATGAGCGTCAAACAGATGATGGTCAATTAAGAATAGAAGTTCCACGCGTAAAAATTACCCAAACTTGTCCACTAACCCAAGAGTCAACCTCCCTGCCTATCACTGTCGAAAGAATGGGGAGTTACGAATTGAATCCACTTCGAACAACCCAAGTAAAAATCTCTCCTCAGTCATCAGCTTACTTCCCACCAGGATATGATTATCGGGTTGAGCTGGAATTTCCAGATCCAAATAAAGGTTGGGCTGCCAACTTCTCCACCACCAGTCAATCGGGTTTAATGGCTGATTTAAATGATGATAATGCTGTTGACCTTAGTGATTACAGTTTACTAGTTTCAGAGTTGATGCAATCTAATAATTCCCTAATAGCAGACCTAAATTGTGATGGCATCGTCGATATTAGCGATTACAGTTTGCTCATCAGTAATATTTCGCTGTAATATAGAGTGTATACAAATGAAAAAGAAGAATATCACCTCCATTGTTGCAACCATTATTTCTGTAGTTTTATTAGTTGTTGGAACTGTTGGACTAATCTTACTCCAGAAACCACTCCAAGAAGAAAACTTAGACATTAGACAGCAAGCTTCAGTCGATAATGGCCAAGTCACAGTTTCTAGCTCACCAGCTTCTGGAAGCACCACGGAAGTTAGTCAAGAAACCACCATTGACTTCCAAGCCGATACATCTGGAGTTCAGACAGATGGAGTTCAATTGGTCTTCAACATCATCACCAATACTATTAGCGAAAACCCAGTCATCTCTGTTCCCTCCTCATCAGGACTACAGAGTATTTCTACCCAGGTTCAAAGCACTAGTGATGGCTATCTAATTTCGATAGTTGCTGTCCCTCAACAAGCAGGTGGAACGTTTTCTTCCAGTTCACCCACCACAATAGCTCAACTTAAAATAAATCCCACCACCATTGGGAACATAGAAATCAGTTTTGACCGCGAAAAATCAAAGTCTATTATTCATACTTCTGGTACCGATACTGCTGAAGACATACTGACTCATATTAGTGCTTTAGACTTTACTGTGATTGATACTATTAGTGCTAGTCCTTCACCAACACCAAGCCCTACTCCATCTCCTAGCCCCACTCCAGGCACCGGTGGCGTTACTGTCCAAGGATGCAATGATTCATGTAGTAGTAATGCTGAGTGTGAAACTAATCACCGCTGCTATAGCGGCCAATGTCGCTTAGTCACCAATGTCAGTAGTACTACTTGTACTAATCAGACAGACCAAGGCCTTAGTTTCGGCTGCAACGAATACTGTGCTGACTCGAATGAGTGTGATGATAGCTACACTTGCCTAGAAAATAAATGCCGCCGCTCTGATAACCCTGATAACTCATCTTGCCAAATACCTAGCTCAGCTATTCAAGAAAGTATTACCGCTAGTTGCAATGTCACTTGTAGCGCCAACAAAGACTGTGCCGCTAACTTGCGCTGTTATTATGGAGAATGTAGGCTTGCCACCAATGTTAGTAGTACCACCTGTGCTGCTGCGACAGCTAAGACTGTTTCCAATCTTTATGTAAAGCCAGCGGCAGTCCCAACTACTCCAAAGGGAGGCGATTTAGAAGACGATGAGCTCGATGCAACTGACTCTACTATTCCAGCAGCCATCATCTCTAAACCAAGCCCATCACCATCTCCTACTAGCTATGTAAAACCACCGCTGAAGGATGAGAGTGCTTTGGACGCGATTGTCAGCTCACTCCAAGAAGCTGGAGTTCCAGTCAGCCTCCTCCCCATTATCGCCCTCGGAATCGGCGGCCTACTTCTACTATTAATTGTTATTCCAAAGATATTTGGTAGAAAAAACAAATCAAACAAGGTGAATGGTGCAGCCAGAGAAGGTGCTCTGGGGCATAAACACGAGCAACAGCTCCAAACTAAAATTAATGATCTCAAGAAACAACCACCTGTGGCGCCAACAACCATGGCTAGGCCTCAGGTTACCACGCCAGTAGCTCAGCCAATTACCCCTATAACTCCAGCAGCTCCTGATCCTAGACCCCAGCCTACTCCTCCGCCATCTCCAATGATGGAGCGAGTTAAAGAAAAAGGGATTAGAACCCCTCATGTCAGCTAAAAAACTCCCTAAGTTTTTAGATATTTGTTTTAGAATTTTTATTATTTTTGCTATTGCAGCATTATTTCCTATGACAACCATGGCAATTGAGGATTTTTCCTTGGAAGCCGATCCAGCATCACCAACTATCAATAGGTTTTTAGAAGGAATAGATGATGATAACAACATTACTGGGTGGGCCTGGAATCCAGCTAAGCCAAATAAAAACATTGAGATTTATTTTTATGCTGATGGAACATCAGATACTGGACAACTAGCTGGCACTACCGTTGCAAATCAACCAGGTGACCCACAAAACCATCGAGTAAAATTTTTCATCCCACAAAAATATAAAGATGGAAAAGCCCACTTATTTTATGGTTATACAAAAACTGAAGCAGGAAAGTTTATCAAAATCTCTGGATCACCAGTCATGTATCCCAATCAAATCACTTCAGCTTTTTACGGCTTGCCAAATTACCCCCAACAGAAGGGATGGGCCGCAGATAACATCAATTATTTTAAAGAATGGTCTTGTTCTAGCTCTACTGGAATAGATACTATCAATCGATTGAATATCTCACCATTATCATCTCATCACCCTAACTTTTGGAAAGACAGCCTTTGGATAAATGGCTCTAGCAAAAATGGGCTGCCAGTCATCTATTACACAGCTAGTATGAAACTAAGAAAACCAAAGTTTTCCCTAAAGAAAGCTTCCTATGATAAACAATCTAGCGAATGGATTGTTGAAGATATGATGAGCTTGCCATTCCCTGATTTGACTGGAGTTTCCAGCCAAGATGGTAAAACAGAACAAGACTATGTACTAAATGAATATCAGATTGCTGGCTGGGGACCCACTGCAAATAAACCTGGATCTCAATCAAAAATTCCAGGAGTAGCTAATACTCCTAACCCTCCAGGGACTACCTTTCCTCGTACGGGGAAAACTTACCCACTCGTAGGCACCGGCCCTCTTGGGATTACCACGATCACCAATCTTGACCAAAAAAGAAATGAACCGCTTGCCTATCCCCATATCCCCATGTACCACACCTGCAGACACGCCAACCCTACTTTATTTAACTATGATAGTAAAGGCATACCTCACTCAATGATGGTCAGCTTAGCTATTGATATCGCTGGCAACCAGCCATGCCAACTTCCCCCTGGGGCACCCGCAAAAATCCTAGAAGGAAATAACTATGTATATCGATATCAGGGAACTCAATTAGGTTGGCAGCTAGACCTAAATCTAGGACCACTTCCAGGCACAGCTAACAATAACTACAAATCTGGCTCAAACGGAAAATTCCTTATCCATTATGAACGTGGTGACAAAATTATCAAAGAACTCGACATAACTACAAATCCAATTAGCACAAAGACAATTCTTAACTGTCAAAGCAGTGACAAACTCATCAATATGGGAGAAATTGCTGGTGATTGGAAAAAAATAGTTTTTCTGGGAGATGCTGGAAATGATGGTACCCTTGCTAAAGGAGTTGGATCTCATGACATCTATCTTGCTTATAACTCATCACGATATACCCCAGCTCAACAGCAGCAACAAATACCATCAGACCTTAACTCTGACGGCGTAGTCAATATCTTCGACTACAATATCCTCGTAAATGGCTTTGGTGATAAATATAATATTTTTGATTACAATGAATTAGTGAATAATTATGGAAAATAAACCTTAAAAAAATGATTTCTGATAAGTATCGTCTACTACTGTTTATTCTTAAAATAGTTGGACATCTCTATTTTT
>ENA-OREN01005310-OREN01005310.1-marine-metagenome-genome-assembly--contig:-NODE-5310-length-10749-cov-4.650768_pt1 | contig 10749 bp, 8 predicted proteins | sample MGYA00248624_ERZ508555 | MGnify/ENA primary metagenome ERZ508555 (study PRJEB26222, sample SAMN06267773) | marine metagenome | isolation source: Saanich Inlet, British Columbia, Canada | place...
GACACCGCTATGAACAACATTAATACTGTCGTCCATTTGGCGGCAGTTCTCCCAGACGTTGACGATGACGAATCGCTCATTTCGGTCAACGTTAATGGGACATACAACTTATTCGATTCGGCTAAAAAAAACGGTGTGAAGCGCATTGTTTTGGCCAGCACTGGTGCGGTCTCCGGGGGGTACATGCATGACCCTGCAGTCAAACAGATCGTTGCAGGTAACCGCAGTGAGCTCGATGACCAGTCGATAATGATTTCGGAAATGGACCCGCCTCGACCAGCCGGGATCTATGCTGCTACCAAAATATGGGGTGAAGCGCTGGGCAGATACCACTCGGAAGTCAACGGAATATCGGTCGTATGTCTGCGATTAGGAAGGGTCATAGCAAGCGACGATCCCGAAGATGACCTTAGAAGATCGATACACCTTAGCCGCCGAGATGCTGTCCAGGCGATAACTAAATCAATTGAAGCACCGACAAGGTTAAAATTCGCATGTTTTTACGTTTCGTCCAATAATTCAAATCGTTGGCGCGACAACGAGAGTGCGAGAGCAAACATCGGATACTCACCACGAGACTGATACCAGCTGAGCACGGCTTGCAAATGGTTGAGTGATTGTTTCGCCTAAGGATTAGACCAATCATCAATGTCACTACTCGCTAGAAAAAACACTCACGCTCAGCAGGCTGGAGTTCTGAAACGAGTTGATCTGTCGCCATAGTAAGAGGTTGCATTTTCAACTCCCACTCCCGCGTGTCATCTGAACCGCTCGTGACTAAATAGTCGATTCCTTCGAGCGAGACGTCCATTCCTTCGATCAACACGGTCACAAGATCGATCAATACAGAATTGTATTCACGGCACTTGTCCGGAGGGGCATCGGATTCGAGTGAAGAGATCAATCGATTTGCCACCCGATTGAAAGACTCTGCAGAAGCAGCCACCGAGGCCATAGCTGCCACGTATTCGGGATCATCAATTAGTCTTCCCGCACTAATTTCATTCGTGCGAGTTAAATTTTCTTCATACGAAAGTTGAGATTCAATCATATTTTCGTAAGCGGGACCGACGCGATCTTTGTACTGCCGCAACTGGTCAGATTCAGAAGAGTAAGCAAAGACTAGCGCCGCTAGTCCGACAACGATCGAAACAACAATCCATCGACGCTGAATTGCAGCTAATCTCGACAAATGACCACCAAACCTCGGCGTTCAACCAATGCGGCAACGATGTCGCCAGAAATTACAATCATCAATATTCCAAACAGTATCAAAATGGCGATGCAGATTCAGTAGGAGTGATGGGGGGTTCTGTCAGAACACAACACTGCTTAGATGGGATTCTTACAGGGCGGGGTGGCAGGACTCGAACCTGCGCCCGCTCTAAACAAGGTCCTGATCCATCAATGATCACCGGAGTACTCGCAAACTGTAAATAAACAAAAAAGCCCCCGCATTTCTGCGAGGGCTTTTTCATTTATTTGCGGTTTGGTGGAGCTTGAGGGACTCGAACCCTCTACCTCCTGCTTGCAAAGCAGGCGTTTCTACCTTGTGTCCTGAAAGACACCACACACAAACATGCAGTTACTAAATGACATTTTGATGTGAAAGTCGAGTACAGATCATCTCACCTCTGCGGTACAATTTTTACCACAGTATTCCAACTGTCTTCCTCACATTTAACCTCCGAAAAAGTCCGGTCCATAGATCAGCAAAAACTATGCCTTTCGAAGAATTCGACCCACTCGACCGTGAAATAATGAACACGATTCAAGCAGCCTTTCCATTGGTTGCCGAACCGTACAAAGCGATCGCACAAAGCCTCGACACAACTGAGAAAGACGTTATCGAGCGTATCGGCGTGCTTCGACATAAGAATGTCGTTCGTCAGATCGGTGCAATCTTCGACACGCGGAAGCTTAAGTATCAGTCGATGCTTGTTGCAATGCAGTTCGCTGACGATAAACTCGATAAGGCAGCGCGCTTTCTCAATCGCCACCCTGGAATTAGCCACAACTACGAACGAGACGGCCACTTCAATCTCTGGTTCACAATCGCAGTTCCGCCCGAGCGTTCTCTCGAAGGCGATATCGAAATGCTCGCCAAGCTCACTGGCGCCACAACTACCCGACTTCTACCAACTATCAAATTTTTCAAAATCGGTGTGAACTTCGACATGGTCAAGGGTAAATCTAGCGCCACTAAAGGTTACCGACCCGACGATCAAGGAACGACAAGCACATCTTCGCCAGATGTTACTCAGGACATCATCGACTACGTGAAAGTTATGCAAGAAGATCTTGCGCCCGTCTCACGTCCGTTCGATGCAATGGCGGAACAACTTGGCATGACCATCGACGAAATGTTCAGGCGAGCTGACGAACTAGTCGAACAAAAGATAATGCGCCGATACAGTGCAGTGCTACACCATCGACGCGCCGGCTTCTCATCAAACGCAATGATCGTCTGGAAAGTTCCAGAAGAGCGTTCCGAAGAAATCGGTACAATCATGGCTAAGCACCCAGCAGTTACCCACTGCTACCAACGACCAATCTACGATGACTGGCCATACTCGCACTTCACTATGGTTCACGGAACGTCGCCAGAAGAATGTGAACGCTTCGGTAATGAGATAGCCGAAGCAACGGGAATGAACGAGCGAGCACTCGTTTACAGCCTTCGTGAATTTAAAAAGACTCGAGTTCGATACTTCGTAGAAGATGAATTCGTAGTTGAAGAGCTTCAGCCAATCAGCTGATCTCACACTAAACATCGGCTCGAATCCACCCACCTAGCCAAAACAGATCTGGAGAACACTGTGCCGCGCTATTACGGAATGTACCTCGATGTGAAAGAACGCTTAGGAATCGTCTTCGGTGGCGATGCCCACGAAGGCGAACGCAAAGTTAACTACCTGCTCGAATGCGGAGCGACTGTAAAGTTGTTCAGCCCAGACGACGAAATCTCGGACAAACTTCGTGCGCAGGCCGCCGCTGGTGAGATCGAATGGATCAACCGAAAATACCAAGCTGGTGATCTCGCCGGTGCATGGATCGTCATCGTCGCCGACACATCGTCCATGGAAACTAACGAAGCAGTTTCAAAAGAAGCAACCGAGCGAAATATTTTATTAAACGTGATGGACGTCACGCCCCTATGCACTTGGATAGCGCCAGCCTTGATTCATCGAAACGACATCACATTAGCCGTTTCTACCGCAGGAACAAGCCCTGCATTAGCAAGAAGATTACGCGAAGAAATCACATCCGATTCATGTCAATGTATGAGATGGGCCAATGTAGGTCCTATTTTGACGGATGTTAGAAAAACTACACGAAGTCAGAAAATCGTCTGTTGCCCTGAAAAATGGCAATGGTTCATGACATCCGACTGGTTGGACAAAGCAGAGAAGTTAGACCCTAAACAAGCTAAGGCTGATCTAATAGAGGGGATCAAAAGTGTTGCCTGTGTTTCATGTACTCCATTTGGTTCCTGTCAAAGGATCGAAACACCGTTACCCAAACATTAAAATGTGCCAAGCGAAGTAAAAATTTGATTAAAATCGGAACACGTGGAAGCGAGCTGGCTCTTACGCAGACCAGCCACGTGGTCGACGCACTCAAGGAAGCAAGCCCTGAGGTTGAATTCGAAATCGTCGTAATCAAAACGACCGGCGATATCGACCAGCGCCATAATGTTTCTGAACTGGGCGTTGGTGTATTCGTTCGCGAATTGGAAGTCGCGCTACTCGACAACCGAGTCGATCTAGCGGTGCACAGCCTTAAAGATATGCCATCGTCGCTACCGCCAGAGTTCACTCTTGCTGCCGTGCCTTATCGTGAAGATCCACGTGACGCTTTCATTAGTCGAAATGGTGAAACGCTTGAAGAAATTCCCAGCGGATCCCGCATCGCTACCGGAAGCGTACGACGTCAGGCTCTGGTCAAAAACATACGCCCAGATCTAGTCGTCGAATCAGTTCGAGGAAACGTTCCAACCCGGCTCGGCAAACTCGACCTTGAAGACGGTCCAGACGCCATAATATTAGCTGTAGCCGGACTAAAACGACTCGGTCTTCACGAACGAATTACCCAGCACCTTTCGTGCTCTAATTTCGTTTCCGCCGTTGGGCAAGGCGCACTCGCTCTTGAAACTCGTGCAAGTGACCCAACAACTGCTGCTATCGCCGCGAAGATCAATCATGAAGGCACACTACTCGAAATAACAGCGGAACGAGCCTTTTTGGACGAAATCGGCGGCGGCTGCTCGGCGTCAGTCACGGCACACGCAAAAATCAGAGGTGAACGACTCGAATTTTCAGCCTTCGCATCAACGCCAGATGGCACGCAGGTCATACGCGAAAGTATTGTCGATGAAGCTTCGAATGCGGAAAATGTCGGCAGGAAAATGGGTGAACTATTTGTAGAAAGTGGTGCACGACAGCTCGTAGCAGGGGATGCTAACTAACCTATGTCAGACACCACCAAAAACGAAGGCAACAACCCAGTAGGAAAAGTACTGCTCGTTGGGGCAGGACCCGGCGACCCCGGTCTGATTACCGTCAAAGGACTCGAAAGTCTGCGGACTGCGGATGCCATTGTATTTGATCGCCTCGCATCCCCAAGACTTCTCGCTCAGGCACGCCCCGACGCAGAACTGTATGATGCCGGAAAAGGTCGAGACGACCATCGAATGACGCAGTCTGAAATAAACGAACTGCTCATTGAGTTAGCTCTACGTGGACTTAACGTTTGCCGACTCAAAGGCGGCGATCCGTTCGTATTTGGTCGTGGTGGCGAAGAAGCGTTAGAACTTTCAGCCGCAGGTGTTCCGTGGGAAGTCGTTCCCGGCATTTCATCGACCATTGCCGCTCCTGCCTACGCAGGAATTCCTGTGACACAGCGCGGAATGTCGACATCACTAACAATCGTTACCGGAAGCGAAGACCCGAACAAACCCGACTCGACTATTAACTGGGATGCTCTCGCCTGTCTCACCGGGACTCTCGTATTCGTAATGGGCTGGCAAGCCATGAACGACATAGTCGCAGCCCTCACCTCCCGAGGTGTTCCAAGCGACCGAGCCGCCGCACTCGTCCAGTGGGGCACAACCCCCAAACAACGCGTAGTCACCGGGCCAATTGGCGAAATCGTTTCACGAGGTGTTGAAGCAGGAATCGGAGCGCCAGTCGCTCTCGTTATCGGTGAAGTTGTTGGTCTCCGTGATGCAATGGCGTGGTTCGACACTCGACCACTGTTCGGCAAGCGAGTACTCGTCACCCGTGCACGATCACAGGCAAGTAAGCTTGTAAAACAGCTCGAAGACCTCGGTGCCGAAGTGCTCGAATATCCAACAATCGAAATCGTTCCAGCCCGCGATACAGAACCTCTCGACGAAGCGCTTCGGAACGTATCTAAATACGACTGGATGATGTTCACCAGCTCAAATGCAGTGCGCGGAATTGCTACACGGATGCAGGCCCTCGGAATCGATTCTCGGGAACTCTCACATCTCAAATTCGGTGTAAACGGACCTTCAACGGCTAGAGCTCTCACCGAAATCGGCATCAACGCCGATGCCATTCCCGATCAGTACCTCGCCAGCGCAATGGTCGAACTACTGAAGACCGATGGTATTACGCCCAAGAACGTTTTATTCCCACGTTCTGAGATCGGACGAGAAACCCTCGCAACCGGTCTACGTGAACTCGGATCAAACGTAGACGAAGTGGTCGCCTACTCAACCGAATCGCCAAATGACACCGGCGATCTAGCACGAGCCGCCTACGAAGAAGGCATCGACTTCACAACGTTCACCAGTTCATCGACCGTGCGCAATTTGGTCGATCTACTTGGCGGTAGTCCCGATCTGATCAACGCTAGCAAGACCGTTATCATCGGCCCAATTACAACCGAAACCGCCAAAGAACTCAACGTCAACAACGATATCGAAGCCGAAGAACAGTCGATACCCGGAATCGTAAAAGCGATCTTGTCGTACGTTACAGCGTCTGAAAAACAGGGATAATAGCGACATGACCAGCGACCAATACCCTCATCTTCGCCGACTACGACGTAGTGCCACACTGCGTGACATGCTCAATGAAAACCGTCTTTCCGCGTCGGAATTCATCTACCCACTTTTCGTCGTAAACGGCTCTAGCGTTCGTACTCCTATCGAACCAATGCCCGGAATCGACCAGATGTCGGTAGACATAGCCGTGGAAGAAGCCCTTCGTGCGGCTGAATCCGGAGTGAAGTCGGTTCTACTGTTCGGAATTCCAAACACCAAAGACTCCACAGGCTCCAGTGCAGCATCGCCCGACGAAGCCGTGCAAAAAGCCGTCGCAGCAATCAAAAAAGCATCACCAGATACATATGTAATCACCGATGTTTGCCTCTGCGAGTACACCGATCACGGTCACTGCGGAATCGTTAGTGGCAACGATGTCGACAACAACGCAACACTGCCGCTCCTCGCTCAGGTGGCTGTTTCTCATGCCCAAGCCGGAGCCGACATGGTCGCTCCATCCGCAATGATGGACGGACAGGTCGCAGCAATTCGAGCAGGACTCAACGAAGCCGATTTTTCAGATATTCCGGTAATGGGATACTCGGCAAAATACGCTTCAGCGTTCTATGGTCCGTTCAGGATTGCCGCCGATTCCACACCACAGTTTGGTGATCGCCGTGCCTACCAGATGGCACCTAATCAAGCTCGTGAGGCGATGCTGGAAGTCGAAGCCGACCTTGAAGAGGGCGCCGACATCATCATGGTGAAGCCCGCCCTCGCCTACCTCGATGTAATAAAAGAGGCATCGATACGATTCGACACCCCACTCGCCGCTTACAACGTTAGCGGTGAATACTCTATGATCGCCGCAGCTGGTCAAGCAGGCTGGATCGACAGAGAACGTGCCATGATGGAAGTACTAACTTCAATCAAACGCGCCGGTGCCGATCTGATCATCACCTACAGCGCAATCGAGGCGGCAGAATTCATCTCTCGAGGATAATTTCTCCTATGTTCGATACACCTATAACAGGTTTTTCGAAGTTCTACTTAGACTATAAAGTCTTAAGCACAATTTTTTTGAGCGAGAACACGCGATGACATAGGTTCCAAGTCGAAATTCTTGCTACAAAAAGGGATCACAAATTAACGAACTTGTTTCTGACAATAATGTTCGAGGGTTACTCGCTGAATTCATCGCCCCATTTACATTCGTGTTCATCGGGATCCGTGCAGTTGGAGCATCAGTAGTTGCTGGCCTTTCACTTGTAAAGCCGTTTGTACAACTGGACTGATTGTGATCGCCCTTGGGAACGGGGTTTGAAAAAATTTAGGAATCGTCGTCATAGGGCGCATTACGGGCACCCACGTGAAACCGCCTTGCACAAGAGAGGAATCGATTACTTGTTCCTCGTCATGAACTGTTGAGGGTGCATGGGAGACTTCACGATGCCTGCGGCCAGGCTGTGGTGTGTGACCTTGCAGCTTCCATCCGGTTCTGTCTGAAAATGGCGTATGTGCGGATAAAAGTCCGATGCTTAATGAAATTCGGGCGTTACAACTGCTGGTTCGATGAAATCTAATGCAGAATTTCCGGTTGAGTCAGATGCAATCACGAAAGTTACAGGTGCCGATTCCCACTACTGCTGTCAAAAGTTTCATATCCAAGAGAGATTCTATGTTTTCTCTTGGAAGTTGACGTAGACGCGCAATGTCAGGGCTACAGGTCGAAGCGATCTAGGTTCATTACCTTGCCCCATGCAGCCACGAAAGTACTGACGAGCTTATCCTGCCCATCGTCACTAGCGAAGACCTCGGACAGCGACCGTAGCTCGGAATTTGATCCAAACACGAGGTCGACACGACTAGCCGTCCACCGCACCTCCTCAGTCACCCTATCTCGAACTTCGAACTCATCTTCGGCGTCTGACACAGCCCTCCAAGTATTCGACATGTCGAGCAGGTGCACGAAGAAGTCATTGGTCAACGTTCCGGGACGATCAGTGAAGACCCCATTTTGGGACCCTCCGGCGTTAGTTTTCAGGACGCGCATGCCACCGACGAGTGCTGTCATCTCGGGAGCAGACAATTTAAGCATGAATGCCTTGTCAACTAGAAGCTCCTCCGCCCGGACGCCGAGGCCATTCTGGAGGTAGTTGCGGAATCCATCAGCTATCGGTTCTAGCGGGGCGAATGCATCGGGATCGGTCTGTTCCTGCGAAGCGTCGGTACGCCCAGGCGTGAACGGCACTTCCACATCGTAGCCACCCCGCTTCGCCGCCTTCTCGACCGCTGCGCAACCGCCAAGCACGATCAGGTCGGCAAGCGATACTTTTTTTCCACCCATCTGCATGTTATTGAATTTTTGCTGTATACCCTCAAGAGTCTCCACAACATGCGATACTCCCGAGGTAACGTTCACATCCCATTGAGCTTGCGGTGAAATTCGTATCCTGGCCCCGTTCGCACCACCGCGTTTGTCACTATCTCGGTAGGTCGATGCCGACGCCCAAGCGGTAGAGACCAAATCGGATATCGAAAGACCTGATCTGAAGATACTGGTCTTCAGTTTCGCGACATCCGCACCATCGATCAGTTCATAGTCGACGGTGGGAACGGGATCCTGCCACAATTGTTGCTCATCGGGTACCCACGGCCCTAGGTATCTTGAAACAGGGCCCATGTCTCGGTGCAGCAGCTTGTACCAAGCCTGAGCAAAAGCCTCAGCAAACTTGTCGGGGTTATCTAGGAAGCGCCTCGAGATACGCTCGTATATCGGGTCCATCCTCAAAGCGAGGTCCGTGGTGAGCATGATGGGAGAATGCCGTTCCGATGAGTCATGGGCATCGGGCACCAGATACGCGGCATCAGGATCCGTCGGAACCCACTGCCATGCGCCACCATTGCTCTTTGTCAGATCCCAATCGTAGCCGAACAAAGTTTCAAAATAACTATTGTCCCACTTTACCGGAGTGGCGGTCCAAGCTCCCTCAAGCCCACTCGTATAAGTGTCGCTACCTTTGCCGCTACCAAAACTGTTCACCCAACCAAGACCCTGTTCCTGAAGGCTTGCACCCTCTGGCTCCGGGCCGACGAAATCTCCGGCATTCGATGCGCCATGGGCCTTACCGAACGTATGCCCACCCGCGATCAGAGCAACTGTTTCTTCGTCGTTCATCGCCATTCGATCGAAAGTAACACGTATGTCTTTGGCCGCTGCAAGCGCGTTAGGCTCGCCATTCGGGCCCTCAGGATTGACATAGATCAGCCCCATCTGAACTGCTGCCAGCGGATTGGCCAAGTCCCGGTCTCCGCTGTAGCGCTCATCACCGAGCCAGGTGGTCTCGGGTCCCCAGTAAACATCATCATCGGGTGACCAGATGTCTTCGCGTCCACCACCGAAACCAAAGGTCTTTAAGCCCATCGTTTCCATGGCGCGATTGCCTGCGAAAATCAGAAGGTCGGCCCACGAAATTTTTCGACCATATTTCTGTTTAATAGGCCAAAGCAGTCGACGGGCCTTGTCGAGGTTGGCGTTGTCGGGCCAGCTGTTCAACGGAGCGAAGCGCTGTGCGCCGGAACCGCCCCCACCCCGGCCGTCCGCAACGCGATACGTGCCAGCAGCGTGCCATGACATTCGTATGAAAAAGGGCCCATAGTGTCCGTAGTCGGCCGGCCACCAGTCCTCAGATTGCGTCATCAGTGCGTCGACGTCCTTCGTTATGGCATTGAAGTCGAGAGCTTTGAACTCCTCTGCATAATCGAAATCCTTGTCCATTGGATTTGCGTCGGGATGATTCTGACGGAGGATACTAAGATTCAACTGGTTCGGCCACCAGTGTTGGTTCGCCGTTACCCCGCCCACCTGATACCCAGTATGCATGACCGGACACTTCAGCGTTGACGATTGATCGCCGGTGGCGTTCGCACCGTGGCTTTCGTTACTCATTGCTCTACTTACTCTTTTAAGATTTTACGGTACTCAATTGTTGAAAGACTGACTCAGCCGACGAAGTATTATTCGCCGTCGATCCAACGAATGGTGTCCGTGTAAACAGGTAGTGTCGCAGGACTCTGATAGATCTCCTCAGCAAATGAGTCAGAACGTTAAACCGCAGCGATTCTGCGTTCTGTGATAACGAATAATTATGCCATATATCTTTCGATTTAAAGGACGATTTCTATCGAACACGGCTGTGGATACTCGACCGTTTGACCGGACCAAATTTTCGACTGTCAGTCGAAGCTGAACGATTGTCACCCAGCACTACGAACTCATCGTCTCGAAGCCACCACGTTTGGCTCTCTGTAAAATCCGGGCAGTAAGCGAACGAATCCTCAACCAACTCACCACCCACGAACAGCTTACCGACTTTCAAAGCTACCTCCTCGCCCGGTAATCCAACAATTCTTTTTAGAATCCAATGTCCAGAAAATCCTGGCTCTTCTAACCGCACCACATCGAACCGTTGGGGCTCTCGCAGACGAAAGCCAGCACGCACTAAAACCACCCAACTACCATCACCTATAGCAGGCTCCATGCTCTCGCCGTTCACTTTAAACAATTCAACTGAAAGCAACTCAATTAGTAGGTTTATTAGGTAATTCAACTGAGAATATCGGTTCTACGTGTTAGATTTGTCTGGCATATTGACAGCAGAAACTTTGGCACGACTTGTGGCAGCTTGTATTTTCCGCCAGAGCTGCACAATTAGCAGTGCTTTTTTCGAGGAGAA
>ENA-OREN01005311-OREN01005311.1-marine-metagenome-genome-assembly--contig:-NODE-5311-length-10748-cov-5.467810_pt1 | contig 10748 bp, 8 predicted proteins | sample MGYA00248624_ERZ508555 | MGnify/ENA primary metagenome ERZ508555 (study PRJEB26222, sample SAMN06267773) | marine metagenome | isolation source: Saanich Inlet, British Columbia, Canada | place...
TTAACCCATAGAATCCATTATCTAGTCTCTGAAAAAAATCATCATGTTGATGATATCCTTGCAGTGACCTTTACGAACAAGGCTGCAAATGAGATGAAAGAAAGGCTGACCAGCCTTCTGAGACAACCCATTGGCAGGATGTGGGTTGGTACTTTTCACTCCCTTGCTCATAGACTTCTCAGAACACATCCACTCGAGGCAAAGTTATCACCCACCTTTCAAATTCTAGACTCTCAAGATCAGTTTCGAATTGTTAAACGCTTAATGAAAGAAAACGGTATTGATGATACAAAGTTTCCTATCCGAAAAGTGCAATGGTTTATTAACCAACAAAAAGATGAGGGCATACTCCCTCAAAATATTGATGCAGGCTATAACTTTTTTGTAAAACAGAGTGCTAAGGTTTTTGATCTCTATGAGAAGCATTGTCAAGCCAATGATCTGGTTGATTTTGCTGGCTTGCTGGTTAAAAGCTATGAACTCTTAAAGAATAATCAGAATTTATTAGATTATTATCAAAAAAAGTTTTGTCATATTTTGGTAGATGAGTTCCAAGACACCAATCGAATCCAGTATCAATTTATAAAAATACTGCACAATCAAAATAATCATGTCTTCTGTGTTGGTGATGATGACCAGTCTATTTATGGATGGAGAGGAGCAAGAGTTGAAAACATACAAAAGATAGAAAACGACTTCAAGCCGATAAAAGTTATCAAGCTTGAGCAAAATTATCGCTCAACTGGAAACATTCTTAGCGCTTCCAATGCTCTCATTGCAAAAAATCAAAATAGACTTGAAAAGTCATTATGGACTGAGTCTGGAGATGGAGATCTCATCAATATTTTTAATGCGCGAACAGAAACTGAGGAAGCACAATATGTAGTAAGTGAAATCGAGAACCATTTTAATCAAGGAAAAAATCTTAGTGAATGCGCCATACTCTATCGTTCAAATGCTCAATCTCGCGTCTTTGAAGAATCCCTAATTAAAAGAAATATTAATTACAGAATTTATGGTGGTCTCAGATTTTTTGAGCGCGCTGAAATTAAAGATGCAATGGGCTATATCCGTCTTGCAGAAAATACCTCTGACAATATTGCTTTTGAGAGGGTTGTCAACTTTCCAACGCGAGGCATCGGAATATCCACCATTGAAAAGATTAGATCCCATGCAGTTGAAAATCATACCGACCTCTTTCAATCATCTATTGCTATTATTGAAAGCCTTCCAGCCAGAGCAGGGAATGCCTTACAAGGATTTATTCATCTGATTGAAGCGCTTATTGATAGCACTAAAAATCTAACACTTAGTGAAAAAGTTGACTCAACTCTTCTTCAGTCAGGATTGATGACTCACTATGCCAATGATAAGACTGATAAGGCTGGAAGTAAACGAGAAAATCTAGATGAGTTAGTTACAGCAGCCAAACAATATGTTCACGAGAATGAAAGCGAGATGAATGAAACTCAGGGTTTTATTGCTCTAGCAACGCTTGACTCTAGCGGTGAATCGAATCAATCTAGTCAAGAAAGTGTTCAGTTAATGACCGTTCATTCTGCAAAAGGATTAGAATTCCCTGTTGTCTTTTTAGTTGGTTTGGAGGAGGACTTATTCCCTTCAAGGCAGAGTAAAGATGAACCTCACTTACTTGATGAGGAAAGGCGTCTTTGTTACGTCGGCATGACCAGAGCAATGCAATCACTGACACTAAGCTATGCAAGTAGAAGATTCCTTCATGGTCAGTCTTTTTATTCACTTAATTCAAGGTTTTTAGATGAAATCCCTAAAAGCTTTTTAAATTACATTAAGAATCCAAATAGCGACTATACGACAACTGCTTATGAGGACGTTAAAAGTTCACCGCAAAAAATGGTATCCACTTCAAGTAGTTCCATCTATTCTATTGGCCAAGTCGTCAATCATGCCAAATTTGGGCATGGAACAATCCTAAATTACGAGGGAAGTGGTGATTCGATGAGACTACAAATCAAATTTCAAAAAGCAGGAACAAAGTGGCTTATTAGTTCTTACGCAAAGCTCGAGATTGTTTAGCCCTGAGACCAAGGCATCCCATCATTCCGCCAGCCATTAAGATTGCCTCGGTGGTCATTCTCGTCTAAGTCGCCCTCAAAACCACTCGCGACATGAGAAACACAAGTAAACCCATTACTTTGTAGACACTTTAAAGCCTCATTCGATCTGAATCCACTTCTGCAGATGAGAATCAATTCTGTGCCTAAAATGTCACTACGATCACTAAGATGATTATTTACTGCCTCGCAAAAAGCTGAAGGATCAGAGTTTAAGTCTGGCTCATCAAACCAGGGAATTAAAATAGAATTTTCAGGAAAGCCAACATACTTATGTTCAGCGCTTGTTCTGACATCAATCAATACAGCATCTGGATTTTCATTTAACCTATCAATAGCCATTTTTGGAAGTAAGTTTCTTTTGTATTCCATTCTATTTCCTTATAAGGTATTTCTTGAGTAATGATACTCTATGCTTTATTTTTTTCGAGTAAAAAGTGCAATTGACTCAACATGTGCTGTTTGGGGAAACATGTCCATAACCCCTGCATTCTCTAGATAAAAACCTAAATCAATCAACCTTGCAGTGTCTCTTGCAAGGGTTGCCGGGTTGCATGAGACATAAACCAAACGCTCAACATTTAGCTTAGGAAGAAGATCTACAATCTCGATTGCCCCTGTCCTAGCAGGATCTATTAATGCTTTATTATAATTTTGACCTCTAAACCATTCGAAACCAGATACATCCTCAAATAAATCAGCCTTATAAAAGGATGCATTGGAGATATTATTTACCTCAGCATTTTCCTTTGCCCTCTCTACCAAGCCTCGATCTCCTTCAATGCCAACCACTTTATTGACATATTTTGAAATAGGGAGTGTGAAGTTACCAAGTCCGCAAAAAAGATCAATGACATTATCTTGTTCATCTAACTCCAAGAGATCTATTGCCAAATTAATCATTTTTTTATTGAGCTCAAAGTTGACTTGGGTAAAGTCATTGGGCAAAAAAGACATTTCAATACTATGATCTGGAATAGAGTAAGTAAGCTGAACAGCTTTTGTTAGAGGCTTTATAGTATCTAGCCCGCCACTTTGCAGATACCAAGTAATTTGAAGCTTTTGGGCGAAGTCACTCAAGACCTCTTCATCTTTATTAGTCAGTGGCTGAAGGTGCCTCAATATCAAAATGGTGTCTTTTTCTGCAATGGCGACCTCGATTTGAGGAATATGCTCTTTAATGCTAAGCCTCTCTATGCACTCTGAGAGTAATTCAAGGTTGTCACCTAGGGAGGGATGCAAAACCTCACATCGACTCATGACAGTGACAAATGAGGATTTTCTCTCTCTGAAACCAACCAGAACCCTCTCTTTCTTTGCGACATAACGAACCCCGAGCCGAGCTTTACGTCGATAGCCCCAGCTCCCAATCTGCATTGGCTTTAGCCACTCTTTTGGCTCTACCTTGGCTTGCCCCTTAAAGGCGCTTTGAAGCCAGTCCTGTTTTGCATTAATTTGATTTTCGCTCGATAGGTGCTGAAATGAGCAGCCGCCACATATTCCATAAACCGAGCACTTTGGCTCGATTCTATCCGAAGAAGGCTCAAGTATTTCGGTAACGTCCGCCTCCTCATACTTAGCTCGAGACAGCGTCCTAGAGGCAATAACCTTCTCTCCAGGTAAAGCGCCTCGGGTAAATATAACCTTATTATCCATGTGAGAGATACCTCTGCCCTCATGAGATAAAGACTCAATCTCAATTTCATAACTCTTACTTTTTAGCTTTCTTCTTCTAGACATCAAGAAGCTCCACCCAATGCTTAACTGGGATCGAGCTTCCCTTTTGAAGGTGCATTAGGCATCCAATATTACTAGTGACAATCATTTTAGGTTTTGAGGCATTTAGATTTTCAATTTTCTCTGATCTGAGTTGGTTGGCTATTTTAGTCTCAAAAATCGAGTAAGTACCAGCAGAACCACAACAAATATGTGAATCTTTGACCGTCTTTTTAATGTAACCAAAATCCGAAAGAATTGACTCAACTAGGCCGCCTAATTTTTGACCATGCTGCATAGTGCACGGCTCATGATAGCTAATATTTAACTCTTTTAGGTTGAGCATACTCAAATCTTTATTGGCAAGAAATTCAGCAATATCCTTAGTTTTTGAGGAAACAAGGAGTGCTTTCTCATAATACGGATCAGACTCTTCAAAGAGATTAGGATAATCCTTAATCATTACGCCGCAGCCACTCGCACTGGATATGATTGCCTCAACGCCGGAGTCAAGCTGTGAAATCCAGGTATCAATGTTTCGTTTAACTTTTTTTAGCGCATCGTTAGAGGCGGCTAGATGCAGATCAAGAGCGCCGCAGCATTCACTTTGAGAAGACTCCCTTACTTCAATATTTAATTTAGCCAATATATTTTTTATACTGTGATTGATGTTTGGTGCGAGTGTTGGCTGAACACATCCTCCCATCAAAAGAACTGAGGAGTCTATTGTATTGGGTTTGATTGGTTTTGAGCTTACCTTGGAGTGACGAAGAAAATACCCAATAGGCTTGAAGAGTAATGGGGTTAAAAGGGTCTTTCTAACGATGTATCGATACAGTGCCTGCAGCTTTCCTCTCTTGGATTCCATCATTTCACGCCCTATTTCAAGCAACTGACCATACTCAACGCCAGAAGGGCAAGTTGTCTCACAGGATCGACATGTAAGGCATCGATCCATATGACTCAAAGATTTTTGACTAAATTGGTTCTTCTCTAATGCAGATTTAATAAGATAAATCCTGCCCCTAGGAGAGTCTAACTCATCTCCTAACAACTGGTATGTTGGACAAGTAGCCAAGCAGAAGCCGCAATGAACGCATGACTCAATTATTTGACTGGCTCTATCTTGAGTTGATTCTGAGATTGCGTTGTTGGCTAGGTCTATATGCATTAGATAAAAACTCCATAAGGGTCAAACACACTCTTGAGTTTTTTTTCAATTTCACTCTTTATAGGAGATTCAGTTTTACTCTTAACCTCTTTAAGATCTAATCTATTTACAACTTGTTCTGGGAGAACCTTGAAGCTGATTTGGGTAATGACAGCAAGCTTACCTAATGAGCCAACTAGAAGCCTTGAGACATCATAACCGGCTACATTTTTCATCACCTGTCCGCCAAAATTTAGAAGATCTCCCTTGCCATTAATAATTTGAACCCCCAAAACACTGTCGGACAGATCTGAACCCGATGTTGCATAAATTGATCCAATAGTCTTTTTAGAATCACTCACATAGAATGAGAATGCCTGGCTATTTTTTTCCAGGACTTCTCTAGCTTCTTTGATGGATGTTCCTGCTTTAAGCGTAATGACGAGCTCCTCTGGAAAATATTCAACCACGCCAGAGTATGACGACATATTTAATAGCTCGTCGTCAGATTCATCACCTGAACTCGTAATTCTTAGTTGGCTAGCATTTCTTATTTTTTTTTGGAGCTCTGAAATGGAGTTCATAATCAGAAGCGCTCCAGTTCAGGATGAGGCAAATTACCATGATGGACATGCATATTGCCGAGTTCAGCGCAGCGATGAAGGGTTGGAACTGCTTTGCCAGGATTGAGGAGTGCGTGTGGATCAAAAGCAGCTTTAATTTGATGAAAAACATCTAACTCTGCCTCACTGTATTGATAACACATTGCATCCAACTTTTCTACACCAACACCGTGCTCTCCCGTGATGCTTCCTCCAGCTTCAATACAAATCTTAAGAATTTTATTTCCAAACTCTTCTGTTTTTTCTAGTTCGCCTGGAATCCCTGCATCATATAATATTAATGGATGGAGGTTACCATCACCCGCATGAAAAACATTTGCAACCCTCAGGTTATAGTGTCTTGATAGTTTATTAATTTTTTCAAGAACATCACCTAAGTGTCTCTTAGGAATGGTTCCATCCATACAATAGTAATCTGGAGATATCCTGCCTACTGCTGGGAATGCTGATTTTCTTCCTTTCCATAACAGGAGTCTCTCTTCTTCGGTTTCTGAAACTCTGATTGAAGTCGCCTTTGAAAGTAGATTTTTAACTACATTCACATCGTTATTCACAAGGTCAATAGAGCCGTCTAATTCACATAGAAGAAGTGCTTTTGCCATTAAGGGGTATCCTGGTTTTGCAAAGTCTTCAGCGGCCTCTATTGCAAACTCATCCATCATCTCAAGACCCGCCGGAATAACGCCGTTTTTGATAATATCAGCAACCGCCTGTGCACAATCTCTGACACTGTCAAAACCAGCCATCACCAGTTTAGCTAGTTCAGGCTTTGGAGTGAGCTTAACTGTTATTTCAGTAATAACACCTAAAAGCCCCTCTGATCCAGTCATGAGTGCCAACAATCCTAAGCCGTCATCTTGACGAGAGAATACTAACTCATCTCCATCGATCGTTAAGATTTTGAGAGACTCAATATTTTGAACTGTGAGTCCATACTTAAGGCAGTGAACTCCGCCAGCATTTTCTGCGACATTTCCCCCAATAGTGCATGCAATTTGAGACGAGGGATCTGGAGCATAATATAATCCGAACTCCTCAGCCGCCTCACTAATTGCCAAATTTCTAACGCCAGGCTGAACTACTGCAGTGCGAGCATTTTGATCGATAGAAATAATGTTAGTTAATTTTGAGAGTCCCAGAACAACGCTATCCTTTAGGGGCATAGCGCCTCCTGAAAGCCCAGTTCCAGCACCTCTTGTTACGACTGGTGTGTTATTCTGACGGCAGATTTCTAGTACCTTTTTAATTTGACCGACCTCACTCGGCAAAACAACAGCCAAAGGCTCTTGTTTATAAACGCTCAGCCCATCACATTCAAATGGCCGAGTATTTTCAGCGCCACTAATAACTGTGTGTTTTGGTAACGACTTCGTTAACTGAGAAATTATTGACACATCTTGCCTTCAATTGTTATGGATATTCCTATCATAGTGAGATGAAACACATTTATTTAAAATTAAATTCAAGCGGTTATGAATTTAATTATTAATTATTATTTCAGTATCTAAGATAATTATAAAAAAATTATATATTGTTTCTATTAGCTTTGAAGTGACATATGTCAGATAGATTCAAGAATGAACTAACAACCGAGATTAAAAAATGAAATCATTTTCTCCGCCAAATAGATTACTTATGGGTCCAGGCCCTTCAGATGTTCACCCAAGAATTTTAAGTGCCATGGCAAGGCAGACAATTGGACATCTAGATCCTGCGTTTATAGAAATGATGGATGAAACGAAGCAGATGCTTCAGTATGCATTCATGACTGAAAACGAGCTAACTATGCCTATCTCAGCTCCAGGTTCTGCTGGCATGGAGGCGTGCTTTGTTAATTTGGTTGAACCTGGTGACAAGGTCATTGTGTGCATTAATGGTGTTTTTGGCTCTCGAATGAAAGAGAATGTCACTCGTATTGGTGGTCATGCCATCATCGTAAACGACGAATGGGGTAAACCAGTAGACCCTCAAAAAGTTGAACAGAGTTTAATTGAAAATCCTGATGCCAAAATTGTTGCCTTCGTTCATGCCGAAACTTCAACTGGCGCCCTATCAGATGCAAAGCTAATTTGTGAATTAGCAAACAATCACGGGTGCATTACAATTGTTGACGCAGTAACCTCTTTAGTGGGATCAGAATTGAGAGTGGATGATTGGGGCATAGATGCGATTTATTCGGGCTCACAAAAGTGTCTTTCTGCAATGCCTGGCCTATCGCCTGTTAGTTTTAGTGAGAAAGCCATTCATAAAATTACACATCGAAGCACTCCAGTTACCAGTTGGTTTTTAGACCTTAACCTGGTCATGGGTTACTGGGGAAAGGGAGCAAAGCGAGCCTATCACCATACAGCACCGGTCAACACCTTGTATGGACTCCATGAGTCTTTAGTTATGCTGACTGAAGAGGGACTTGAAAACTCCTGGGCGCGACATCAATCAAATCATCTTTTACTAAGAGAAGGGTTAAGTAAGCTTGGTATTCATTACCTTGTTGATGAGTCAAGTAGACTTCCACAGCTCAACAGTGTATTTATTCCAGAAGGCACAAATGAAGCAGAAGTTCGCTCAACTCTTCTTAATGATTACAACATAGAAATCGGAGCTGGTCTAGGGGACTTAGCTGGAAAGATATGGAGAATTGGTCTAATGGGTCACACTTCAAGGAAGGAAAATATAGACCTGTGCTTATCAGCACTTCAAAAAGCCTTATAGAAGGCCTGAGATTAGTCTTTAATTTTTGCCAGTAACTCTTCATCCGTCTCGACCCTGTCAGGATCGGGAAGGCAGCAATCCACTGGGCAGACTTCAACGCATTGCGGGGTATCAAAATGTCCTACACATTCAGTACAAAGATCTCCATCGATTTCATAGATTTCTTCACCCATATAGATGGCCTCATTCGGACACTCCGGAACGCAAACATCACAGTTAATGCATTCATCTGTAATCAGTAGAGACATAAAAAAATCCTCAGTTTAAGTATATAAATTATCACAACACCTGCGTCATGATAAAACATTTTTAATAGACATATTTTAACGTAACAGCGCTAAAATATTGAGGATTTTGGGTATCATTAATCATTTTCTTTCTAAGGTTATTATGAGAAGACTTTTAGTTATCTTTACACTCCTATTTTCCACTTTTTCTATTGCAAATCTTGATGATGGAATATATGCTCACCTGACAACGAGTAAAGGTGAAATCACAGTTGAGCTAGCCTACAAAAAAGCCCCCCTCACTGTGACCAACTTCATAGCTCTATCTGAAGGAACCAAGGTAAGTAACAAAGAACTTGGAACCCGTTTTTATGATGGATTGGTTTTTCATAGGGTTATCGATGAATTTATGATTCAGGGCGGAGACCCGAAGGGAAATGGTACTGGCGGACCAGGGTATATGTTTGCCGATGAATTTTCAGATCTCATTCATGACAGGCCTGGTGTTCTATCTATGGCAAACTCAGGACCAAATACTAATGGATCTCAATTTTTTATTACCCATGTCCCAACGCCTTGGCTTGACGGAAAGCATAGCGTATTTGGCTCTGTTGTTGAGGGAATGGATGTCGTTAATTCAGTTAAACAAGGCGACATATTAGAGGCTGTTAGAATCGAACGTGTGGGAGAGGAGGCCAATCAATTTGCTGCCAATGAGGATTCATTTAATGCATTAATCTCAAAAGCTAATGAAAATATACTTGCAAGTCTAAAGCTTCGTCAACAGGACTTTGAATCCTATGTGTCTTCAACTTATCCTAATGCAAAAGAAACCGATTTGGGTTACTTCACTAGGGTCAGCAAACAAGGTGATGGCGTTTCACCCAATAAGGGTCAAATCGTTTCTGTTGATATTGCTCTTAAAGCCAATACGGGTGAAGTGATGCGTGCTGCTGGGAGCCCTATTCCGTTTATTCTTGGCAATGGTGAAATCATCAGTATTATTGAAGAGAATGCTCAAGAGATGACGATTGGAGAAGAGAGAACAGTCATTGCAACCTATGAGTCTGTATTTGGTGATGCCCCAAGCGGCAATATTCCGCAAGATGCTTTTATCATTTTTGATCTTATACTTATAGCTGCTGAGGACAATTAAATATGTTTCTAGAGCTTTTAAGCTTTCTTGCATCCCTAGACACTGGCTTCAATGTTCTAAGCTACTTAACAGTGAGAGCAGTTTTCGCAATGATGACTGCTCTTCTCATAACCCTATTTCTAGGAAAATGGATCATATCTAAGCTTCTGCAGTACCAAATAGGGCAAGTCATTCGTGATGATGGACCTGAAACCCATTTGGAGAAAAAAGGCACCCCAACGATGGGCGGCGTACTGATCCTTTTTGCTTTTTTTACCAGTGTTCTGATATGGGGAGATTGGCGAAACCCTTTTCTATGGATTGTGATTGCTACTGCCTTCCTTTTTGGCTTAGTGGGCTTTGTTGATGACTACTTAAAAATTAAAAAACAAAACTCTGATGGCCTAAGCAGAAGACAAAAACTTTTAACTCAAACCATTGGAACTCTATTAATCTGTATTTGGTTATTGAGTTTGAACTCTAAGACTATTGGTTCAGAGCTACTCATTCCATTCTTTAAAGATCTTATCATTCCTTTAAATGCTATAGGGTTTTTACTTATAGGCTGGTTTGCTATTGTTGGAGGCTCCAATTCTGTGAACCTCACTGATGGGCTTGATGGGCTGGCAATTATGCCTGTGATACTAATAAGCGGTGCACTGGCAGTATTCGCCTACATTGGTGGTAACTATAATTTTTCAGCTTATCTTAATATGCCATTTATGCCTGGGACTGGAGAAGTATTTGTTCTGTGCGCAGCACTTATTGGTGCTGGCTTTGGCTTTCTCTGGTTTAACACTTATCCAGCAGAAATTTTCATGGGAGATACTGGATCTCTGTCACTAGGCGCTATCCTTGCTGTCATTGCAATCATTGTCCATCAGGAAATTCTATTGATACTGATGGGTGGCATATTTGTAGCTGAAACGCTCTCAGTTATCATACAAATTGGCTACTTTAAGAGAACACAAGAAAGATTTTTTTTGATGGCTCCCATACATCATCACTTTGAAAAAAAGGGCCTTAAAGAGCCTAAGATTATTGTGCGCTTTTGGATTGTTACATTGATCCTTGTTTTAATCAGATCGGAAG
>ENA-OREN01005317-OREN01005317.1-marine-metagenome-genome-assembly--contig:-NODE-5317-length-10736-cov-4.251149_pt1 | contig 10736 bp, 12 predicted proteins | sample MGYA00248624_ERZ508555 | MGnify/ENA primary metagenome ERZ508555 (study PRJEB26222, sample SAMN06267773) | marine metagenome | isolation source: Saanich Inlet, British Columbia, Canada | place...
CTCTAATGCTCGTGTTCCTAAATCTAAAAATCTAAACACATCTGCACCGTTACTGGTACTTGCAATTGTTTTCGTTGATGATACAGTCAATAGGATCTCTCCTGTCTGTACTCCAACGAGTCTCAATGAAACTGTTACTTGGTCTGTTCGATACTCTTCTCCTACCCCTAATCCTAAATATCTAGCACCTGCTCCACCAGATGTTGTATTAGTATCATACCCGACAATACCACCTTCTAATATTAGTCCAGCAAATAACATAGGTGCTAAAGCATCTGTTGCGTCTGAACCATCATATAATTCTCTTGTACTTCTTATTAGTTGTCGTTCTTTAACTACATTATCTAAACTCGCTCTTTCGACAACTGTAAACCAACCACCATCATTAACTGCCATTAATGCTTGTATAACCCAAACATCAGCTCCTTGCGAAACTGCAGTTGATAATCCAACCTGCTTTCTCTGTCCTGTAACATCAGGAAATTGATATACAGCAACCGTAATCTTTACTGGATTGCCTTCACCATCTGTTGGTGTATTTATTAAATCAGGCATTTCCTGTAACAATTCTTTTGTTGGCGTACCTTGTACAAATGGCATATCACCCTGTATTGCTTCATGTTTTTGATTCATTCCACATGCACCAACTAAACAAGATAATAATGCTACTGCCAAGTATTCCATATTCATAGTTTACCTAAAATTTAAAGTCTCCAATTGGTACAATCAATTGTGTTATAGTTCCACTTGCATCAGTGACTGTTAATGTAATTGTTTCTGCGGTTTCGTCTTTTACCCATGCTACTGTTGAGCCATCAGGTAAAGTTGCTGTGCCACTTAATGGACACTCTACTTCGGCTGTAGTAGCATCTTCGGTACAGTTAGTACCAAACATATTATCAACCATTTGTTTAGATAAGTTTGCAAATATACGACTTTCAACATTTGTTACAAACTTAGCAAGGGTTGTATTTGCTGCCGCTCTAGCAGCTGCTTTTTCTTCAGCTGTCTTAGCGTCAGCTACCCCCTCTGATCTATTAAATTCTATTTGAGCAATAGATAACGCATGTGTTGACCACCCTACACCACTGAAAGAAGGATTCTTATAGCCAAATGTTAACTCACTAGCCTGGATCGATGTGGTTAACAGTAGTAGTATTATTCCGACTAGCCGCATTTCTCTCTTGCTCCTGTAATATCATATCAAGTTTAGCATTAAGCCTAATCAAATCATTATCTAACATTCTAACTCTATCAATTAATGCAATTAAAGTCATGTGACTATCACCAATAACAGGGTCTACCTTTGTTGACACCCATGTCCATATAAAATATATGAAGTAACCCATAGCACCTGCAGCGATAATAGGGAAACCATAATCGCTAATTAATTGTCCTATAGAATCCATTAATCTCTCCTAGCATCTGTTTTACCATCAGCTCGTGCTATTCGGTCAACATCTGGTCGTATATTGAAAGCTTGACACATCTTTACATCTATTCGTATCAATTCACTATTCATTGTTTTAACTCTATTATCAAGAGCTTGTGCAAACATTCTTTGTTGCTTAATGTCGTCTAAAACGCCATCTAAAATAAAATTTAGGGTCAAGTAAACAAAATATCCAGCTGCACCAGCGCCAACAATTGGGAATCCAACTTCAGTGATTAAATTTAAATATGCTTCCATTCACGTGTCATGTATGTTTACGTGAGTACTAGGACAGGGATTACCCATATTATCCAGAATGCTATAACTATAAATCCTGCGATTATGTTATTTCGCAGTCTATGAGTCATATTAATCCTTTAGATCCAGCCTGTTAGTAGATGCCATACTGCACTAGCAGTATTACCTATAAGGTTAACTCCTGCTCTTGGTATAGCTATGATTTGTTCTGCACACCCTGAAACAATGAGTGCTGTAAAGAGTAATAATATTAATAAATATAATTTTTTCATATTATCCTGTTGGTTCAGAATTAGTAATATGGTGATTTAAACTATCAGCAGCACCAGTACTAGATTCAGCAGCATTTAATGCCTTAATTTGGGTTGAAGCTACACCTGCTGTACTAATATTAATAGCCCATGCGTCTAATAATGTCTTAAGATACTTCTGGTCAGCATTCCACTTAAAGCCTTTAGCTTGTTCTCCATACAAAGTAGCTTGTTTACCTAAGATACTATTAGCATTAGGTGTCGCATCAGTAGTTTGTAATGTTTGCCCGTATTCAGTAACTTTCTTTTGATTTATTAAAAGTACTTCTGCATTAGTCTTTTCTGCTCCAACTGCATATTGAACAGATTGCTGTAAAGCACTCTGCATTGCACCCAAGTAAACAGTTGCAAAATCTCCACCAGTTATTCTACCTAATTGAAATTGTGCTTCTAAATGTGTAGTAACGGCTTCCATTAAGTCATCAAAGACTCCACTACCTGTAACTACATTATTAGTGACTGTTAAACCACTACCTTGAGTTAACGTTGCATTAGTTAAAGTTGGCATAGTATTATCCTATTGATCCAGTTGACTTTTGTTTAACTCTTAATTTTTCTATTTCATCTTCAGTTAATGGAGGAAGTATTTCAACATTAAAAGCTTTAATATTTGTAGGTTCCATGAATTCTTGATTATTTCGTGTAACTTTTTTAAATATTTGACATTCTGCAGCCATAAGATGTTCATAGAGAATATTAGGTATATGCCAACCATCTTCATTGTTGTAAGGAATATACTTTTTAACTGCTTTACCACCATTAAGTAATTTATTACCAACTGTAAAAATATCACCTGCATGGTCACGTTTAAGAGGATTATTTGATCTTACAATTACGCGAATAAGTTTATTAGCTTCTGCTTTTCGTAACCCCTCTAATTCGACACCATTATATTGATAATCTACTATATCATCATCAGTTAACATAGTAACTCCCATCTCTTTTGCAAGTTCTTCGGCAGTTTTATCTTTTGAAGTAACTGAGATATTATTATCAATAGGAGTGCCTTCTTGTGTAGCTTTTAATGCATTTTCTAGTTTCTCTCGTTTACTATTAAAGTGCATTTTTATACCGTGATTACTTAATTCATCACTAATTTGTTTGGATGTCATTTCTTCAATTTGCATATCATCTCCTTTAAAAATCTTCCCCACATACGAAGTATGTGGAGAAGATAAGAAAACTTAAATTAAGCTTTCTTAGTCCAAAGAATACCTAGGCGTTCAGGACGTAGAGCCATGAAACCATAGTACCATTTGATTGAATAAAACCCTTTTTCACCGTAAGGGTCATTTACGTCCGCAGTCTCTTTACCTGGCTTCTTGTGAGTAGTAGTGAATTTCAAAGTCTTACCGTCAGTTTGGAAACCGATAGTAGTAAATGAACCATCACCAACACAAAGCATTGGGTAAATATCTACAGCAGGACTACCTGCACCACCACCTGTATCAGACAGCATTTCAGGAACTACAACAAAACGGAATTGGTCCACTGAACCAATTTCACCATTTAGAATTGTAGTAGCATCAGCGTACTTTTCTACACCAACAAAACCTGAACCTACAGCAGAACTAGTATCAATTCCTTTCATTTTACGAACTAAAGGAATTAAGTCTGGACCAATGTACATAACACGTCCACCCATTACAGTTTTAGTGTCAGTCATACGAGAACCTGAAATTATCTTAGTTGTTCTTGGAGTCTTGTTGTTATCCAAGGCAATAGATAAAGTCATTAGGTCATCATAATCAACGGCTGCAGCTACAGTAGCTTTAGTTGTTACTACACCTGGATACTGAACAGTACCGTTTGTAGTAGCTTCGTTGATTAGGTCTTTTTGCAATTGAGCTTCAGTTAGCTCCGTTGCACCTACCATCATTTCTTCAGTTATATGAGATAGTAGCTCAGAATCTGAATCGAAATCCAATGATTCTTGAGTGTACTCAGTGAAGAAACCTTGCTTGATAAGTGAACCAGTTATCTGTGTACGTGTGAAACCGACACGGTTAACTCTTCCACCATTCTCAGTTAATGCAGGTAGACGATCAGCGATTACACCAACATCTTTTGATGAACCGTAAATGTTACCATACATTTGCTTAGTGCTACCATCTGCACCAGCTGCAGTAGTTGCATTAGCTTGAGTTGCATAATAACCAGCATTACCACCAGCTGCAGCATTCCAACCAGTACCACTTGTTTGTAGTACTCCAGCTTTATTCCAAGCCATAAACCTAGTAGCAAGTTGAATTAAACCATCAGCATCAATACCTTGATCTGATGTATTTAAATCATCTAGTAATGGATGATAAACATCCTGTTTAATTGTTTTACCGTGATGTTTAGGCATAGCCCTTACATCTGCTAAAGGCATAAAGTACTGAATGTCACGTACTTTAATGAGCGCTTTTTTAAAGTAAAAGTCAGTCCGCGCTTGAGGACCGACATTACTGGCACCATTGGCGCCTGTTCCGTATTCTAAAGCCATTTTAAGCTCCTATAAACATTTGAAAGAAAAAGATTACACATCAGCTAATTTCATAAATTCTTCGTCCGTCATGTTAAGATAACTTGTTGGACCAGATTTAGCTTTACTTGTAGTCTTTTTTGTTGCTGCTGCAGCTTTACGCTTTTGTTGTATCTCAGCAGCATCCTTTGCTTTAGTCTTAGGTAAAGATGCTTTAGGAGGTGCTACTTGACCGTTTGGTATTATTGAGCCTTGTTGCTGCAGATGTTCAGCTACTTGTCTGTAAGCTTCTACATCAGGTACATTTAACCTACCTAATGCGCGTTCTGTATCAACAACGGATTGAACTTTATCATATACACCATTAAAAACATGGTCATTGATGATTGAGATAATCTCAGGATTATCTGATATTAAATTTTTACTTTCATTGTCCCACTCTTTTGCTAATATGTTTATAGTCTTATCAAAAGATGCAGTACCTCTAATATCGTCAATTGCCTGATTTATCTTAAACTCTTTATCACTAACTCCATAATTATTGGGTTTATAGCCCACCTCTTCTTCAGTATCTATATCTAACGGATCAATACCACTATCCTTTATAAGCTGAGCAATTGCTTTAGGGTCTTTTTTAGAAATGTCGATTAGGTTGTTAAGCTTATTTTGGTCTAACAAACCTTCTTTTTCTAACATGCTTACCATTTTTAAATGAGGACTTAGAGTCTTCATTTTATTATGATAGTCTGCGCCCTTTTGCATTAAGGAGATAGCATCGTCAATATTATTAACTTGCATCATCCTCTTACTAGCTTTAAACGGTGATGTAATCCGTTTGTATGCAGCTTCAAAGTCTACTTCACCAGTTTCTTGAGTTTCCTCTGCTGTTTCTGGTTCTTCAACTTCAGTAGTTGCATCAGTCTCCTCAGACTCTGTAACAAGGTCTTCTTCTAATGTTTCATCTTCCGCTTCAGGAGTATCAATAGGCGGGTCAGTTACTACATCTTCTGTTTCATCTTCTTCAGATTCATCGGTAGTACTTTCAGATGTTTCAGTTTCCTCAGAAGGTTCGACCTCATCAGGAGTTACCTCTACATCTTCGCTTGCTACTTCTTCGGAAGTTTGCTCTTCTTCGGAAGTGTCAATTTGGTCAGTCTCTTGAGCAGCTTCTTGTGCTATTAACGCTTCTTCAAGTTGACTTAAATCTTGTTTTAGGAATTCTTCGTCATCCATTCCTAGGGGACTCTGTACTTCAGCCATTAGCTTAAGTCCTCCTGGAGGATTTCAGTCTTAGCAACTTCATCTTCTCGATAAGCTTGCTCTGCCTGCATACCTCTTGTAAGGACACTATCAAAAAAGTTACTTAAAGCACCAATACCATATATCATATTGTCAATTAACTTTTTTTGATCCTCGCTTAGTGCACTACTCTTAGCCATAACTAAACGTGCTGCTTCTTCTTTAAAATAATAATCAAGTACTACTTTTTTAAATTCTCTGTTTTTAAAAAGTTTTATTGTACTTTCCTTAATATCAATAAAATGCTTTGCATCCTGCATATTATTATCTAATTCTTCTAACTGTTCTTCTATGCTCATCGTGTGTCCTCTTATTGAGATAAAAACAAAGTAGTGCTATTTTTACATATAATATTCTTAATTTACTATATATAATCTCTATTTTCGTGATTATATCACGATTTTTCAAACATTACTCCCCATTTAACATTGGTTCATTAATTATTGCATCCGCAAATTTCTGATCCATAGTGTTTTGTTGATCAGTTTGTTTCAAGTCTTGTTCATGTTGTCTATTAACTCCTGATTCTTGTTCTACAAAGTTTAAGTCATCTAAATCAGACTTACTATTTAAGCTTCTAGACTTAGATAGTTCTGTTTGTGTCTTCGCCTTCTTATATTCAACATCAACGGCATTTTCTTGTGCTTTAGCTGATTCATTAGCAATTTGAGCCTGTAATAATTGCATTTCAAGTTGAGCTCTCTGTTCAGCCATTGGATCAGGTTGAGGTTGATATTCTTTAATTTGTTTAGCTAATTCAGGCATCTTACGTAATCTAGCAATATCCGATAATATTATCTGTGACATACTTGGGTCCATGTTATTACCCATTGTCTGTAACATAAAAGATAGTTCTTCAGCTTTTTCATTATCTGCTTCAGCTGTAGATATATTTAACTTAATATCGTACATACCACCTAAATCTTCACGATTAATAGCAACAAACTCTTCATTTGTTACTCGTATGATTTCTTGGTCAGATAAGAATTCTGAATTCATTGAAATAATCTTACGACCTATTTGATTAATACCATCAGCTAATCTTCTGAGTATTCCTAACTCACGTTTAGAGGCTGCATCTAATGCACTTCTAATACCAGTAGCTGTATTACCTAAAGCTTGTCCACTAATACCACTATTGAATGCTTTAACACCTGTTAATGATTCAGCTTCATTATTTTGTAGATTAAGCATATTAAGAGCACTTTGAGGTATCTCAGGATATGTATCCATGTGAAATGCTTGTCTAGGGTCTACATTAGAATTAAATTTATAATCAGCACCTTGTTCAAACTTACGAGCATTCGTAACATCTAATGCATCTTTACGGATACCCATTTGCCCATTAGCAGACCTACCAATGATATCGATCATACCTCGAGTTACAGCACCAATAATCTTTTGATTATCTTCTAATAATGCACCATCTGGTTGTCCATATATGTTTTTACGCACTGGTAAGTATTGAACTGATACAAACGGTAGTTTTTTATCAGGGAATGGATTTGACTCCATTCTAATCAATACATCTCCTACCCAAGTAGCTATAAAAGGTTCTACTTCACCAGTATCATTAATATCCCAGTAGCCCCAGTATTCATATACTATTATCTTTTTACGAGGGTCATCTTTAAATTTAAAGTTTGTAGCATCTTCAAGATTATGATCAGGTTGGGCTAATGGAGCAGCATTCTCTAATATTATATGGTCTAAGTTCTCATATCTTCCATCCTTCTTAAGTTCAGACATTGATGTTTCAAAACTATATATAACAAAGTTTGCTTTATCTAATTCTCCTAAACAGGTAGGGTCAATGATTATATTGTTGTAGTCACATACTTCTAATTCTGGCTGATTTTTAAGAATTTTTGTTTCTTCCTCCATATGTGTACCTATTTGCATAGGCATCATTGGAGTACCAGTTTCCATAGTTAACTGATGTGCTTCTTGCATTTCAGGTGGAGTTTCATTTTGATATGCTTCAGGGTCTTGTTCCATCATTTGATGTAACTGCTGATGCATTTGACCTGATTCAGGTGAAGGTTGAAACTCAAAATCAGGAACTTCAACTTCTACAATCTCATCTTTATAATCCCAACCTACTTTAACTATAACAGTACCTTCATCTACAGCTGTACGGATGTATTCATCAATAAATGCTGTTTTATCAAGTTTACAGTTTACTTGATAGTTAAGTAATAACTGATTTTGAATAGCTGACTCTTTATCTTCAAAAGTCATAGGGGCTGTATTAAATAAATCATCAGTAGATAAGAAAGGCTCACTTAATGAAGCATAACGCCATTCAGCCTGTTTACGAATAAGTTTAGGCACAATCTTAGATCTTCCTTTCTTATTAGCAATTGTTTGTTCACCTTTTAAAGCACTTAACCAAGTATCAACTTCTAATACATGAGATGTATGTGATGCCTGTGCTTCCTGATAATCTTGTTTAAGTTCTAATAAGTCAGGTGGATTCTTCCAATCTACGAGTTTTTTTGGTTCGCTTAAATCTACATCTAAATCATGTTGTTTTTCAGCCATTAGCTACTTCCTTAAGTTGTTGTGCTACATAATACTGCATTATTCGGATATCTTCATATTTTTTAACTTTATGTAGAGTTTTACCTTGATACTCTATTGTTGTATCCATGTACTTATCGAATAAGCCTACAGTATTTGCAAATAAAACACAATATATGTCCCTATCTCTTACTATTTCTGTACAAAAATATTCATATACTTCCATAAAGTATCTTTTATCTTCAACAGTTTCAGCAATAGCTACACTAGTAATGAAGTAACCAGGTAAATTCTTATCATAAAAGTAATACATAAAAGCATTCCCTTTGTGTATTGCTGTACAACGTTGAAACTTAATATCCATTATTTACTCGGTGTAAACCATTTTTTAATTGCATTAATATCTAATTCTTTTTTCTTAGGTCTATAACCTGGCTTGACCCAACCAGGTTTCTCTCCCCATACTTGCATTGCTTTTTCATAACCTGCATCAGTTTGCCAAAAAGGTGATGTTTCATCTACACTCCAATAGTTACCTGTTGAATTCCCTTTAGCATCTTTTGGAGGAAGTTTAAACCCAGGCATATCTCCATATTCGGATAACGTTGCATTTTTTAAACTTCTGTTGTCTTTCATTTTTTGTTCAGGAGTCATATGTGGTTTATATTTAAATCTACTTTTACTACCATCTGTAACTACATCATTACCAAGTATTGGTATATCAAAAGATTCATTATCTTTACTACTTACACCTTTACTACTTCTTCTAGGTGGACCATCATTATATTTTGGTAAACCAGGAAAAATACCATCATCTGAAACACCCATATCATATACAGTATTAGAATCAAAATTTGCATCTTCATTACCAGGGAAACGTATTGATTTAGCTTTATCAAATATCGCTTGATCCGCTGCTGATACTGTTCCATTATTTAACTTATATCGTTTTAATAAATCAATATTATTATTTGTATCATCTTTTTCTGCATTAGCTCTATCCATTATTGCAGCTAATTCTTTAATTTTATTATTACGCGTAACTGTTTCTTGTATAGAAGCATCATCTGTACCAAGTATTTGTTGATTTAATGCTTGGTCTATGTCTATTACGCCATTATTAGTAGAACCTGCATTTATATTAATATTACGCATGTTTTCATCAACAAATGCTGCTTTTACAGGATCATAATCATCAGCAGCTGTAATTTGTTTAAAAGGAATCTGTGGATCAGTTAATGCTTCATCACGTGAGTATTTACTATCTATTTTAGCTTGTGCTATAGCTGCTCTTTCTGCTTCTCCTCTAGCTATATTAGCTGCCCTTTTCTCTTCACCATAAGGTTGTAAATATTGTGTAGGTAAACCTTTATAGTTACCAAATACACTTGATCCCCAAGGATTACCATCTCCTATGTTATAAAATTGGTCATTGTTAACATTGCCTTTCATTTTATAGAATTCATCATTTTTTTCTAAATCTTGATTATTCATTATTTTAGTTAGGCGTTTAGTTTGTGCTTCACTTTGCTCAGTTCGATAATCTTGATTTATTTGATCTAACTCTGCTTGCGAATAACCTTGATTTTTATCTGCATTATCAGGATGCATAATAGAATCTTTAGATAATGTTAATTCATTATTTGGTCTTAAAGATACTCCATCATCGTCCTGTAAATTATTACTACGATATATTGCAGCTTCAACAGCAGCATCTTGAGTTGCATGACCTGTACTATTAGGTGTTATTTTTCCTGCTTTAAGCATATCTATTACACCTTGCACGTTATAAACTCTACCGTTAATTAAACTTGGCACATTTATCCAATTACCACTTCCTTCAGGCATTTCTAAAGTCATAGATAATTCAGAGTGTAATTCTCCTGTTTTAGTATTTTTATAGACAATCCTGCCTTCATTTGTCCTTTTATCTGTTGCTTCAAGCTTATAGTCTTTGTTAACGTTTTTTAAATGTAGTTTACTTGCTGCCATTACTTACTCCATTTAGCATTTATTTTACGATGCTTATTCCAAGCTGCAAACCCACCAAACTTTAATCCATAGTAAGCAAGATAGTTAATTAACCTGAAACCATTCTGTATTATATTCACGTCTCTAAAAATAATATCTAATTCTTTTTGTGTTTTAACTCCAATACTCTTCTTTTTACCCTTACAAAGTAGAGTTTGATACTTATAACCATAATCATGTATCAAACCTCCAACTAAGAGTACTCCCATTGGTGATAGCCAGGTATGTAAGAACTTAGGTACTGATGCTCCATCAAATATGAATCCTGCTGGTATTACTAAGTCTTTGCCATTAATCTTATAATGATAGTCACTTACTATCTCCCATTTACGAGATACAAATAACCAAACTTTAAGTCCTCCCCAGAATCCTTTACCTTTAGTAGGTATAGCAATTGGTTTCATGTGAGGCATAC
>ENA-OREN01005319-OREN01005319.1-marine-metagenome-genome-assembly--contig:-NODE-5319-length-10732-cov-7.183482_pt1 | contig 10732 bp, 9 predicted proteins | sample MGYA00248624_ERZ508555 | MGnify/ENA primary metagenome ERZ508555 (study PRJEB26222, sample SAMN06267773) | marine metagenome | isolation source: Saanich Inlet, British Columbia, Canada | place...
TCTTTGCCAGCGCAAAGAGTGATTAAATCATTAGAACAGCTGATTGAATGGCGTGGCAAGCCTAAGGCAATAAGATGTGATAACGGGCCAGAGTATATATCTCATGCACTCAGAGAATGGGCACAAGCAATGGATATTGAACTAATGTACATACAGCCAGGCAAGCCGACACAGAATGCCTATATAGAAAGATTTAACAGAACAGCAAGAAACGAATGGTTAAACATGCATATTTTTGACTCTATCGAACATGCGCAAAATTTAGCAACCCAGTGGATGTGGGTATATAATAACGTACGACCTCACAGTTCAATTGGTGGGATTCCACCAAGAAAACTACTTGAGGCTATTTAAACAACGGAGATTCTATTTTTAACAAGCGTTAGAAATGGGAGGATTACAGAAACTTACGATTTGCCAATTATATTATATAGTTCAAATTGAGACTTTAAAAAAATTATTTGGAGAAGATTATGGGGCATAAGGTTAAATCTAGGAAATTAATTGTATTTGTGAAAAATAAACTTATTACAATAGATACGGTTATGCCAATTTTGCTTGAAATGAAAATAAAATATAATGTATCTTCAGATATTGTTGTTTTTGATAAGTTAGCACATGATGCAATTGATAAAAATGTAGTTCTTAGAGACTTGGTGAAGTATGTTGGTCGAGAAGTCTTTATAACTAAAGGAGAAAAAATAACAGCATTAAGGAGGTTTTATATTGTATCTGGACTGTTTAAAGTATTTTTAAGTCTAATTAATGGCGCAAAGATAATCCACTTTGGCCACTTAAATAAATGGCCATTAAGAGTTTTCGCCTTATTTTTTAGCAAAAATTCATACCAAATGCAAGGTAATGCATATAACTTCAAATACTCGTCAATAAATAGAAAAGCAAAACAATTATTACCAGTTAATTACGCTGGAAATAATTTCATAATATGTTCTGATGATATAGAAACAACTGCATTTTATAATATTACTTCTAAAGCAAAAGTCTACAAAGTTGGCGAAACTAGAACTAGGAAATCTTGGGTGCGTTATATAAATTCTAAATCAGATTATTATTTTAATAAATACCACTCTAATGTCGATATAAGTAATGGATTTATTGTATTTATTTTAGGAGCAATTGATGCTTATGAGCATAAAAATAAATTGTTTCACTCTACTATAGAGGTTTTATCAAGAGTTGTATTTTCTGTACCCATTTTCTTAAAGCCACACGCATATACTGAAATGAATACAGTCGAAGAGGCTATAGAAGGTTTGGATTCTTTTCATATAACATATTTACATCCATCAATTCTTGCCTCTAAAGCAAGAGCTTTTATATGTAATAATTTTAGCAATACTTTGGCAGATGCACATAAATTTGGTGTTACTACAGTGGAGTATGCTAATTACAATCCAGAAGCATTGAAACTTACTAATGGAAAATCAACTGATGAACAGTATGTTGATTATTTTATAAATAATAATGAATACGAGTTTGAAGATGTGATGAGTAATATTATAGATCAAGAATATAAAAAATCTAATTTTGAAGGGTGTTCCAATAATAATGCGCTTTTTAAATTTTTAATCTAGACAACTTAATATTAAACAGCACCTAGAATGAATACTAATCTAATTAATAATAAGTCATTTTTTATTATTGCACACTGGTCTGACATACATCTTAATTCAAAAAATAGTTTTTATAGTAATACCATTAATGTTGAAAAAAAATTAAGAGCTGCTGTTAATCATTTAAATAAAACTACCCCTTTACCAGATGTCCTTATAATTACTGGTGATTTGGTGGATTATCCAACGCTGGATGAGTATAAATTATTTAGGTTGATTATGGATGATCTTGTGATTCCATATTATGTTATTCCGGGTAACCATGATAACAGGGGTATGGTATACGATATTTTCCAAGATTTGGGCTATTTTGATAATGAAAATACTTGCATTAATTATGCAATAGATGACTTTCCAGTAAAACTTATTGGTTTTGATACAGTATCTGATAGTGTGGAAACAGATAGACATGGGGGGTATGAGGCAGAAGTATCGGATTTTAAAATTTCTTGGTTAAAATCAGAATTGAATAAAAATAAAACAAAACCAACTATTGTCTTTATGCATCATCAGCCTAAATTTACTAGAATTGGTTCACTTAAAAACGAGGTTTTTTTAGGTGTCAATAAATTAGAACGAGTTATTCAGGATAATAAGCAAATAGAGGCTATTTTATGTGGTCATTTGCATCGTCATATACAGTTTCAATGGGGGGCTACAGTGCAAGTTGCCCCCAGTCTATCTGTTGGAAGGACGTTGACTTTAGATAATAATATGAAGAAAGAGTATATTAGTGAACCCACCGGTTCATTAATATATTTATATAGTAGTGAATTGGGCCTTATATGTCATACTGATTTTTTTGGAAAGTATGAAGAATATTCTTATAAGATGATATGAATATTACCCTAATTACCAAATAGGTATTTATACAAAAAGGTATGTTTATCAAACAATGTAAATCTAGATTTAATAATTAATTTAAACCTACATTAAAGCAATTGAATCAATGAATTGTAAAAGATTAGATTGATTGTATAGAGCGATACCAAAAAAAAGTTTTAGGAATTAGCATATGAATATAGTTAACAAGCCGGCCATTCTAATTAGTTGGCCAAGAGAATTAGACATGTTCTCAGAATTTATTGAGAGAGTTTTGGGAGACGTGATTATTGTTGTAGATGATTTTATTTATACTGAAGATGAAAGGCTTGAAAATGGTAAGAATATAATAGAATTATTAGATAGAAATGTAGAATATGTCCTTCTTTCAGAAGTGTTTAAAAAGGTTAGATATAAAATATTACTTAGCACAGGAGGACAAACGTTCCAAAAAAAAGTTACGTTCGCTAGTTATTTTAAATATCTTTATGCTATTTTTATTGGTAGGATTATAGAGCATTTTGGATTATCAAAGTTTTTTGTAAAACTGATTGGACGCCCTCTAACTGGTGGTGGTAAGTATGCGGAAAAGTTTGGCAAGTATCCAGTAGAAAGAATAATAGGGATTAAAGTTATTAAATATCCAAAAGGTTTAGATATTAATAAAGCTAAATATCCTGATGATCAGTGGAAAGATATTTTTGATGTGTATTTATGTCATTCTCATATTGATATGAGACTTATAACTAATAAATTCTTTGGAGCTGAATGTGTAAAAATAGGATACCCAAGATACGATAATGCCCCGTCTGTTGCAGATGCAAAAAAAATTATCTACAATGAAATTAAAGGTATAGATGCAACAAAACCATTGTTATTGTGGATGCCTACATTTATTAAGATTTATGGCGAAATAATTGACAATATTGAGGTATGGATACCTACTGTTGAAAAATTATTAAATAAGTACAATGTCTTGATAAGCGTACATCCAAAATTAGCAGTTGTAAAGCCCTTAATAGTTAGCCGTTTGTTAGAGTTGGGATTTTTAGTTGATGCAAAAAAAGGTAGAAACTTAGGAATTTTATATCAGTCTTCTGATTTGGTTTTGGCCGATTATGGCGGTCCGGTTCTAAGCACTATTTACATGAAAAAAAAATTAATTTTGTTAAATTCTGATAGCAAAAAATACTCTGAATGGAGAGAAAAACGTATGTATCTTGATGATGATGTTAGGAATGATGTAGATTCGTTTAGTATCTATGATGATATGACTTTTATTGAACAAGTAGATAGAAATATCCAGGATAATAGTAGTTCAAAAAGAAATAGGTTAAGAGAAAAGTATTTTGGTGAAGATTGTAATTATGAAGACTTAAGAGATATGTTTCATAAATTAGCAAAATAACGTTGCATTTTATTAGGGAAAAATAAACAACAATAATGGAAAGTGATGAATTTTTGCATGTGGATATCTTTACTTAGTGGACTATGATGAATATTATATGAGTAATTTTGATTTTATATGTGTTAGTGGGTATGGTAGGTCTGGATCAAGTGCTTGCGTAGATTTGCTAAAGGAGTTTGAATATATTGATGGTCCTAATAAAGAGTTTAGAATAGCTAAAGACCCATTTGGATTACTTGATTTAGAGTTATCAATTGTTGATAATTGGGAGTTTATTCGTCATAACACAGCTATAAATGATTTTTTAAATTATTGTTTAATGCTAAGCAGAGAAGATGGTATTTTAAAAAAATCAGGTAAGGATTTTAGCAATATTCTTTACGTGGATTTTATGAAAGAAAGTCTTAACTATATTGATAGTTTGACAGATTTTACGTATTGTGGAGACACTATGTTGAATCGTTACCGCTTAAACTCAGTGGAATCTTTTAAGCAAAGAATAAAAAGTAAGTTTGGATTAAGTAATGCAGTTCCAATGTATTTTTCACACCCATCGGAAGAAAAGTTTCTTTTAGAGACAAAACAATATTTGAGAAAACTTTTTAGAAATTATGCTGCCAATAAAAAAGCACGTAAAATTGTTTTAGATCAAGCTATTTCCCCTGCAAATATTAACAAAACACTTAGGTACTTTGACAATGCGAAAATGATAATAGTTGATAGAGATCCAAGAGATATATATGCTACAATGATTAACAAAAAAATGTTTTTAGGTATAGAGGTAGATAACAACTCTGTATCTAAGTATATTGAATGGCACCGTACTGTACGTAAAACAGCAATACACGATGTCGATATTTATTCTATGAATAATAAAATATTGCGATTAAAATTTGAAGATTTCTTTTTGCACCATGATAGAATTTTAGAACAGGTTAAAGAATTTTTAAATATTGATTTTATTCACAAGGATAAAGGCAGTAAATTTAAGGTTGAAAGCATAAACGAACATGTCGGTATTTGGAAAGATATGCCGGACCAAGGTGTAATGTTGCAAATCGAAAAAGAGCTTGGTGAATATTGTTTCAATAATTAACAATATCCTTGTGCAACTATAAAAATCTGTATTCTGTATAAGGTATTCTTAATTCAATTAACATCTTGTTTTAAAATAAAATTTATAAATGGATAAAAATAACAAACTGACTTTGCTGGACTGCACATTTCGTGATGGAGGTTATTATAATAGCTGGGATTTTCGTCCCAGCCTGGTAATAAAGTATTTACACGCAGTAGTTGCTGCAAATATAGATATTATTGAGTTAGGTTTCCGCAACTTTCCACAAGAATCTTTTTTAGGGGCATTTGCATATACAACAGATATGTATATTGACTCACTCAATATTGATGATCATATTTTAGTAGGCGTAATGATTGATGCCAATAGTATTCTAACTAGTGAATTTACTATCTTTGATGCTCTTAAAATTCTTTTCCAAAGCAAGAAAAATTCAAGAGTAGATTTAGTTCGTGTGGCAACTCATTTTGAAAATATTGAAGAATGTTTTGAAATTGTAAAGGTTTTAAAAAAAATGGGCTATTATGTCGGATTGAATTTAATGCAGTCTAATTCTCAATCTGATGATGAATTGTTAAGAATCTCCACATTAGTGCATAATTGGAAGTTAGTTGATGTGTTATATTTTGCAGACTCTTTAGGCAGTATGGAAAGTGTTGATGTTGTTAGGATTATTTCATTGTTAAAGTCTAATTGGACAGGAAACATAGGGTTTCATGCGCATAATAATAAAGGATTAGCTGTATCCAATACTTTAGTGGCAATAGAGAATGGAGTCACCTGGTGTGATTGTACAATAATGGGCATGGGGCGAGGTTCAGGTAATGCTCAAACAGAAAATCTTATTATAGAATTGACAGAAAAATACCAATTGCATTACAAGGTTGAGGCGTTATTTAATTTAATTCTGTCTGACTTTAGCCCACTACGCGAGCATTACAAATGGGGCGAGAGCATACTCTATAACTTAGCAGCTAAAAATAATATTCATCCGACTTATATTCAGGAAATGATTACAGACAATCATACAGCAATGTAGAAGTTTTACAAGCGATTGAATTCATGTCAACAATAGATACAAGCCATTATGATAAAGAACTTTTATTGAGTGCTCATGGCAACACTAACAACAAAGGTAGTTGGAATGCAAAAAATTGGTGTTTAGATAAAGAGGTTTTAATCTTGGGGTCAGGAAAGAGTATACAAATTTATCAAGAGGCTATCATTCAATATATAAAATTATATAAACCTTTGGTAATATCTTTAAACATTCAGTCAAAACTTCCAAGTAAATTTATTGATATTTACACATCTTCGAGCGAGTCCAAGATGTTAGAAGAATATGTGCTATATGAAAGATTAACCAAACCGTTAATTATTTCTAATAGATTATTAGGTAAAGTATTAAAGAATACAACAATTAATATTAAAAAGTTATGGGATTATGGTTTAAATATTTCTCCAAATACATTTATTATTAAGAAGAGTGAGTGCACACTACCTTACGAATTAAGTTTTGGTTATGCATTAGCTTTAGCGAGTATTGGTAATGCTAGTAGCATCAGTTTAGTTGGATTTGATGGATACAAAGGTGGAGATGACAGACAGGTCAGAACGAATGAATTGATAGATTTATATAAAAATCAGTCTACCCAACCTATTATTGCCCTTACACCTAGTGACTATAATATTAATCAAGGTTCAATCTATGCGAACAAACTTTGATGAGCAGTCTTTTTGTTAATAATAATGTCATTCTTGATAAAATTGATCTAGTAATTTTTGACAAGGATGGTACGTTGATAGATGTACATCATTATTGGACTAAAATGATTAAGACAAGGGCGTCAGAGATTACTAACAAATGGTTCAATGGTAAAAGTCGTGATAATTTTGAAATAGGCTTGATTGATTTAATGGGTGTGGATCTTGAAACTAATAAATTAAAGCCTGAGGGTCCAGTTGGTGTTAAATCTAGAGATTATATTGTTAGTATTGTAAAGGATTATGTTTGTAAGAATGCAAAAGTTGTTAATGATGATGATGTTGAGTTGTTATTTAAGTATGTAGATATAATTACTGAGAAAAAATTATCATCATTTGTAAAAATTTTACCAGGCGTTAAGCAATTATTAGAAAAGATGCAGCAGTATGATATTAAAGCTATTGTTGTATCAAATGATATTACTAGTAGGGCAATTAAGGGTATAGATGCTTTAGGCTTGAGATCTTGTTTTATAGAAATTATAGGCGGGGACTCTGTTGAAAATGCTAAGCCAGCTCCTGACTTAGCTCAATTAGCATTATCAAAAATTAATTGCCACACAAGTAATGTTGCGGTTATCGGAGACCATCCAGTTGATATGTTGATGGGGATTAGTTCAGGTATTACTACTAATATATGTGTTCTTGGCGGTATTTCAAATAAAGAAAATTTTTCACAATGTGATTGTATATTGGTTGAAAGTTTATTAAATATAGATGTTGGATAGGGGTGGTAGTGTTTAGAGTTAATAATCAAATTATCAATATACAAATAAATGGTGTTTCTGATTGGATCAATATAAAGGATGTTTTACAATGTGTTCAAAAACAGTATCAATAATTCCTGCTCGGCTAGAGTCATCTAGGCTACCTAATAAGGCATTAGCAGATATTTGCGGCTTGCCAATGATCGTTCATGTGTATAAAAGGTGTCTTTTGGCAAAGAAGTTGGATGAAGTTTATGTTGCTACTGATAATGATGAGATAAGAAAAGCTGTAGAAAGTCATGGTGGAAAAGTTATTATGACATCAAATAAACACCAAACAGGTACAGATAGAATTGCTGAAGCAGCAGAACAGGTTGATGCAGAGATTATTGTAAATGTGCAAGGCGACGAAGCTCTAGTTAATCCAGAATATATTGATAAAGTAGTTACTGTTCTACATGAAAACAAAGATATTAACGTTGCTATTTTAGTAAACCCATTTAATAAAAAAAACTCACCATCTGACATAAAAGTTGTTATTGATGAAAATAGTGATGTAATGTACTTTTCTCGTGCTGATATTCCATCTAACGCTCGAGTTGATAACCCTCCTATGCTTAAAGCTTATCATATTATCCCTTTCCGTAAGTCATTCTTGATGGCGTATGCAAAATGGGGTCATGGGGCACTAGAGCAGATTGAGTATAATGAATACTTGAGAATACTTGAACGCGGGTATAGTATACGAGCTGTGCATGTCGAAAGTGATGCAGTTAGTGTTGATACGGCTAAGGACTTGAAATATGTTAGAGAATTAATGATTAGAGACAGTTTTTTTGAAAAATATAAAAACGATTAGTTTGGTAAATGTAAAAAAGTATAACATTTAGATGTGATTGATATTTTCAGCATAATGTATTAGGTGCTTTTATTAATTTAATTACAGAGGTGTATATTTGAAAGTACTATTTCCATTTGTTGGAGATTCTGTAGGCGGAAGTCATAACTCAATTTTAGAATTATATCGCGAGTTATGCAAAAATGATATACCGTCTTGTATCTTGATTCATCAAAAAGGCCCACTTTCATTGTTTTTAGATGATATTGGTATAAAGTATGAATATCTGCCAATTAAAAAACTAGCAGGTGAAAAACCAAATGTTTTTTTAGTATTGTACAATGTACTTATTAATTTTAATAAGATATACATGTATTTATGGCGAAATGAAATTTCTGTGGTGCATGGAAATGATCTTAGAATTAATCTCACATGGAGTTTTCCTACAAAATTATCACGTGCTTCATATGTTTGGCATCAAAGAACAGTGATGTCATCATCCTACCTTTGGAATGTAATATACTTTTTAGCTGACTACTTCATAACAATCTCTAGGCATGTGCATGAAACACTTCCAAATAATATTTCTGAGTCTAATAAGAAATTAGTATTAAATCCATTCGATACGACAAAATCTTATAATAAATTTGAGTCACGTAATTTTATCGAGTCTACATATTCTATTCCAAAAGATGTATTGTTGGTTGGGTATATTGGTCGTCTAGTTGAATGGAAGAATGTTGATTTTTTAATAAAATGTTTTTTAGAATATTCTAAGCATTGTGATTGTGCTGTACACATGTTGATTGTAGGTACTGGTAGAGATGAATATGTTTCTGCTTTAAAAAAACTCGCTAACACTGCTAATATTACATTTGCTGGTTTTAATAATAGGCCAAATAAAATTATTTCAGGTTTTGATGTGTTAGTTGCTCCGAGTAATATAGAGCCATTTGGAAGGACATTAGTTGAGTCTATGATACAAAAAACACCTATAATAGCATTAATAGAAGGACCTCAAAAATTAGATAATTTAGGTTTAATATTAATGTGTCCTATTAAAATTATGATGACACCTTCAATAATATCAAGTACTTTTAGTTCAATTTCTTCTGGTTCATTAAAATTTGGGTGGAAAACAATTGATGTATTATATAATACAAAATATACTATAAAAAATATCATTCATTTTTTAAAAAAGTTTAGTAAATTACCAAAAAGATTTTATGATGAATTGCCAAATAAAATTATTAATTTGAAACCTAAAGATTTATTAAAGTATAAAATTATATTTCATTGCAATATGGTCTTAAGGATATTTCTACAGTATTCCTTCCATGTGAAATTATGGAGATAGTCTAAGAGCTGCAATTGACTAATTTTTGGCTCTGTATGAATTGCTTTTATAATTGTTTTTGCAACATTAGATTCAGTAGGCTCTGTGAGAAACATATAATTATTATCAACAAGAAACTTTTCATGGTCAGTTTCATTGCTCAACAAGACTTTTGTCCCAACTGATAGAGCCTCATACGAGGTAATGATAAAATCTGCCCAATCGACTGACACAAAAAGATCACTTGAAGAATAAAGGCTCATTAATTTATTCTCTTCCACAAATCCCAACCACATTATATTATCTGAGACTCCAATATTCTTAGCAAGAAGTTTAAGGTTGTCAACCTCGCTTCTCGTTCCTCCTATCATGAGAATGACATCATTTTGTTGTTCAAGTACAATTCGTAACGCCTTAATTAAAACATCAATTCTTTTATCATTTTCTATTCTTGCAATAGTAAAAATAGTGTATTTTTCATTATCAGAAGAACTACTAAATGATTGCTTATTTTCTATAACAGTGTGACTAATAGCACCTTTTATAACATGTGATTCTACACCGTACATTTCGTATTTCTCCTGCTTGGCATAATTTGACAAAACAAATACATTGCTAGATTTTTTTATAGCAAGTATATCTAAAATAGCACGTAGGTTAATTTTTATATGCTGCTGCAAGGATAACTTATTTAAAACCTCTAAAAAATTCTGTGCACCAAAATTATTATTTATATTTTTCTTAAATACTTTTCTTTGGAAAATACTATACTTTGTACACTCATTCATCGTCATAAAAGATGGGTGATGAATATGTAGAGAATACGCTGTGTTAGACAATAAAGAAGCTAAATATATATCCAAATGTCCTGAGGAACAAAGCACTAATGCGTTCTTATTTTGCTTTAAATAACGAGCTAAATTAATAATTCTTTGTAATTGAGAATTACCCCGAATAATAGTTATATTTTTACTGATATCAATATTAAAAGTGGCCTCTATTCTATATTCAAAAACAATCACATCAACCTGGTGTCCGTACCTCTCAAACCAATTTAGTTCTTCAATTAATAATTTTTCAGCACCGCCATGTTTAATTAGCGACTTATAGAACAATATTATTTTTTTCATGTAGTATTAATATAT
>ENA-OREN01005320-OREN01005320.1-marine-metagenome-genome-assembly--contig:-NODE-5320-length-10732-cov-2.546504_pt1 | contig 10732 bp, 11 predicted proteins | sample MGYA00248624_ERZ508555 | MGnify/ENA primary metagenome ERZ508555 (study PRJEB26222, sample SAMN06267773) | marine metagenome | isolation source: Saanich Inlet, British Columbia, Canada | place...
CTGGCCCAGCATGGCGCGCGAGGTGGCGGCGTCGTCCAGCCGTCGCCCCCCCCTCATGCCCGCCGCATCACCATTCGGTGATGCGCACGGTGGCGGTGGCGGTGTCATGGGCGGTGTTATAGGCGGTGTCATGGGCGGTCTCCACGCTGGTCGGGGCGAGGGTAGCGAAGGAAGTTAGGTAGGCAGTGGTGTAGGCGGTGGTATGCGCGGTGAGGCGTGAGGTGCCGTGGGCGGTGCCCTGGGCGGTGCCGTGGGCGGTGCCATGGGCAGTATTGCGCGAGGTGCCCCGGGCGGTGCTCCGGGCGGTACTCCGGGCGGTGTTCCAGTAGGTGTTATACCAGTAATCCTTGCCCTGCAGGGTCTGGCGCCAGGTCTGCCACCCGGTCGACCAGGCGGTGGACCAGGCGGTGCTGAAGGCGGTGGCGTAGGTGGTCGAATAGGACGTCGACCAGGCGGTCGAATAGGACGTGGAAAATGCTGTCCCATGGGCGGTGTTATGGGCGGTGGCGCGGGCGGTCTGGCGGGTGGTTGTGTATGTGGTCGACCAGGCGGTGGCATGGCTGGTCTGCGCAGTGGTGACGTAGGAGGTCTGGGTGGTTGTCGCATAGCTGGTCTGCCGGCGCAATCGCGCGCCCCCGAGACGCCGCCAGATGAAGGGCTCAGGCATCTTGGATCAGGGCGGAACCGAACCAGGTGGCGCCGCCGTCCATGGTGACGAAGGAAAAGATATCGTATTGACCCGGGGTGGCGGTGAGGGTCGGGGCCGCGCCCCGGGGCCACTTGACGCCGGCGGGCCAGGTAATGGCGTAGGCGCCGGTGACGGCGAGCTTGAGGGTAAAGCCCCGCGCCGTGCCCGGGGCCGGGGGATTGGCGAAGGTGAGAGCGGTAATGTTGGCATCAAGGGTCACCTCGAAGATTTGCGCCGTGGACAGATCGAGGCTCAGGCTGCCAGACGCGATTGACGGGCTGGCGGTGGCCTCCCCGTAGGTGAGAGGTTCCACATGGCCCGGCAGCACCACGTTGCCATTGGCATCGACCGCAATACGGTGGTGATTGGCCAGATCCAGGTTACCGCGGGCCCCGGCGGCGGTATCGGCGCCGGTACCGCCGAGGGTGACGGCCAGGGGCCCGGCGCCCGCTGTGGCCAGGTTGCCGCCCATGGTGATGGACCAGTCCGTATGGCTGCCGCCGCCAAGGGTGGAGGAGATATTGACGGTAGCCGCCCCCGTCGCGCCGTCCCAGGCGGTGATCTCGCCCTGCATGTAGGTGGCGGACGGCGCCCCGGTGCGAGCGATGCGCACAGGCATGCCGGGGGCGAAGGCGGGGATCTGGCCGCTGGCGGTGGTGATGGTCAGGGATCTGACGCCGAGGCCCACCGTGAGCGCGTCCGCCGAGACGCCATGGTAGGCGTTGGCCACGTGTTCGACGAGCTTTTCCAGGGCTTTCGGGAAGCCCAACGCCTCGTCGGCGTAGGTGTTGCCCTGGAAGTTGGCCTCGGTGAAGGTCATGCCGCCGATGATGTGGGAAAAAGCCATCAAACCAGCTCCTCGATGACAAAGCGTTTGGAATAGCGCTCGAAGGATGGGTTAGCCATGGGCGTGGTCTCGCCCAGGGTGCCGTAGATCGCCAGGCGGTGCAGATGACGGGGTTGGTCCGCATCGACGATGGCAAGGACATCGCCGGCGATGCCCTTTTCCCGGTCGAGCTCATGGGCTCGGCCGAGCATCTCATCGGCGCCCAGATGATCGAGGGTGAAACTCAGGCGGCGGCGCAGGGGCAGCGGATCCACGTACAATTGCCCGCCGCGGGAGCGAATGGTGCGGCTTTCGTCCACGTGCCGGAGTTCCCAGCCGTAAGCGAGGTTGCGGCTGGGCTGCCAGGCCGGGGCGGCAATGAGGCGGCCGGCCTGGAGAAAGCCGTCGGGATTATCCTGGTCGTCGAGCTCCAGGCGGAGATGGCGGGCGAAGAGCGGTGTTGTGAGGACGTGATAGGCGGAGATGCCGTAGGTTCTGGCCTCGTCGGGGTCGAGCTTGCCGCCCCAGATGAACTCGCCCCACAGGTCCTGGCCGAAGGGCGTGATCTCGGGCCAGATATCCCGCCAGCCGGTGTCGAGAAGAGCCGCGGCAAAATCCGCCGCATCGCTCAGACGAAGCCGCCAGCGGCCCCCCTGGGTCAGATTGTGGCGCAACAGGGCCAGGAGCGAGATCGTGCGGGGGGCGCCCAGGTCTAGATCGAACCGTGTGCTGGCCAATGCCGTATCGGTGCTGCGCGCCAGCCTTGTCGGCTGGCGGTCCTGGAGGTTCGCCAGAGGCAGGGTGGCCACCCAGGAGCCCGCCGATAGGATCCCGGCGTCGGCCCGGTTGCGGTCGGCGATCAGGATGTTACCCATTGTCCAGCCTCATTTGTTCAACCTCATTTGCTCAGCCCCAGAGCGTCAGTTCGACTTCGTTGATGGCGGCGTCCTCGACCAGGCCGATGATCCGGAACAGCTTGCCGGCCTGGAGACCGAAGCGGGGATAGACGAGACGTACAGGGTCCGCCAGTTCCAGGGCGAAGGGCTGGGTCTTGAGCCGCACTCGGAAGAGATCGCGGTCGGCCCCGTAGAGGTTCAGCAGGCGGGCGGCCTCCGTGGTTGCCGCCGTGTCGCCGTCCAGCAGGGTGTTGATCTCCAGATCGCCGGCCAGGGGGTGCTTGGCAAGCACCGAGCCATCCTCCGCCGTCACATAGCGAACATCCCGCGCCGTGAAGGCGCGCCGGGCGGCGGTGACGGCGGCGTTCAGCTGGAAGGCGGCCTGGACGGTCCCGTTCGGTTGGTAGCCCAGGCGCACCCGGTGGGCGGGCAATGCCGTCGCCTGGCGGACGATCTCCAGGATCTCGACTTCAGAGAAGGTCGCCGCTGGCGTGCCGCCTGGTGTCACGAGACGTCCCACTTCGAACTTTCCGGAACGATCAAAGCCGTAGTAACCGCCGATGCTGGCGATCAACTCGTCGAGCACCGCGAGTACGGTTCTGTTGGAGGCGCCATCGATGTATGCGCCGACAGTGTTGCTATTGGCCGTATTGAGCGCCATGAAGCTGGCGCTATCGAGGTCGCCGGCGCTAAGGTTGCCCTGGCTGGTGACGATCTCCTCGACGATGTCGGCGACGGTTGTCAGATAAGTGCCGCTCGGCTTCGCGCCTTTGACATCGCACGTTACCTGTTCGGTCAGTGGTGCTCCACCCACGGTGACGAACCCGGTGGCCACGTCGACCGCATATTGGTTTGCCGTCGGCGTGCCAACGATCCTGGTATAGGCAATGCCGCCCACATAAAGGGCATCCACATCGCTGATGGCGCCGTCGTGGACCTGATAGCGGCCCGCACCCGGATCTACCATGACCGGGCGAATATTAAGCACCCGGCCAAAGGCCAGGGGTTTTCGCACACCGGTAAGATCAGAACCGCCCTCGTTGCCACCGGTGCCGGCATACAATGTCCCCTGGACGGGTTTGGCCAGCTTGTGCTGCCAATCCCGCAGGCGGACGGTGAGCACTTCGTCGGTGACTTCGATCTGCTCGGCGGTGCCATCGAACACGAGGCCGAAATCACCGTAGGCAAAGTCATCGCCGCCCAGGAACACCCGCACGCGCCGGTCGTCCCAGCCAAATGTCAAAAATCCATCCAGGCCGCCATCGGCGTTGGCGAGGGCGATCTCGCCGAAATTGGGTATCGAACGGCCGCCGATCAGACCGCGCTGGAACAGGTGGCGTTCGAAATTCAGCGCCGAGACCACCCGTGGTTCAAAATACTGGCTTGCAGGACTGTCCGTCGGTTTGGTGACGAAGCCATGGTCCGAGTGATAGAGCGTGACCACGGCACTGGCGCCTGGATCATAAGGCTCCAGGATCACCAAGTAGCGCCGGGCCGCGTAAGGATCGGCCAGGAGGTCGGTGAAGGCACTCATGCCGCGCGGACCCCGGCGGCGGCCTGGCCGGCGAGAACCCGGCGCAAGTCGCGTTTCACATCAGCGAGCTCGGCCCGGGTGGCGATCAGTTCCCGCTCGAGCCGCTCGCCGCGCAGATCGGCGATCCGGGAACCATGTTCAATGGCGCCTACGACGTCTCTGTTATCGTTGCTGACCGATACCTGGACCGGTATACGGCCCCGGTTCATGGCTTCGAGCGCAGGTTGCCCTATGGAGGTGACGGCATTGCGGCGCATGATGAACTCGCCCGGGCTGAGAAGTGCGGGCACGGTATCGGGACCGCGCACCAGCCCACCGGTAGCGAATCCAGGTAGATTAGAGACAGAATCCCTGACACCGGCGGCCGTGTGCTTTGCATCGCCATAGCTGGCGGTGATGCTATCCAGAAGATCACCAAAGGCTGGACCCACCACCGCGCCAAGATCAAAGGTTCGGCTCGAGGCTGCGCCGGGGAGAACATCCTGGATCTGGCTGCCCAGCAGACCCTCTCCGCCACCGCCGATCCCGATGGCGCCGAGGATACCCCGTTTGGCCACGGCCTCGCCGGCGAGCCGGAGCACGGCAGGGGTGCTCAGATTGCCGCCAAATATGCCAGAGGCAAAGGAAGAGGCGACACCGCCCGCCAACCGCGAGATCAGGCTCGATGACACGGCGCTGATACCGGGAATGACAGAGGAGCCAAAACCAAGTGCCGCAGCCTGGGCCGCGCCTGCCGCCGGCAGAAAAGCGCCAGCCAAAGCACTGCCGAGGCCTGGTAAAGCCAGGGAGGCAGCCAGAGTAAGCAGGCCCTGGGGCGTGGCCAGGCTCTTGACCGCATTCGCGGCACCCTTGACCACGCTTTTGACGGCGCCGGTGATCTTCTTGACGAAACCGCCAAAACCATAGTGCGGTATGCCGTCGGGGCCGATCGAGGGCGACAAGGTGCCGTCGTTGGCCGCGGCGATGGCGGGGAGACCAAGGCGGCGCACGGCCCTGGCGGAAAGAACGAATTCACCAGGGCTGAGCAGGGCCGGGATATTGTCCGACCGGTCATGGCCCGGACCCGTGACCAGGCCGCCCTCGGCGAACTTGAAGAAGTCGATGACCTTGTCGACCACGCCGCCGCCGATCTTGGAACCAATGGTCTGCACCGCCCCCGAGGCGGCGCTGCCGGCGAAACTGACCGTCGCCTTGGCGGCCAGATCGGCAAGGCCTTTTACGACCGCGTCCTTGAAGGCGCCGAAGTCGGCCTTGCCGGTGGCGTAGAAGCCCGCCAGGGTCTGTTCCAGTGGCCGGAATACTGAGTTCGTCAGGAAATTGCCGGCGAGCCGTCCATGTTCCTTCAGGCTATCAAAGTAGTTTCGCGCAGCCGCGATGGCGCCGTCGCCGAACTGCAGCCGCTCACGTTCCGCTTGGGCGGTTTTCGCAATTTCCGTGAGTTTGCGCTGGTGTTCGGCCTGGATGATCTCGGCTGCGCGGGTGTGTTCCCGGGAGGTGATCTCCTGGGCATCGAGGCGGCGTCGCCAGTCGTTGAGTTCGAGGTCCCGGCGCCGGGCAATCAGATCGACCTCACTCAGGGTGGCCTTGGCGTGGCGATCTTCTAGACTACGCAGCTCACCGAGGCCACGCTTTCGGGCTTCATCCTGCTTTTGCAGGGCTTGTTCGGTGGTTTTGAGCTGTTGTTTGCGTCCGATCAACGCGCGGATCTCTCGTTCCTGCTTGGCGCTGAGTCGGGTGCCCTGTTTGGTGGCGATGTTGCGGGCCTTGAGGACCGCGACCTCTTTCTCGCCTGCGGCCTTGGAGAGGCCAAGTAAGCGCACCTCCCTACGCAGTTCGTCGATGTGCTTGGCGACGGCATCAGTTGTATCGGCGAATTTGCGCCGCAAGAGCGACATCAGCTTCAAGGTGTGCGGAAAATCTATGCCCAGCTGCCGATGAGCCTGACTGAGTAGAGCCAGGCCCTTCGTCAGTTTTTCTCCCTTGTCGATGGAGGGATCGAGGGAGCGCTCCAATTTGTCAAAGGCACGGCGCAGGCCGTCGAGGGAACGGTTGCCGTCGTCGGCGCCCTTTGCCAACGTGCCGGTGGCATCGGCGGCCTTTTCGGACGCATCAGCGAACTGGCCAAGCCGTTTCTCGAGGGTCGCAATGTTCTCGTCCTGCTCGGCAATGATTTCATTAGCCTTGCTGATGGCTTTACCCAGAACCACCATCTCACCAGCAGCTTTACCGATCCTGGCCCCGCCCACGGATGTGAAAGCGCTGAATGGATTGACGCCCCCAATTTTGGCCTTGGTTGCCTCTAAACTGGTTTTGAGACGCTCGATCTCTGCCTTGTTGGCTTCGCGGATAGCAATGGCCTCGGAATATAGCTCCTTAGCCCGGTTGCGACTGGCGACCGTGGCTTCCTCCAACACCGTGTTTAGCTCGCTGACCTTGAGTTTTTGCGACAATGCAGCCGACTGAGCCTCTTTGTGGGCCCGTACCAGTTCATACAGACCAATGCCGGCCAGGATGGCCAGCCCCGCCGGCCCACCGAGGAGTGCCAGGCCGCCGCGCAGCATTCCCAGGGAGGTGGCGGCAACCCTGGCCGCAGCACCGACGGCCACAAGCCGCGCCGCTGCCAGGGGTGAGATGGTGGCCATCAACCTGAAACCGGCGATGGCGCCAGTATTGCCCATGAGGGAGGCTGTGAGAAATCCGAACGCGGCGCCGACTTTCCTGGCGATAAATAGCCCCGCTACTGCTTTGATGACGAGATCAATGTTGCCGGCGAGGGCTTGAAAGGCAAATCCAACGGTTTTGGCGGCCTGCTCGATACCGCCATTGGCAAGTAGTTCCACCAGGCGGTCCTTGACCGTGACGATGGCCGGTGCCAGCTCGGCGCCGAGCACCCTCAGAGCGGACTCGGCATTGTTTTGCAGCAGACGCATCTGGTTTGAGAAGGAACGGAAAGCGGCCTCGGCCTCCTTGTTTAGCGCCGTCGTGTTGCGCGCCTCGTCCGCCGCCATACGCTGGGCGCCGGCTAGCAGGTCGAACCTGCTGGCGAGAACAGGCAGCACCTTGTTGATCTCCTCACCGCCAAGGCCGATGGCCTTGAGTTCGAGAGCGACATCGGCGCCCTGGGTCTGCATGCGGGCCAAACCTTTTAGGAACAGGTTGAAAGCGGCGACGCTGTCCTTTTTGAATACTCGCACCAATTCATCGCCGGTGACTCCGGCAATACGTGAAATCTTTTTCAACTGCGCACCGCCCGAGAGGACGGCGCTGTTGATGGTGCGAAAGGCACGGCCCACGGCCGAGCCGCCCAGTTCTGCGCGGATGCCCACTGAGGCCATTGCCGCACCGATTGCCGATGCGGCAGTGGTACCAACCCGGAAGTTCGAGGTCGCCAGCGACACCTCCGTGGCCATGCGGGCGATCTCCCGCTCGGTCACTGCCATGTTATTACCCAGGCGCACGATTACCGAGGCCAACCGGCCTACCTCGCCGATATTCTCACCGGTAACATTGAGCATGCGGGCCAGCGACGTGGCTGCTTCCTCACCGGCCAGATTGGAGGCGCGTCCCAGCTTGGCCACGGTATCGGTGAACCTCAACAAATCCTTGCTTCCCGAAACACCAAGCTGGCCGGCGGTGGCGCCGATATCGAGCAGTTCCTTGGCTGCAACGGGGATCCGTTTGGACAGATCCGTGATGGAGCGGCCAAATTTGCGTACCTCATCCTGGGAGAGATCAGTGGTCTTGGCCACGGCGATCAGTCCTTCGTCGAAGTCGGCAAACAGCTGCACTGAACGGCGCAGACCACTCAAACCCGCGTAAGCGGCAATCAGACCGCCGACCTGGCCGGACAGGGAGCGGATTGCGCCCCTGGTTGCCGCACTTGCCCGGCTGACCGCCAGCAGACCCGCCGAGGCCGGCTGGGCGGCGCCGGCGATGCGCTGCAATGCCCGCTGACCGCTCTGCCCGACGCCGACCAACTCGGATTTGGTCCGCTGGCCGCCTCTGGTGCGCAGGTCGATGAAAAGGGTCTTGGAGGTCATGATTGTTCAATTCGAAGAGTCTTGCCAGGCATTGGCGATGAGTCGTGGCAACCGCTGTTGCCAACGCCGGCCTGCGCCGGTGAAATCGAGGCGTTTACGCAGGCGCACCTGGGGCACCATGATGAACATCACCACCGTGGTCAGGCCCTGGCCTGTGGCCTGAGCGCGTTTGCCGGCTTTAGAAAAACCACCGCGCTTGCCTCCACGAGCCTTCAAGCCATCCACGACCAGAAGGGATGGTTTGCCACCACCACGATAGACAAAGCGGAGCCGTCCAAAGCGGTGTTCTGGGAAGGTTGCTGGACTGATGCGCTTACCACCAATACCGCGTCGTGGCGCAGCCGGCGTTGGGATCGCAAGCCAGAGGCCTTTCTTGCTCTTGATGGTCACACCTTCGTTGAAGGCGCGCATGATCGTCGGCGCCTTGGTCCAGACCCGGCCCGCGGCATTGAGTCTCTTGTTCTCAAAGACCTTGCCCCGCCAGGAGTTGGCCAGCCGGCGGCCGAGGCCGGCACCGGTGACCTGGGCCCGCATCTCGTGCTTGAGGCCTTCTGCGGCTCTGCGGGTTCCGATCACGACGGCGCCCCCTGCAGCTTTGATTTCGGCCTTCATATGCCTCCCCAGATCGCCCTGGATTGCCGCTTCCAGCCTCATGATTTTGTTTTCTCCTTGCCGCGCCGGGCCTCTTCGAGGTCCCTGGTGAGTTCACTCTCAGCACCTATCATGATCCCAAACGCATCGATCATCGCCGCTGACTGATCCATGACGCCGCCGGCATCCGCTAGATGGCCCTGCTGGAACAGCCGCCATATGGAGACCATTTCAAGGGCGTCATCGGTGACGAGATGGCATGGGTTCACGCAATAACCCTTGCCGAACAGCTCCCACACCTCATGTGGAGCGGGCGCCTCGGGTGTGTATTCAATGCCGAACTCAAAATCGCGGGGGCGGACGCATACCGCCACCGCGAGCCTCAGTTTTTTGCCATGTCCTCTGTCGGGCTCATGAGTTCGATGGCCTTGAGGCCAATTTCCATTACGTGCAGGTCCGTGATCATGGCTGTCTTGCTGCCCCCGGCATAGTCGCTGATGAAGGCCAGCGCCGCCGGTGCACCGGTGAGATCGAGCGGCATGCCGCGATAGACCTGATCAACACTCGAGGCGCTGACGCCCAACACAACTGCCGTGTTGGTGGAGCCTGCGTCCACTGCTTCCGGCGCTGCGGGAATGGCGGTACCGGTAATGGTCTCGGCCCAGCCACAGGCCTTGATCAGGTCGCCGAACTCGGGTGCCGATGCGCCGGCGCCCGAGCCCTTGAGAAGCACATCAAAACTGAGTTCCGCTGTCATGCCGCCAACGATGGGCCCGGCTCCGTCCAGGGACGCCGTGACCTCGTCGGTCTCGATGACGTTGGGGTTGAAGTTCGGTTGCGGGTTCTCGACCAGGATGGCATCCGTGCTGGCGATGGGGACCGCATCCTCGCCCTCGGTCGGCTCGATCTTGGCGAGGACGACGGCGTTGCGTGTGCGTAGCGCCATTGCTGGTTACTCCTGTTTTCTGACCCGTGACGGGTTCGATGCGGGCTCGATCTCGGCCCATGCGTCATCCCGTTCTTTCGCGGAAACCAGCCAGCCGAGCAGATCCGAGAGCACTGTGGCGTCGGGTTTGCCGTCCTCGGTGACGTGCGTCTGGTCTGAGAGGTCGAGTTGTTCGATGGTGGCTTTTATGGCCGCTCGACGGGCTTCGGATTCATCCGGCGGCTGTGGATCCGGTGCCGGCTGTATTGCCATTATCTCGGTATGCGTGGTCACGGCTGGGCGTGGCACCACGGTCACGCGCGCTGGCGTGTCGGGTTTGGTCATTCTTTCGCTCCTGTCAGGGTGCGGGTTGGTACGGATCGCTAGGATCGGTGAAGTAATCGATCTCGAAGGCCAGACTGAAAGCGGCAAACGGACGATGTCCCTGGGTACGGTCGATCTCCGGGTCCCCGAGATCGCCCTCACGTAGGTCGATGGCAAGATCGCCCAGGGTTCGATCCGCCATGAGGGCTAAGACCGTTTGGCCGTGCAGATCGCTTAGCGCAGGCCCGAGATCGGCAGCGGTTGCGGCGCCGACATAGCCCTCGACCTCCACGCGTAGGGCATGGAGCTTGATGCCGGCATTCTCCTCCGTCACCGACTGACCGCCGTCGATCATCAACAGAGCCGGGAACGTCTCGACCGGCTCAACCCGATTGCGCTCGACGGTGACGTTGGCGATGGTCTGCAGCCTCACCAGAAAGGCGGTAAGGATCTGCTCCCGGATACTGGTCGGCATGGGATTACTGTTTATCCAGATCCAGGCGCCAGATCAGACGTTCCGCATCTTGGAGTGCCTGGCGGACGATGTAGGTGGCACCGTCCACGATCAGTTGATCGCCTGGTAACGGCGCAGCCATATCTGAAATTCGCACGTCCGCGACATGAGCCGGCGCCACAACACCGGCATCGAACAGACCGCTGACTTCAGCTGCCTGGCCAAGGATGACCCGCACCGCCAGCGAGCCGCCGATGATAGGTTGATAGGTCGCGTCCTGACCGAAGGTCTGGAAACAAGCGTCGATCATTGCCGTGAACATGTTTGTCATTCAAATTCATGCTAGTTGGATCAATGACCATTCAGGGAAACGGGAACGATTCAAATGCGCCAGATGTACAAACTCAAAATCAGCCTGCTCCATATCGAACCCGAGATCTGGCGCCGCGTCGTG
>ENA-OREN01005324-OREN01005324.1-marine-metagenome-genome-assembly--contig:-NODE-5324-length-10723-cov-17.030152_pt1 | contig 10723 bp, 14 predicted proteins | sample MGYA00248624_ERZ508555 | MGnify/ENA primary metagenome ERZ508555 (study PRJEB26222, sample SAMN06267773) | marine metagenome | isolation source: Saanich Inlet, British Columbia, Canada | place...
CACTTTTACCATTTTTTAAACTGATTATATAATATAAAAAATATAATCAGTTTATGTAACTTATTGATTTATATACAGTTTTATTCTTTGTTTAACCGTGTACTTTATTTAATGATTATAATATAATAGTATTTATTATTTTATAACGAGTTTTAGCCATTATGGGATTAGGAAAACAATCAAAGATACTTTCAAATAAACAAGTTAAAGCCATGTTGTTACATCTGAGTACGACAAGAATGAGTATCAGAAATCAATTGATATTCCTCCTATCCGTTAAATCTGGTCTACGATCAAAAGAAATATCAGGTGTTAGATGGAACATGGTTGTTAATTCGAATGGAAGTGTAGGTGATTCAATACATTTAACTGATGACATATCAAAAGGTAAGTCCGGGAGAATAATCCCGTTAAACAAAGATGTTAAGGTTTTATTACTTGAATTATTTGATATTGAGAAACAAAGATATGATTTTGATATTAATACATCCAATGTAATACGTACAGAGAGATCAAAACACTCATCACCTCAATCAATAGTTAATATGTTTCAAAGGTGGTATTCAGATCTTGGATTCATCGGATGTTCAAGTCATAGTGGACGAAGAACATTTATTACTAACCTATCGAAGAAAATTAGTTTGGTTGGTGGATCGTTAAGAGATGTTCAAACCCTTGTAGGACATAAGAATCTTCAAACTACTCAACGGTATATTGAGGTTGATACAGATTGTCAGAGGAGATTAGTGAATTTGGTATAACTACTTTTATAAATATGGATATAATTTAAGATCCATAATAATCCATACCCCTCATGTCTGACAATAAAAATATTGAACTACTAATTGAATTGAATGTATCTACAAAAAGTAGTTTGAAGGTATTTCATGGATCAACAAGGGATGTTGATAATTTAAATGTCCTTAAATGTAATAAGTCTGGAGTTATTGTCCTTGAGAGGGTGGAGGTTAGTGAATCTTATTATGAAGAAAATATTCACTATACAAATGAATTTAAAGGTGAAACCCATGTCCAAAATGGAGTAATTTTAAGTACACCTCTTGAAGATGATATTAGAAGATTTGAATCATATAAGGATTTAATAAGTAACTCAGAAATTTTAGATTTTGGGTGTGGTAGGGGGGGGTTTATTAAATTAACCCAAGAAGTGTCAAAAAGGTCTGTAGGACTTGAATTAAATAAAATTAACAGAAAATACATTAATGATATCGGTGTTCAATGTGTAAATCATTTATCTGAACTGAAGGATGAAAAATTTGATGTAATAACGTTAAATCACGTATTTGAACACTTAAACGATCCCATTAATATACTAAAAGAATTACAAAGCCACTTGAAGAGTAATGGGGTGATAATAATCGAAGTACCACATGCTAGAGATTTGTTATTAGAAACCTTCAATTTGGAGTCGTTTAAAAACTTTACTTTTTGGAGTGAACATTTGATTTTACATACAAAAAAGTCACTTGAATCGTTTACAAAAAATAGTGGTTTACAAGTAAGAAAAATTGAAGGATTTCAAAGATATCCAATATCGAATCATTTCAATTGGTTACTAAAGGGACAACCATCAGGTCATGAAATATATAAACATCTTAATAATAAGGTTTTCCATGAACAGTATGAAAATTTACTGGGTGATATAGACCAAAATGATACTTTAATTGGATACTTTGGTATAAATTAAATTGTACATTTAGTCGAATGTATAGTATATAACTTCCATTTTAGATATTACCGGTTCAAACACTTGATTTCTAACATCTTTAATTCTATCGTCACGTAAACGTTTCTTTTTGAGAATAGAGGAAACCGAAGTATTAAACCACAACTTACCTCTTTGAGTTTTAACACCCCATGAGTTTAATTTTTGAGATATTTTTCTATAACCTAACTTTTCATTTTCATGAAGATGTCTAATCAGTTGATAAACAATTTCTTGTCTTTTCGAATATTTTTGGTGATAGGATAAATCGTTAGATTGGATCTCTATTGAAAATACTAGAAAGGGTGTAGTGGTTTCGAATACTACACCATTCAAATCTATTCTACTGTAACTGAGTAGTATTAAAGAAATTATTTGTAAAGTCGTTGTTTTGAGTGTACTTTCCCCTCATTAGTCTTAATTTTTTTTTAGAATATCAATCCTTAATTTTTTAGAGTAACTTCCGTCTTTGAGAATATATCCCTTCTTTTTGTTATCCTTATCCTTGTAGATTAATTCATCATCCACATAAGGTAATTTAAATTTTATCGTTAATTCATGTTCAAGATTGGTTTCACTCCTGACAATAATTTTGTCTACAACAGTTTTAAGTAATTCCTTTTTATCATTAAAGTTAAACTCAGAATCTTCCATCTTTTCCAACTTAATTCCCCATTCACTAATCCAGTTTACCCATTGTGAATTTTGGTGTTTGTTAGATATCTCTTTTGTCATTCTCTCTTTGTTGCTTTTTAACTTTAACAGTTCAATATCTAATCTATCTAAAACACTATTAATTTCTTTCTTGCTTCTGATTCCAATTAATTTATCTGTTTCCTGATTTACTATTGACTCAGTTATTCTTTGTATTAGATGATCATTTTTCTTTAACTTTGCCTCTATTTTCTTAACATCTGTTTTTGTTTGTACGATTGATTTATCATCTAGCATTTCATTCTTTACACTTTCTTTAAATAAGCTGGAATTTCCAATAGTATTCCGTACTATTTCCCATACTAACTTGTCAGTATTAGTCATGTTTAGATTTCTCTTGGAGCTACATTGATTAATATTATTTTTTTTAGTTATGCAAGAATAGTATGGGCTTTGTTTGTTGGTAGCAGATTTCCACCCAGAGTAAACTCCTCCACAATGTCCACATTCAATTATGTCTTTTAAAAGATATTTATACTTCCTTGCTGTTCGTTGGTGATTTCCAGAAGAGTATTTTCGTTTTTCGTATAACTCTTTAACTTTTAGGATTGTATTGGGTGATACGATGGCAGGGCATTCAACTCGAATCTTTTCCTCAGATTTTTTGTCTATATAAATCCAAAATCCTTGATAGTGTGTATTTTCAGTTAGTATATTTTGAATACTCCCTTCACTCCATATTGGATTCCCCCTTCTTGTTACTACTGCATTTTTTAGCAACCTGTCTTTGATTTTTGGTACTGAGTCTCCATCTAAATACCATTTAAAAATTTCATTAACCCACTTAACCTCAAGTTTATTTGGTACTAATAATCCCTCTACCAACTTGTATCCGTATGTTGGCGCCCCCCCTTCCACTTACCTTTTTTTATATTTGATAATTTCCCCAATCTAAACCTTTCTGTTCTTAATTGATTGTCATATTGCGAGAATTCAGACATAATTCCAATCATTAAGTTAGTTTGTGGATCTGATAATTGTTGTTTTCCAGTTGGTGTGTGCAGGGTTATATCATGTTGAATTAGTTTTAATCTAATCATTCCCCAAGTATTGATATTTCTACTCAACCTATCTGTATTCCATACGTACAGATGTTTTATTACACCTTCTTCAATCTGATTTAGTATTTCAATTAGTTGTGGACGGTTTGCAAGATCATTTTTTGAACCTGATTGCCCTCCTTCATTCCATAATTGATATTTCATTCCCAGTTTTTTGGATCTCTTAATCCCTTCTTCTAGTTGAGTTTCAAGAGACGTTCCTTCATCCTCTTGAACTCCTGTTGATACTCTTGTGTATATGTGTAATATTTCTTTAGGCATTTTTATTAATTTCTTAAATACTAGTTAGTTGGTATAATTTTACTCTGGTTTTGTTATAAGAGAGTTAGTCGTATTCCCTTTGTTAATATTCATTCATACCAAATTAACCAACTTCCTCTGGCAATCTGTATCAACCTCAATATATCGTTGAGTAGTTTGAAGATTCTTATGTCCAACCAATGACTGTATATCTCGTAATGATCCACCAACCAAACCAATCTTCTTTGATAGGTTGGTGATAAACGTTCTTCTACCACTATGACTGGAACATCCGATAAACCCAAGATCTGAATACCATCTTTGAAACATGTTGACTATTGATTGAGGTGATGAGTGTTTTGATCTTTCTGTTCTAATTACATTTGATGTATTAATATCGAAATCATATCTTTGTTTTTCAGATTCAAATAGTTCAATCAGTAGAATCTTAACATCTTTGTTTAAAGGTATTATTCTTCCAGAGTTACCTTTTGATGCGTTATCAGTTAAATGTACTGAATTACCCACATCTCCGTTTGAATTAACAACCATATTCCATTTAACGCCCGATATTTCTTTTGATCGTAAACCTGATTTGATAGATAGTAGAAATATCAATTGATTTCTTATGTTCATTCTAGTAGTCGATAAATGCATCAACATTGCTTTAACTTGTTTATCTGAAAGAATCTTTGATTGTTTTCCTAATCCCATAATTTCCTATAAATTGATTATAAAAATATTAAATATCATTATCATCTCATCAATTAAAAAAGTCACCGATCAATGGGTAATAAAAAACCCTTATATATTAAGGGTTTGGAAGAACTGATTATATAAACTAAATTATATAATCAGTTTTATATACATTAAGTAATCGAATTCTTTATATAGTTTATGTGACTTATTTACACCATAACTTTAGTATGTTGTATTGAATTAAATCCATCCCAGAATTCATTAATTTCATTAGTACATTTTTCTCGAAACTCTAGTTCTTGTTTGGAAGTTACACACTCACCTTGCATGTTTATAGATTCACCGTCATATCTAGAAGAGTGCTCCATAAATACGTCCAATTCTTCCTTTCTAGTTCTATAACCTCTAGTTTTAATTACTAACATTTTTGGATAATTGATCTTCAAGTAATTTTCCAAGGTTAATTCTGACAGTTCAAATCTATCCAACTCTAAAGATTTATCATTATTGGACATTTTGGATAACATGTTGTCATATTGATCCAGAATGTCTAAGTCATAAAAGGATTTATTGCGGTTTGTAACATCCTCGTAACTATTATTAATTGATTCCATTGGGCATCCTATCTCAAACCCGTAGTCATCTGATATTACCCCCTTTCCCTTAATACATATAATAAGAAAAAGTAGGTACCTGATTTCATTTTCACTAGTATTTTTCCCTAGACGTCTTAATGTAGCGTTACCATTTTTATGATTATTGTAAATAGCTCTATTTATATTTTCGCGGTGACAAAATGGAGAAGAAAATTCAATTATTGTAATACCCCCATCAACAGCCACATTAACCCCTTCAATACTTTTAAAGTCTTCTAAATTAATATCTTTTATTCTATATTCTGTACTCATATTATTTCTCCTTCAAATTAAACTCTAAATCTGCCTCTCTAAACATTAGGTGTTTGCCACTCATATTAAAAGAATAAATCTTACTGAAATCAAATTCGTTCTCTTTAATCTCTACGAGTTCCATCTCACTAAAAACAAACTTTTTACTGTCATTTATCTTTATAAAATCAAAGCCTGACTTGGTGTTACTGTTATAACTAATACCGGTTGCTCTCTCTTTAACTGTATATTTTTTCATAGTATTTCTCCGTTGATTTAGCCCACGAAAGTGTGGATTTTTATTGTTATGGTTTTTTTGTTTTCCATAGTTCTATTATACAGTGTTCACGAAATATTGAGATTTATGGTATTATAGATACTACTTATTCCCAATAAAAATTAACCATGTCCAGACATACAGAAAAACCGATAAAACTCGCATACTCACATCCAATTAAGAAACGTAAATACGAAGGAACTGAACGAGAATTACGTCAGAGGGAATTTGAAGAATTGAATAATGATTCAAGAAAGAAATCAAAAGTTGTTGGCGGTGAAGTTTTGGAAAAAACCATCCACTCATATCGAATGTGGTTTCTGTTTTTAAAGTTGGGATTGGAATTAGAAAAACAAGGAACTGTTCTGATAATGAAGGATTCAACTAGATTAGGAGATGGAACTAAAACTAAACGAATAACCCACAAGATAAGGGTTAATAAAAGTAAGTACAAAGATTGGGATTTGAATCAAGTGCTAACTCTTAAATTTGATGATTGGTGGAAGACTCATCGATACTTGTTCGTGGATGAAGTTACAAAGGTACTGAAACCAAATGAAGTAGTTTCAAATGATCCGGATCACTTAACTATTCAGATTGACACAAGAAGAAGATTTACTGATATTGTTAATGATTTAAGAAATATGAATAAAGAACAAGGATTGTTCAAAAGAAAAAGTCGAGAGAGGTACAGTATTAATGGAAGGATAAGATACTTAACATTGCTTAATCGTTATAACTGTTTGGTGTTGAAACTTGAAGGCGAATTAACAAATAGAGAAATACTAACCCATGAGGATCAGTATATTCGCCCAACGGATGAACGTACTAAAAATGGATATTCCACTCAACATGGGTTAAGCGACATTGAAAAAATATCGGGAAATGAAATGAATTATGGAAGCACTATATTTGATTTAATATCTGGGAGTAAAAAATCGTTTGGCGGTAAACAAATTTTACTAAGTGTTTGTGATGGGTATTTTATGAAGCACCCGACTAAGGATTATTTAGATTAGCTTAAAAGTGGCTGGTGAGTTCGGTACAATTTAACCTATGAAAAAATTATTTACGATTTTATTATTGTCAATCGTGTTTAACACGACATCTATTGCTAAAGACTATACCGAGATCTGGGAATGTAAAGATCCGTATAGTAATGGAGAGGAGGATTTTTTTGGTAACAGTAAACCACCTAAGGTTATTTTTACAGCAAAAATCATATCTCCGAATTCAGGTGAACTTGATGTTGCTGGTGTTACACAAAGATCCTTTTATAGTGTCCAAGGTTCTAACAGGAGATGGGATTTTGGAAGTGAATCAGATAAATATGGTTTTATAATTAAACCAAACGGTGATGGTTTTTACTATAAGTTTGAAGATGATAAATCTACCAAAGCAACTTTGGTATTAGAGTGCTGGCAAAAATAAAGATTTTTTTTAATAAGTTAATTTAGATCCTTCAAAGCACTTATTTCCAATTGTACTAACATGTGATATTAACTTCCTTAGCTCTGCTGAAGAGTCTTTAGGGTAGTTAGTTGTTGATTTTTCAGAAACTCTAACAAGGTTTTCAAATTCTTTGGATTTTGATTTTATAAATTCACTATAGATTTTATCAAAACCATTCAAGTCATACTCTTTGGATTTTATTTTTAGCTTTTTAGATATACTTTCATTCTGTTGCTTTTCAATAAAGGAAAGATTATCTCTCATGGGGAGTATTAACAACTTTAATAAATTTAAATATTCACTTATTGCGCCATAATAAATCACATCTTTCGTTCTTTTCTCCCTCTTAAGAAGTTTAATCAAGTCAATGTGAGATTGAACATAGTCTAAAAATAATGAATAGAATTCACTCCAATCGACTTTTTCATCAACCAATTTTATGTTGACACCTTCAATATATTCATTCATCACATTCCATGCTTCATCGAACTGTGAATTCAGTTGTAAGTAGTGTGCCTTTTTATAAATTGCAGCCTGTGTAGATGCCAGTGCTAGCGCCTCATCAATTTTTTTTAAAGAAGATTCCATTTCTCCATTTTTTTTAAGGGAAGTTGCTTCTTTCAGTAAGGATGAGTGTTTGTCGTAATCATCATTATCATTAATTACCACTCTAGTTTCTACAGACATGAAAAGATCTAATTCCTTAGAATTAGATCTTTTAAATGCATTCAATATGAAACTTAATATAGACATAGGTACCCTTATTTAAATCAATTCAGATCTTTAATATTCCAAAGTCTCTGACAGGTTTTATGGTTTAATTTTATACTTACCTTGTAAATATTCATAAGTTTTTTGAGAAGTTAATTAAACATTGGTTTTCACCATTGCTATTTTCTCTTATTAACTCGATCAGTTTTTCTTTATCAGTCATCTCGTCTGACTCTGAACCATATGTTCCATTCCAATTTAAATCAAGGTAATGCAATATAGATCCAACAATGCCACTAACACAATCTCGTATTGATAAGTCATGGTAATCTGATAAATCATACAACTCTTCTTCAATCTCTTCTGTTAATTCAATATATAAATCTATCTCATCGATATCAAGTTCAATTCTTATAAAATTATCTCTATCCTCATTCCATTCGCATAGAATCAGAAGAATACAATCCAAGACGAATTGGTTTTTATCCTTATTGAATATACGACTAAACCTTTCCAGTTCGTTCAGTTGTGGGTTGCTTAATCCGTATTCAATCATATGATGACTCCCATATACTTTTATTAACCCAAGTTTGTGTCAGCGGATCTTTAACTAAATCCCTATGCGTTTCGTGTATTGATTGTTTTAATCTTCGCTTCTTTAAGTCGTTAATCTCTTTTGATTCCATTTGGTAGGATTTAAATCTTTTACTTTCATTTGAGATGTACTGATTCATGAATCTTACAATTTCACTCGTCATACTTGTGCAGTTAAGCCTGCAAGTTGTCATGAAATCCTCTTTAACTTGGCTAGTTACTCTAAAATTTAATAGCGTTGTATCCATATCCTCTCCTTATATAAAGTCTTCTAGATTTGCACAATTTTCTTGTTCATGCAATATCTTTGATCTCTCTCTTTCTTTTTTTCTCTCTAGTCTAATTCTTTCCTTATAAAGCTCCTCACCAAACCTATTGAATGCAGTTATTAAATTACTAACATTGATGCCTTTAAACCTACTATCAGCTTCCATAAAGCTTAATATGAAATTGACTTTATAGCTATCTTCCAGCCATCCTTCTTTAGTTATTAAGTTATATATTTCTAGAATTTTTTCTTTATTCCATATATTCTTTTTGACATGAAGTTCCAACAAGTAGCACTGTATCCAACCTTTTGCATTTATATATTCATCATGTGTGATTATCTTTTTGTTCATTTCTGGTGTTCCTTTTGTTTAGGTGCTATGGATTAATAAAGAGATGATCACTTTATTTCTTTTTATTAAATTGTCAGATTGGATTAATTAAAAACGAGACTATGCTCAAGGGTTGTAATTAATCCAATCTACTTCATCATTACGTGTATTAAACTTGGTGATGTAGTCATTCCATCCTTCATTGATATTTCTATGGATATGAATATGACGATAACCATAATTGGTATTAAACCAAGTGTGACTAATCATCGATTCAAACTTATATGGATTATCAGGGAATGGGTTTTGTAGTGTTAGATGGTAGTGGAATCGCCCATTACTAGATTTTTCCAATACTGGCAACACTCTGAGTTTTTTATCGAATCGTTTAAATGAATTACCAAAACACTTTTTATTTAAAACATTAAGAAAGTGCTGAAGATTTTGACTACTGATATTGTTGTCAATTGACTTGTGATCAACACGTTGTTTGAGGGTTAGTGAAACTCCGAAACAGTTGCTTATATCAAAATCTTTGAAGTACTCTTTAGTTGACTCTTTTAATACCATTTTTGTAAATATTAGTTAAATAACTCATATTTATTTATACAAAAATGATGTTGAAAGTTGGTTTATTTTGATTGGGATTAAGGGGTATTTATTAATATCAATAATTTATTGCCACTCTTAAGTTAACCTGATTTCACTTATCAATCCAAAACCTTATATTGGTTAACTTCAACTCTGAATGCTTTAGTCGTTTATTCATTTTTCTATATTTATAGAAAAACATACCTATTAACTTAGGTGTGTAATCGATACCTGTAGGTGTTTTGATATTGTATAAATTAAGATGGTTGGAAATTTTAGTATTACCTAACCCCTCATTATTCAATGATAAGATTTTGTTATGGATTTCCTTAAATTTACCAAGGGTAGCTGTCTTTGATATTATTTGAGTTTTGAACTTTACATCAAAAGTTATTAAGAAATTATCAGGGTTTTCTACAACCGAGAAGGGTGGTAGAATTTCTTTAATACTACTCGACAGTAACTGATTTGGCTAAGTTACGAGGTTGGTCTACATCGGTACCTTTGATGATTGCCACATGATAACTAAGCAGTTGCAATGGAATGGTAAAAATAATTGGTGCCGTAATTCTGCCTAAGTCAGTAGTAGTTGGAATAATGGTCATGCCTTTCATGGACTTTACTTTTGCATTTTCATCTTCAAATACAATCATTTCTGATCCTCTTGATTTAACTTCTTGAAGGTTAGATTTGAGTTTGTCCAAAAGTTTGTCATTAGGCGCTACAGCGATCACTGGCGTGTCTTTGTCAATTAGAGCGATGGGGCCGTGTTTGAGTTCACCAGCAGGGAAGGCTTCAGCGTGAATGTAGCTAATTTCTTTAAGTTTTAGTGCGCCTTCCATGGCAACGGCATGCATAGTGCCACGACCTAGAAAAATTGCATTAAACTTATTTTTAAAAGTTTTAGCCAGTTCAATGATTTGATCTTCTTGCTCTAAGGTTTTTTTAATTAATCCTGGTAATCGATTTAGACCCTCTACAATTTTTAACTCTTGTTGTTTTGATACTTGATTATGACACTTCCCAATCGCAACAGCCAATAGTGCAAGCGATACCAGTTGAGTGGTAAAAGCTTTGGTAGATGCCACACCGATTTCAGGTCCAGCATGGGTTAAAAAAGTGAGTTCTGATTCACGAGTGAGTGATGATTCAGCTGAGTTGCAAATGGTGAG
>ENA-OREN01005328-OREN01005328.1-marine-metagenome-genome-assembly--contig:-NODE-5328-length-10720-cov-9.551818_pt1 | contig 10720 bp, 26 predicted proteins | sample MGYA00248624_ERZ508555 | MGnify/ENA primary metagenome ERZ508555 (study PRJEB26222, sample SAMN06267773) | marine metagenome | isolation source: Saanich Inlet, British Columbia, Canada | place...
CGATACTGTAGACAAAGAAACATATCATTCTTAGGATCTAAAGGATTTGTAAGATTAGACATTAAATTCAAAGGTAAATCATTAATGAAGAAAACTCTATATGTAAATCATGGTGCAGGAGGAGGTGGAACACTCAAAGCATTAGAGAACTTGACTATAAACACCGAGGCTGATATATATCAGATGGGACATTTACATGATCCAATGGGGATAAAGCGTGACACTTTCTTCTATAACGATAAGAAAAATTCATGGGATTCTAAGGAACAGATCCTAGTCAATTCAGGTTGCTTTACTACAGCAGTATCTAATGGTGTAGATCAATGGATGGAACAAAAAGGTAATAAACTTATGACTAGCAAGCCTGGTACATGGACAGTATCATTTGATGCCTACAATAATAAGGTCAGTCAACATGGTTAACGGTCTATGTCATTGTTGCTGGGGTAGTAACAAATTAATTACTTTAAACAAGAAAGGACAAAATAGATGTGAGTCATGTCACGATCGGGAGTCTTGTAGATGCGAATCCACTTAGAAGAAAATGAGGAAGCACATGGGGAGTATCATACCCATGACGGATCTATAGAAATATGGTTAGGTGGACATTTAACTATATGGGGTTTATTTGATACTTTGGTACATGAGGCATTACATCAGGCCATAGAGGAATCAGTAGAAAATACTACAGAGAAGCAGGATCATTGGGCTATACAGAGGCTATGTTTTTGACAGATCAACAGTATGCAATATACTTATTCTGGATAAATGAGGATGGCAAATAAGAATTATGTCTCAGGAAGGGGTTTTGAATATCGTGTCGTCAGGTGGCTCAAAGATAGAGGCTACTATGTGGTTCGGTCCTATGCGAGCAAAGGAATCTTCGATCTGGTTGCTGCACCTCCTAGATCATCCAAGTTTCGTGGAACGTTACTCATTCAAGCAAAATACTCTAGGTCGGGTAAAGTTAAAATTAGTTCTAAGGAAAAGAGCAGACTGGCAGCAGCAACTAGAAGATACAAAGCTACAAGTTGTTACGCTTTTAACGAGGGTAGAAAGTTAAGATGGAAATTAGTCAATCCATATCTGTTAAAGTATACGTGTGAATGTAACGGTAAGATGGGTATGGAATATGATGGAGTAAAACTAATATGTAAGGAGTGTGGGGTATAATCATGTCAGATGAGAAAAACTTTATTGACAAAACGACTTCACTCAAAACAATAGAGAGAGTAAAGTTTAGTCTAAAGAATTTCAGTAAAGGTTCAAAGATAGAAATATCATGGGCTTTTAATCCTGAAGATTCTATGCACGTAGACCAATTCCTAGAGTTAGATCCAGACAAGAATAATATCTTAACTGCACTCCAGGGATTCAAACTAATGTGTGAAACTACATTAGGTGTGAAAATCTTAACAGACGATGAGTAACACTTATTATATCTTTTTTTACTTATAATTATTATGAGATATAATACAGTAGTAATAGATCCACCTTGGGATATAAGTATGGCAGGTAAAGTCAAACTTAGACCTAATAGATCAAAAGAACTACCATATAAAACAATGACTCTAGATGAAATTAAAGGATTTCCTTTAGATGAATTTGCTAATAATGGAGCTCATATTTATATGTGGACAACAAACAAGATGTTAAAACATACATGGGATATTTTTACAGCATTGGGTGTTAATTATCATTTAACATTACCTTGGGTTAAAACTAATGGTATGTGTCCAATGTTTGCGTATAAATTTGCAAGTGAATTTTGTATGTTAGGATTTTATGGAAAACCAATGCAAAAATTTAACAAGTGTGTTAGACTTAATTGGATTCAAACAGCACAAGCCAAAGCAGGAAGTCATAGTGTCAAACCTGATGAATTTTACGAATTAATAAGTGAAATGTCTCCAGGACCAATGATAGATTGTTTTGCAAGAAAACCTCATACAGGCTTTTCAGGGTGGGGAGATGAATATAATGAAATACCATTATATGACAGAAATGAGTAACACTTATATCCTTTTTTATTATACACTATACAATGATTAGCAAGAAAAAGGGTGCTGAAGATACGTGTCCTAGTTGTCAAATGATGCTTGTATGCAGAGAGAAAGACTACAAAGGAGAAGTCTCTCTACAATGGCAATACAAGGATAAGGAAGAAGCTCATTTTAGCTTTGACTACAAGACAAAGAAAACAAGTTGTAAGGAAAGTTCTACAGGATTTGCCGAGACAACAGTTAGGCCTACTTCAGCACGAACTATAGATACAGATGGATTATCTATACCAAAAGATCAGCAAAAAATGATCATAGATTCAGCACAAGAACTCGCAGAACGAATGTTCTGTATATTAAAAGGTGTTCAAAATGCTGCTGCTTTAGTAGGAGAAACAAACCCTGCTGGAATTGGTATGATTTTCAATCAGGTCTGTGAAAACAGAAGAAACACCGAGTAATAGTATATAACGGTTTATATACTAAAACTCTTCTTTTTTTATTATGAATGAGGAAGCGAAAGACTTAATAGATAGAATTTCTTCGATTTCAGATAATGTTAAAAAAGACTTGAAACCATTAATCCAGGATCTCGCTAAAAACATAGGAGATAATATAAACAAAGCAGAGATAAAGAACTTGGCAGGTCTTGAGGGTATCAAAGATCCAGAGATTAAGGATGTTGCATCAATATTGGAGAGACTACGAAAGAAATATGAATGGTCCTTTGGTAAAACAACATTATACAATTATGTTCAAAAGCAATACAAGGATGGAAAGGTACAAGAATATACACAACCTGTAAGGGTAAATGATAATTATATAGAATCTCACATAGATGAATTAAAAGATAAGATTAGAGACTATGAGAAAAAGAATACGCCAGCAAAAGATATTATCACTAAAGCAAGGTTAGTAGATGTAGAAAAATATGAATCCTGGAACTGTCACATGGCTGGAGAGTTAGCACAGTTAGCAATTAAGATGGAGAATGAACATAATGCAAAAGATGAAAAATCAAATCACTTGTGCCAACATGAAGATAAGTTATGTAAAGACTATTCAAAGAAGATAAAGATGGTAAGGGATTCAAGATTCGCTACAGATGCCAACAGTTATGATGCCATACTACTTGGAGCAAATTCTACACAAAGTCTGAAGAATAGTATATCAGGAGAGTGGGAGTTTAAGACAGTATGGGAGGTTAAAAATGATGAGGATGATTGTAGAGAATGTATTCATGAGAACTGTAGACATGAGAAATGCAAGCATGAATGTCACAGGGTAGTAAGGCCAATGACAACTAAAGGATTAAAGTATGCAATTAAAACCAATGAGGATCTTAAAGAGTTAGATAAAAGGATAAAATATCTCGTAGAGGTTGATAATGACATATGCAGAATGGGTAAGATGTTACTGCAAAATCCAAAGAGTAAGAAACAGTTAGGGGTTGCAGCAATTAAAAGATTAATGTATGCACATATAGAGAAAGAAGAATGTACCCAATGTGATTTGTTTCTCTCTAAAAATGTTACATTCTTAGATGATTTGGAGTAATCATGTGGACCTATAACTCTTATTTAGAGTTAATCAAGGAAGGATTAGAAAAAGATGTAGGATTCTTCTTCAGACATGACGTAGACATATCACTAAAGAAAGCAGTAGAGATGGCTGAGTTTGAAAGCAAGAACGGTATAAAATCCACATATTATATATTATTATCATCCCCATATTATAACGCATTAGAAGCAGAGAACCTACAAAGGATAAGAACTCTAAGAGAATTGGGTATGGGTATAGGATTACACTATGACAATTCAATTAAACTCCAGGATGCTAATCAATGTTGTAGTGAGATAATAATACAATTAGGAATATTACAACATCACATAGGAGAGCTAGAAGAAAAATCAGTAACATTTCATAAACCACTTAGAGGTGTAGACATTAATGCAGAGACAGTAAACTTGTTAAACCTTTCAAACATATACTCTCCAAACTTTGACCAACGTTTCAAGTATATTTCAGATTCTGGCCACAACTGGCGTGAGAATCCATATGATATAATAAACACAAATGATATGGTACACATTAACACACATCCAGAATGGTATAACAATGAGGAAATGGACATGGAGGACTGTATATACTCACTAGGAATTGAATTTGAATGTGACAAAGAGGTAAATAAACTAGTTAGATCCATGAGGGAATATAGGGATAGGGTGTTATGACCAAGAAAGGACATACCTGTAAGGATTGTGAAAAGCCAAATGTAATACATTGTAAGATATGTGATAAGGATTACATTGATACTTGTTTCATGCACTATTTGATAAAGGACTCTTGGGTATGATACATGGATTACTTGGTGGTATTTGTTTAGATGGATATGATACCATACCAGAACCATACAGTAAATATCTACACATAGGCAAAAATGTAATGGTAAAGACAGGAACAATACTATGTGGAGAAGGATTTCATTTCAAAAAGATAGAAGGTAAGCATACATTTAGCACACATAATTTCGGAGTTGAGATACAAGATGAGGTATGGATTGGTAGTAATTGTACTGTAGATCGTGGTAGAGTTCGTGATACGGTTATTGGCAAGGGTACAAAGATAGACAATGGGGTACACATAAGTCATAACTGTATCATAGGGAATGACTGTATCATAGCAACTGGAGTAATACTATTAGGATCATGTGAGGTAGGTAATGGTACAGAGATATGGTCCAATGCAATAATACATCAGGGAGTAAAGGTAGGGGATAACTGTGCAGTAGGAGCAAACACATACCTAAGACATGATTTAAAAGATAATATGGTGGCCTACATGACATCAGATGGTATGGTTATCAAACCAATTACAGATGCCAAAAAATACAAGGGGGGGGTGTCTACCAAATGCCTCAATGGGAAATGCTCTGCTGATGTATCATGGTAGTGTAAAAAGAAAAAAATTTCTACCTACTATATAAGACATAGGTGTTAAATTCCTGGAAAATTCGTAATTTACGGTACCGTACGGTACTTAAATAATAATAATAGTATTTAAAATACTGATTTATTATTTAAAGTACAGTAAAACACTCCTTTATATATGAATTTAGTATATAAAAGCTAGTAAAACTGTCCTTTATATAGTAAATAAAAACCATATTTATATTTTAAAATAAACGTTAATTTAAATGTTTATTTTGTGCCTAAAAAAATTAATTTTCCTCTAAATCTATTCGTAAATTTTCAATATCTGCTTTAATATTTTGGTCCTGGTTTAATCTACTTTGAATCCTAATAATTTTATTTTGATGCCTTTCTTTTATTATTGCATCCTTTGAATTTTTCAAGGCCTTGAATTTATGAATATTATTTTTTCCATGAATTAAAAAAATACGTGGTTTTTTATCATATTTTAAGCATAAATCGCAATTATGAGCCGCACAACTATTATTTTTTCTCTTTGATTTAGATGCTGGACAATTAGAAAGTTTAACATTATCAGTAATAAAAGATAATTGGACCTTTAACAAATGACATTGATTTTTAAAACCTGGTGTTATGGCCTTTTGAGATACTGATAATATTATATTTAGATTATCGGGTTTTTTCCTTGCATAAAGTACACTTAACAAAGTATTCATATTCCTGGAAATTATCCAAAATTCACGTTTAGGCAATTCATCACATAAATTAAATATATTTAATAACTGTATTTTTGATTTTTCCAGGTCATTAAATATTAAATCTCCATTACTAAAGAACCGCATGGAATGAATGTTATTTGTTAAGATCTCTTTTTTGATTACTTTAACAAAATTTGGACCAGAAATTAATTTAAAATTCCTTTTCATTTTTTTGTTATAACCAGGATTAATCTTATCTTGAATATTATCGTTAATGTAGCAATAGGCCGCAGCATGGCAGGAATTTAAACAATTTGCATCCTGGCGGCTAACGTCTAAAGATGCACCTACTTTTGAATTATTGCTTAGATATTTTGATTTAAAATTCATCCATTATAATTTGAGCCTGCTATATTTAAATAACAATATCATAAAATTTAATTTAAATCATTAAATAATATTTGCAGGTAGCTTTAAAAACCCATAAAACAGACCTTAACAGATGATACAAGAAACATTAATTAAAATATGCAGCGATTCAGATCAGGATAAAATTTACTTATGCGGCCTTGAATTTTGTCAATGTCCAGATCATAAGTTTAGAGTTATACCAGGTCATAAAGAAAGATGCAAACACCAGGATTTTTATTTAGATATTTGTAAATTAATGGAGTTAAAATAATGGCATCCATTGAAGAATTAAACAAAGATACTTTAGAAATTATTAAAAAATATTGTGATAAAATAAGTAATATGTGCATATCTGCAAATCAGGATTTAGATAATTTAGAGACTTTACAACAAAATAAAAAGTATGAAATTGAAAACAAATTAACCTTAATTAAATTACATAGTGATCAATTAAGACATTTAGCGGCCACTAAATACCGTTTAGAGTTAAGGATGCAACAATTAAAACAAAATGGACCTAATTTAAAATGAGTCATAAAAATAAAAAATTAAGGATGTTTGACACGCACCCAAATAAAAAACATGAATTTTTAAAAGGTATTTGTAAATATTGCAAATATACAGAATTAGAACATATAGAAAACCAAAAAACAAAAGAGAAATTTTTTAAATCCTTTGAGGAATTGTTAAAATGAATAACGAGTCAATCAAAGAAGAATTTGATTATATTGAGGACAAATGTTATATTAATTATAATAAATATGAAGAGTTCCACCAATGCGACAAACATTTTATTAAATATCGTGGTTGTGGTGGTGATTGTCCGTTATGTATGGTTAAGACTTTTATTTATGAAAAAATCAGAATTGAGGAAGTAGGATATTGAATATTGAGGAAATAGATAATAAAATTGAAGCCTTACAAGCTCAAAAGGTACAATATAGGAAAAATCTAATCAATAAATTAAATTGGTATGAAAGGTTAAGCTTACAACATGAATCATCATGTGGAAAAACTGAAGAGCAAAACAAAACTTATTCCATGTTTAAACGTGGCTTTAAGGGATATTTACAGAATTATTTTAAATTAATTCAGTTTAAGCCTAGTTTGGGTCATTTTTTTATTAGTGGATTCTTTGAACTAGAAAACAAGGAAAACGGCAATAAACAAATTTATTATTTTAGCATTGAAGATCTAAGAGATTCTTTTGAAATAGGCGGCTGCAAATTTTTAATAAGATCTGCAAAAGATTTTAATGATTATACAGGCGGCCAGAATAATTATTTAGATTTAACAGACTTTGAGAAATTCAAAAGAGATTTAACAGAATTTCTTAATCGTATTAATTCAGGATGGTTTAACTAATGAGGGATTTAAACAAGTTTAACCAGGATGATTTAAGATTAAAAGACTCTAAAATGGAATTAATAGCGGAATTTATGAATTTATCAGATAATGAAAAAATGTTAATGTTTGATGAATCAATCGCAGCATTAAGGGATATGACAATTAAAACGCCTATAGAAAAACGGTTAATCAGTAAAATAAGTAACATGAGGAATATATTATTATGAAATATTGTAAAATTTGCAGGTATGCAGGTAATCAAAATATACATGTTAATGATTTTCATCTTTTATTTTGGCATGGTATTCAAAAGGAGGATTTAAAATAATGGGTAAATATTGCAGCATATGCCTATATGATCATAAAACCAGACCTTTAGAGTTTTGTAGAGCCTTACACGCACCTGGAGGCCTAAACAAGAATCTAAATATTAACCAATTTTTAAAAGAGTTTATGGAATTAAAATTATGAATAATATTATCTTAGAATTTACACGCAAGGATAAAAGGTTTAATGAATCTAAATTAATGGATGATTTCTTTAAACATACTGAAAATAATTGGTATAGATTAGTTGGTTATTATAAAAAAGATAATAAAATAAGAATTTGTTCAAGTTTTACAGACATTAAAGACGTCGTATTGGATTATAAAAATTATAAAGCAATAGGATTTAAGAAAATTGAATAATAAACTCTGTAAGTATTGTTTTAAGGTCCTGGAAAAAGAAATTGATGATGATAGATATTATTTTCAATGTCCTGATATGAATTGTTTATTTTGGGAAAATGGGACCAATGAACAAGTTCAAAGGATAACAGAAGGAATAAGAGAGCATTTTGACGAATTGCAGCCTTTAAAATGGATTGAAATTAAAGCAGCCGTTGAGGCCTATTTAGTTAATGTTAATGAAAAAGTAATGCAAATATCCAAGTTAAGGGATGATCAAAGAGGCTTATGATTATGAAACATAGTGAAAAATGTATAGAGTTTAATGATCTGTCATTTTCTGAAATATGCATCTGTATGGAGGATTTAGACTAATGAAATGTGTTACATGTGAATTAGATTTTGATTATTACGATGAATCTAATCAATGTCTGCATTGTTGGTGCATTAGTCATAATATGCCATGTGAATGTAGGGATGAGGAGGATTTAGAATAATGTTAGAATTTAACATATTTAGTTGTATTATGTATGCCTCATTAATAGGCGTGGTTTTATTTGGTGCCTGGTGCAATAAAAAAGACTACCAGGAAATAAAGGAGTTATTGAAGGAATGACAACATTATTAATTAATAGCCATGTGAAAATTTACGGTTTTAAAATAACTAAGAGAAATAAAAGAGAATCAATAAAGGAGCATATTAAGAGACATGACAGCCAACAGGGATAAAATGAGTAAAGCGGCCATGATGCACAAAAAGGACCATAAGCACCGATATATCAAAGGGTGCTCATTATGCAGATTAGAGACTAGATTAACCAGGCTACTTAATACGCCTGAATTTGAGGCCTTAAAGCCTGATTTTATGAGATAATAAAAATAAAAGGGATAATTAACAGATTGAATTAAGGCACTTATTGCAGGTATTTTCTATTAATTTTCTATTGGTATTACCGCACATACAGCACCCTTTAATCTTGATTAACTCTTTAACGGATGCGGTATAATTGGCCATGCATGAATAATGAATAGTTTGATTAGCATCATTAGTTTCATGTGTTGGTATATTGCATATTATACAATCAGTCATTAATTATATCATAATAGATTAGGTATTAAGTTAGATGGTTGATCATATAGATAACTCCAGGAGTAAAGGGTTAATGATTAGGATAAGATACAGTATAGACATTAGTAATCAATCAAAGTATTATCATTCATAATATCATTAAGTATTATCATCCTGGTTATTGGATGCGGATTTTACTTCTTACTCTAAATAAATAATAACACGCCGCCTTTTTCTTTTATAAACTTTTTCTGAAATATAATGCATTTTGTGCCTGGATAGGAAATGAAGGTGGCCTTATAAGGCTAGGCATAGGATTGGCCTAAATTGGGTAATATATAGTTGTCGTTGCCTTATATACTAAATTTCAAAAGCAAACCTTAATATGCTTGGCTTGCGTAGATAAAGTGCCGCATGGCCTTTTTTGGCCTTACGGTACATTACTTTAAAGTACGTGGGGGTACGGTACGGCCTTATATACTGTACGGTACAGTACAGTACTTAAAAAGCCACACCGCCGTAGCAACACTTATATAGGGGGAAAAGTCGTTTTTTAAAGCCAAATAATAAATGGAAAAAGTAAGTTAGTCCGACCTAATTTTGTTTAGCACACTTAGACTTTATACAATTTTTACAAACTAAGTGCATTTCTAGTGTAGGACAGTTAGCCTCAATAGATTGTTCAACACAATTCCTGCATATTAAATCAGGAAATTCATCTTTATCTGCTTCCTGGAACTCCTCTAAAACATGAGTACAGGCTATTATATGTTCATGACTCATACCTATTGCTGTCTATAGTGTTATTTATCCCTTTGCTTACCTCATCCACTGGACCATTATGATTAACCTCCAGATTCTAAATAATTTCACATAATTCTTCATCTTGCATAATCTTTAGCCTTACGACCTCTAGGGATTCTACCCATAAAATGACAATTACCACAATGCTGACTAGATCTCCAACTGTGTGTGTTCCTTTGAATGTGCTGTGTTTTACCACATAGTTTACATCTCATAGTGATTCTATCTCCTCATCATAACTCTTACCCTGGATAGTACAGTCACACCAATCCCCATTACCCTCACTACAATACCCTACTCCATTGACACAACCATGCAATATCATCCCATGACCACACACATCACACACACTCATCTATTTGACTCCTTGCACAGATATACAGTAATCTCCTCCATTTCCTTAAAGAAATCTTCTAATTCTCCTATCTGTGGTAGTCTTAGGCCTAACTCTTCTAATACTGATAAAGATGATTCTATTACTGCCTTATCCAATGTTTCAAATTTCTCTGCTCCCACGCTCAATTTGTAATTATCAGCACTTCCCTGGTAGTATGCCAATGTGACTAGTTCTTTCTCTCTGTTTGATAGCATGAATTATTGATGAATCCTTTAGGATAAAAGTGTTACTTGTAAAATACTATACGTATGATATATAATATAATATATAATATATAATATAATACTATACGTATAGTTTTTTCTCTCAGTGCTTTTCAAAAAGTGAGGCTTCGCCTCACAGATACAGTTTATATACTAAGATTATAATATGATATTATGTCATTTTTGAAAA
>ENA-OREN01005333-OREN01005333.1-marine-metagenome-genome-assembly--contig:-NODE-5333-length-10698-cov-2.159025_pt1 | contig 10698 bp, 5 predicted proteins | sample MGYA00248624_ERZ508555 | MGnify/ENA primary metagenome ERZ508555 (study PRJEB26222, sample SAMN06267773) | marine metagenome | isolation source: Saanich Inlet, British Columbia, Canada | place...
CACGCCTTCACCGAACCGTCATCAACAGGCGTATGCGTGATGTACATGATGGCATCATAAAGGCCGGTCACCCTCGACAGCAGTATGCCAGGACCGGTATACCATGTATCTGTTTCCAGCATTTCAGCCCCTTCGGCCAGCGTCTTGTGACCTCCCCCCTGACGCTGAATAGCAAGGTGTCCACGGAATTCATTTTCGAAATACTCGAGCGTTGAACCGTGAATCGGCCCTAAGTGACCACAATCGCATATGTTGTCAACGACTTCCTGAGGATGAGATGGCAACATGCCAAGGTGATCTATTTTCCACCGGACCCAATGTGGCTCATCCCATTCAGGCAGATCAGGCAAATCATAGTCCGGCTCACCGTCTTCAGGATCATGCCACATATAGATACACCCATAACGTTCAGTTACAGGCCAGGTTTTAATACATGCCGCAGACGGAATAGGGCCATCGTGGTAAGGAATATCATCGCATTTACCGTCGGGGCCAAACCGCCAAGCATGATAAGGACAACGGATAGAGTCACCTTCAATCTGACCGTCAATAACAACATAGGAAGTCGTATTCCCCCCAAGATGCGTCCCCATATGTGGGCAATACGCGTCCATCAGAAAAACCTTTCCGCTCTCACCTCGATAGATAACAAAGTCGCGGCCAAAAAACCTCAAGGGGAGTGCCTTGCTCTGGACTTCATCTGCCTCTGCAATCATGAACCAGCCGCGGGGAAATTGATGGATGCCTAATCCATATTCTTCGGTCGTCGCCATAGCCACCTCTCATTTGTGAGTAATAAATCCAACTCGCGCAATCAAAACACTGCTCTGATTTAGAAATCTACTAAAAAAGCCGCCTTGTGAATAGCAAGATCAAGGCAGCTTCACTTTTTCACAGTTTATTGTCAATATATTTGCGAATTAAGAAAGTATTTACGATATTAATTAACTCTATGCATATTTTGTTGCCTATTTACAGATGACGCGACCCCTTAAGTTCCCCCCTGAATACAGACACCCATCGAAAATAGGTACCACCAATGGCAGATTCGCATTTAATTTTGATTTTTTGGCGCATATTGATAATTTAATCATCTTATATTGCTTGTATGCACATTTTAATTGACATTTTTCACGCGTTAAATGAAACTCCCTCGTCTTTCTAGCCTAAAAACAATAAGAGGGGAAAAATGAATCAGCTAAAATCAATCAACGAAAGCCGCTGGCTGCTCGCATTTCTGTTACCTATTTTCTGCAGCTGTTATTCGAGCAGCACCATGAGCGCCGAGCCTTCATTCGTCATCGAAGAACTGGTTGTGACAGCGCGAAAGAGAAGTGAAAACATGCAGGACGTTCCTGCAGCGATCAGCGCTTTTAGCGCCGAGGCGTTGCAAAATACTGCCGCAGAAAACATCGTCGAGATTGAAAACCTCACCCCCAACATCACAATAAACGAAACCAGCGGTTTGAATCCTGGATCCATTCAGGTTTTTGTACGAGGTATCGGCAATGATGCAGGTTTCGCGCAGGGCGTAGGTATCTACGTCGACGATGTTTACCTTAACCGTGTCAGCGGTGCACTGCTTGACCTTTACGATATCGAACGAGTTGAAGTGCTCAAGGGGCCGCAGGGCAACCTATATGGGCGTAACACTATCGGTGGCGCCATCAAGTACATCAGCCGTGCTCCAACAGAAGAAACCGAAGGAAGCCTAGAAGTAAAAACCGGATCGGACAGTCTTATCAAGGTAAAAGGCAGCATCTCTGGTGCACTTTCAGACAACCTCTTGGCCGGTTTAAGCTTTTCCGTTACAAACCGTGATGGCTATCAAACCAATCTCTTCGATGGCGGAGAGTATGCTAGCGAAGACAAGACCGCAATTCGCGGTACACTTCTATGGAATGCATCAAACACAGTTTCTGTGAAATTGACCGCTGATATATTCCAAGATAATTCAGCTCCCGTTATCGCCAATCGAGTCGCCATAGAACAGACAGGCGCTGCAGGTCTGGACACTTTCAGTTTCCTCCTCGGTGGCGCGAGTATGTTTCTCCCTGGATCAGGCTTCCTGCAGGAACCTATAGACACGAGCCTTCCAACTGATGTCGATCAAGTCAATACAGCGCACACCACAAATGGTTTTGATCGCTTTGAGATCGACTCAAAAAATGTTTCTGCCACGGTCAACTGGGACATCAATGATCGTTGGAGTGTGAAGTCAGTCACTTCGCAAAGAAACCTCGACAATGTATTGCCGTTCGATTTCGACGGCAGTCATCAGGTGTTTATCAACACGATTCATGATCGTGAGCAAGAAGACTTTAGCCAGGAATTGCAGTTCAATTATTCAGGTGACAGTGTAAATGGCGTTTTCGGTCTCTACTATTTAGACGCTACCCAATCGGTTCAAAACTTTACAGAACAATCACCTCTACTCAGGATTTTGACCGCGCACGATCGGATCGGAAGTCAGGATGATCGGAACACGAAGTCACTTTCTCTCTTCGGCAATATCGATTGGGATATTAATGAACAATGGCAGCTCTCGCTGGGCGGTCGATACACTAAAGATAAAAAGGACATCACCCAAGCATCTGACGTAACGATTACACAGTACGCGGCAGCATTCACAAGTTTAACCGGTCAAGCGCCCTTAGTACTTGCACCTGGCCAGGAAGCAGCTTTCTCATCTCTGCCTTTCTTCCAGTTCTTCATTCCACATTTCGGCAACGATGGTTCTTTTCTTAGCACTGGCAACCAAGTTGATGTAGAAACCTTTTCTACATTCAGAACTGGTAGCGACGAATGGACTGAATTTTCACCTAGTGCGAAGATTGCATTCCGTCCAAATCAAGATATGTTGCTTTATGCCGGCTTCTCGTCAGGTTTTAAGTCAGGTGGATTCGATACTTCCGGGTCAGAGACTAGAACCGTTTCCTATAAGCCTGAGATCGTTGATACTTTCAGCGTAGGTTTAAAGTCAACACTCGCCAACGGCAGTCTTCAACTTAATCTGGAACTGTTCAGCAATGACTACACTGAGAAGCAGCTACAGTCTATCGCCCTCCTACCCACCGGGCTTGAATCGATCACTGACAATGTCGGTAAGGTTGAATCAACTGGGGCTGAAATTGAGGTTATCTGGTTACCGCCAGTCGAAGGACTTACAGTTAATCTGAATCTGGGCTTCCTGAATTCAGACATCGAAGAGTTCATCGAATTGCAGGACGACGGTGCTGGTGGCTTTACTGAAGTTAACGTTGCGAGCAACTTTGAATTGGGTTACGCACCAGAAACAACCGCTCAAGCCGGCGTTCGATACGACTTTGCTATCGAGGGCAATCAAATAACGCTCGGAACCAATGTCGCCTATCGCTCAGAGTTGTTTACCAATTCACCAATTAACATCACCAACCCCTTCTTCCTAAACGCTGAGTCTGAGAGTCGCACAATCTGGAGTGCAATGCTGGCGTTTCAATCAGAATCTGGCCACTGGCGTGTAGCGCTTGAGGGTAAGAACTTAAGCGACGAAAGATCGCTGGTCAATACGTTCAATGTGACGAACTTCATCACGGGTGGTTATACTCGCGGACGAACTTGGGCGTTATCTGTTCGTTATGATATCTAGTTAAAAAGTATCTATTGGCAAGACTGCAATTATCTTTTCTCTCTTATTGCAGTCTTGCCAAGCCCTTTTAATCAAAACGCATTCACTTCCAACACGCCTTTTTGTTTTTGGTCAATCGCTGCTACTCAATCAGCGTTACAGCCAGCACTTGGCAACTCGTTATTCAAAACATATTTAGACATTTCGCGAACTCATAAATAACTTAGGCCTTAACAAATACGAGCAGATGGAAACCAAGAATGATCAAAAGTGCCGCATTACTACTCCTAGCGATATGGTCTTCACTGACTTACGCGGCTGAGAGCAGCGACAATATTGACAGCATGCTACTGCCGCTAAATGGCGCAAAAAACGTGCGAGATCTAGGCGGCTATCTGACGAAAGATAATCAAATCGTACGCCCTCGGCTCGTCTACCGCGCTGACAGCCTGGCGGCCCTAGATGATACAGATCTTGCTTACCTGAAAACGCTTAATCTATCTGCAATCACCGACTTAAGAAGCGCGCCCGAGAGAATTGCTGCACCTGATCGACTTCCGTTACAGTCTCCACCCATCAAGTACAACACTCTCACCATCAACAATACAGCGGTAAACATTCCTGAACTGCGCAAGAAAATATTCGAGGGGCGTTTGTCGACTAGTGAGCTGCTTGCGCTCACCAACCGCGAAAGCTACGTTACCGACCCAGTCATAAGGCGCGAATGGGGAAACTGGCTTAAAAGCCTCACGCAACCCGGCAACGTGCCTCATCTTTTTCATTGCACCGCGGGTAAAGACCGGACAGGGTTTGCTGCAGCTATTTTGCTGCTGACACTGGGCGTTAGTGAACAGCAGGTCATTGAGGACTTTCTATTAAGCAACACTTTCCTTGCAGATCAAATCGACAAAAACCTGCAAAAAATCGCTTCGAGCTCGAAAACGCCGGTGAATGAAACAGCACTCCGTCAGGTGCTTGGTGTTACCTCGTCCAGTCTCGAGGGCGCGTTTGCCAAGATGCGAAGTTCGTACGGCTCCATAGAAAACTTCATTGAACAAGGCTTGGGGATTGAGCAAAAAACACGAGAGAAACTCAAAGAAACATTCTTGGAGGATTTCACGACTATGAGTAATCGCCTAACTTCGCGCGAAATCATACAGACTTTTGCCAACGTTAGAGACGAGGCAACATTGAGCGATGCCCACGGGACCCGCGCAGTGAACCACTGGTATGCAGACGGTACTTTCACTAACGAGTGGTCCAACGAGTTTGCTCATGGAACCGTCACCGGCAGTTGGTTGTCTGATAACAACCTACGCTGCGTAATCATTGCAGAGGGGCTTCCAGAGCTGAAAGGAGACCGGAGGTGTAGCCCAATTTATCGCTTCAAACACCATTACTTTTCTGTAAACCCCGACGGAACCATTCACGCGCGACATCTACTGTCGCCAATTGAAGCCCCTTAATAAAAACGATTGACCCTACCGCGTGGCTCCAGATACCGATGCGCGCATTGTGGGAAATCGAGAATCAACGCAAACAACAGTCTAGGCAAGTTGCGTCAGCACAAGCGAACGCGAAGGAGGCCAGTTCACTGCCCTATCAAAATGACGAGCTGTCCCCATTAACCGAACCGCTCACGCAATAAATTCTTCTGTACCTTTCCCATCGCATTGCGCGGCAAGGCATCAATTGTCTCAACCCGTTTTGGTACTTTAAAATTGGCCAATAGCGCCCTGCAGTGAGCAATAACTTCATCACCCGAGGGTGCCTCGCTATCCGGGACAATAACTGCCAGCGCTACCTCACCAAAATCCGCGTGGGAAACACCCACCACAGCTGATTCCTTCACCCCAGCCATATCATCGATAACAAGTTCGATTTCCTTGGGGTAAACATTTAAACCGCCGCTAATTATCATATCCTTTGAACGACCGACAATGGACACATAACCATCAGCATCTTTCGTCGCCTTGTCACCGGTGTTGAAGAACCCATCTTCGGTGAAATCCTCGGCTGTTTTTTCAGGCATTCTCCAGTAGCCAGGAAAAACATTGGGCCCTTGAACCTGCAAGTTACCGGTCTCACCTACTGGGAGAACCTCTCCGGCATCATCGACAACCCTCGCGGTCACGCCCGGCAGCGCCGGTCCCACTGTACCCGCACGCCTTTCACCCTCAAGGGGATTTGAGGTATTCATGCCAGTTTCGGTCATGCCGTAGCGTTCGAGAATGGTATGGCCACAACGCGTCTGAAAATCTTCAAACGTTTCCGATAACAAAGGGGCCGAGCCCGAAACAAACAGTCGCATGTTGGTACAACACGCCGAGCCAAAATTCGGATTTGATAACAGGCGCGTGTAATAAGTCGGCACACCCATCATCACGGTGCACCCTGGCAGCGCTGCAACCGCTGCTGAATCGGAATAACCGCTATGCCAAACCATGCTGGCACCGCTCATCAGGACGCAGCTCACACCCACAAACAGGCCGTGAACATGATAAATCGGCAACATGTGTAATAATCGGTCGGTAGCATTGAATCCCCAGGCACTCACAAGCGTCTCGGCATTTTTTCGCAGATTGTCATGACTTAACATGATGCCTTTTGGTTGCCCCGTGGTGCCGGAGGAATAGAGCAAAGCAGCCATGTCGCTACCAAGCACTTCCGCAGCCTCGAAGTCAGCACTGTTTGTATTTGCCTTCTCTGTCAGCGTCCCATTGCCATCCGCATTGAGCGTAAGCAAGGCGTTGACACCCGGACCTGCTTCTGTCGCGGAAAGAGCTAACTCAATTGTTGCCAGGGAATCGGCGTCGCAGACCACTATTGTGGGCTCGGCGTTACCCAGAAAATACTCTAGTTCAGAAGCCTTGTAAGCTGTATTAAGCGGGTGGTAAACCAATCCCGCGCGAAGGCAGGCAAGATAAAGAAACAGGTTTTCGACGGACTTCTCTACCTGAACCGTGACCCTGTCACCGGATTTTGCACCCAACGCAATTAAACAGTTTGCGATACGTGCTGAGGCCTCGTCGGCCTCTCGGTAAGAGACACTGCGCCCATCGGCGGTCGCCAGCAACTCTGTTTCGTGATCAGACGGAAAATGTCGTTTGAAGTGCGCAAAAAGGTTGGCATTACTGCTCATACATAAGGTTCCTGAGCCAGATGTTTTTATTAGCCGACAATTGTAAAGCAATTTTCTAAGCGCCGTCGAATCTCTGGCTAGCTAGTTCAGAAAGACAATTCAGAAGAACTGATGCTTATAGCTGTTCCAGATAAGAGTGACATGTTAAATTCCTGCGGTTATTTTTGAATCAAAGCAGCCCGGCTGCACGTAAAAGAAAGCAAAGGAACCGCTTCATGACCCATCCAGATCAAACACCCTATCAAGAAGCCGACGCATGTCTGACTCTCATGCGCGCAGAAGTTGACGCAGGACTGCAACATTTGAATCGCGCGTGCAGTTCAGAGGGCAGACTATCCGCAGAGCAATTGGATGCCCATCAAGAAGTTAGCTACGAACTTGCATTTTGTATCGCGGAACTAGAGGCTTCCATCGTCATGCTACGGTACGCGCAACAAGTCTCTACTCAGGACGAAATGTGCGAACCCATGGCGCTTTCTTTTTGCGCGGAAAATATTCGCGCCGTATGGCAGCGCCTGCTGACCCACGCAACAGAATTAGCGCTTTCAAACCGACACCTGCTCGACCTGATGGGCAGCGAACCGCTTGCTGGCTTTCTTGCCCGCTTTGGCGACATCTCTCAGATCGCTGCTATTGGTGCAGCGCTGTTAGCCAGAGGTAATGCGCGGCTACCAAGCGGGCTGGATGGAGAAAAGGACATGGTTCGCGATAGCTTCGCCCGATTCGCGGAGGATGTGGTCATGCCGCTGGCAGAAGAGATTCATCGTTTTGATCAAGACATCCCGGACGAAATCATATCGGCGGCAGCAGATATGGGCTGTTTCGGTTCCTGTATCCCAGAGCGCTTTGGTGGCCTGATGCCCGATGAGCGAAGTGACAGCCTCGGTATGCTTGTGGTGACAGAGGAGCTGTCTCGCGGTTCACTGGGCGCCGCAGGCAGCCTTATCACACGTCCTGAAATAGCAGCACGCGCACTACTTCTAGGCGGAACTGAGGAACAAAAGTCTACCTGGTTACCGCGCATGGCGGCCGGAGAAAAACTTGTTGGTATCTCAATCACCGAACCGGACTTTGGCTCAGACGTCGCTTCGCTGTCGCTTAAAGCAACAAAGGTTGACGGCGGCTGGCAACTTAATGGCGCGAAAACCTGGTGTACATTTGCGGGCCGAGCGGACGTGCTGGTTGTCATCGCACGCAGCAACCCTGACAGAAACTCACCAGAGGGTAAGGGGCATAAAGGATTAAGCATGTTTTTAGTTGAGAAACCCCGATTCATGGGTCACGAATTCAACTACGAAAACCCTACAGGGGGCAAGCTGGTGGGCAAGTCTATTCCCACCATCGGTTATCGCGGCATGCACTCTTTTGACCTGTCTTTTGAGGAACTGTTTGTACCCGACGCTGCGCTTGTGGGCGGAGACGAAGGACAAGGTAAAGGTTTTTACAACACCATGGCGGGATTGTCTGGCGGCAGGATTCAAACCGCAGCACGCGCCTCCGGCGTGATGCAGGCGGCGATCGAGCGCGCCGTGCGCTATGCAAACGATAGGAAGGTATTCGGTGCGCCCGTAGGCGACTATCAGCTAACCCAGGTAAAACTCGGCCGCATGCTATCGGCGCTCACCGCAGGACGCCAATTTAGCTACGCCGTAGCTAGAATGATGGATGAAGGCGGCGGAAAAATGGAAGCCAGTCTCGTAAAACTGTATAGCTGTCGGGCGGCAGAATGGGTAACCCGCGAGGCCATGCAGATCCACGGTGGTATGGGATACGCTGAGGAAAGTGACGTAAGCCGCTATTTTGTCGACGCACGTGTCTTGTCCATATTTGAGGGTGCAGAGGAAACTCTCGCGCTCAAGGTGATCGCTCGGGATCTGATCGCCAATGCTCGAGAAGAAAACTTAGGTTAAGACAACCCCGAAAAAATTTATAACACTTCTCAGGAGAGCACCATGCAGGACGTTCTATCGGGTTTACGCATCGTAGAAGGCAGTGCTTTTGTCGCTGCCCCCTCCGGCGGCATGACGCTTGCACAACTGGGCGCAGACGTGATTCGCTTTGATCCGATCGGCGGAGGCATCGACTACCGTCGCTGGCCAGTGACGGAAAACAACGAGAGTATCTATTGGCATAGCCTGAACAAAGGCAAACGCTCGATTGCTGTGGATTTCAAGAAACCCGAGGGGCGGGAACTTCTCACGCAATTGATCACCTCTTCTGGCGATGACTGCGGTCTGTTTTCGACTAACTTCCCTGCTAAAGGTTGGCTGTCCGATGAAAGCCTTCGCGCTCACCGGAAAGACTTGATCTATATCAACCTGACCGGCGACCGTCACGGCGGCAGTGCCTTGGACTACACTGTTAACAGCAGACTAGGCTTGCCCTTTTTGACTGGCACCAACGCCGGCACTGAAGGTGCACCGATTAACAACCCACTACCAGCATGGGATGTTATCGCTGGACAACACATTGCAATTGGTCTACTTGCGGCGGAACGGCAACGAAGCCGCACAGGCAAAGGCCAATTCGTCAAGCTAGCATTGGCTGATGTCGCGTTCGCCACCATGGGACATCTTGGATACATTGGCGAGGCAATGATTAACCAGGGTGAGGGTAAGCGTGAAGCGATTGGCAATCATATCTACGGCACGTTTGGACGAGACTTTAAAAGCCGCGACGGACAGCGTGTGATGATCGTCGGCGTTAGCGCAAATCAATGGCAATCGATCCTAAAAGTGACTGGGCAGACAGACGCGATTGCAGAGCTGGGCAACAGGTTAGGCTTGGATTTCAATCGTGAAGGTGATCGTTATGAGGGTCGCGAGGCTATTTGCGATCTGCTTGAACCATGGTTTGCTAAAAGAGATTTTGGTCCGCTGGTGGAGGCACTAGAAGCTGCAGGCGTTTGTTGGGGCAAATACCAAACAGTCACAGAAATGGTCAGCTCAGACCCCGACTGCACGATCGATAATCCCCTATTCGAATCAGTTGAACAACCCGGTATCGGCACATATCTGGTTCCTCAAAACCCTCTTGGGTTTACAGCGGCTGAAAGACATCCGATACGTCCAGCGCCACGATTGGGTCAGCACACTGATGAAATTCTTGCGGATATTCTTGGCCTCGGCAGCAGCGAGATTGGTCGCTATCATGACGAGGGAATTATTGCGGGTGACTGATCGATCAAACTCGCGGCAGCGAAAGTCGGCGCGTTTTCATTTTTGGTCGAGCCGGACCATGAAATATACTGAAACGAGATATAGAAGAAGGACCTAAGATATGGCATTTTTTGTTCGCGACGATATCAGCCTCTACTATGAAGTCCATGGTGAAGGGTATCCGATATTACTTATCGCACCGGGAGGCATGAGGTCAGCTGTGAGCTTCTGGCAAGGGTCAGAATGGAACCCTATAACAGCCCTCGCCCCACATTTTCGCGTTATCGCGATGGATCAACGCAACGCGGGCCAATCAAAGGGGCCTGTGTCGGGCAATGATGGTTGGCACAGTTATACTGAAGACCAACTTGCGTTGCTCGATCACCTTGGTATTCAAAAAGCACACGTGTTAGGCGGCTGCATTGGTGGTCCCTACGCATTCGGCTTAATGCAAGCGGCACCTGACAGAATTACAGCGGCCGTGCTGCAACAATCTATTGGCTTCGACGGCAGCAATCGTCCGCTAATGTACGATATGTTTGATAGCTGGAAAGAGGGTTTGAAGCGAGATATGCCCGACGTGACCGATGCGGAATGGGCAACATTCAGGGGCAATATGTACGACGGTGATTTTGATTTCAATGTGGGCCGGGATTTTGTTGCGACGTGTCAGGTACCAATGCTTGTGCTCATGGGAAATGATGCCTACCACCCGATGCAAACATCGCGGGAGATCGCAGAAATAGCACCGAAGGCCACATTAATTGAAGACTGGAAGTCCAAACCCGATA
>ENA-OREN01005336-OREN01005336.1-marine-metagenome-genome-assembly--contig:-NODE-5336-length-10695-cov-3.662837_pt1 | contig 10695 bp, 10 predicted proteins | sample MGYA00248624_ERZ508555 | MGnify/ENA primary metagenome ERZ508555 (study PRJEB26222, sample SAMN06267773) | marine metagenome | isolation source: Saanich Inlet, British Columbia, Canada | place...
AGAGGTTTTGGGGTGATAAAGAGTATGGGGCTTGAAGGAAAAATAGCTTTAGTGACTGGAGGAACGCGAGGTATTGGAAGCGCGATTGCTCAAGTATTATATGATTTGGATGCCACAATAATAATTACTGGCACGAAAAAAAATTATATTTATCAAAATAACTATCAATATATATGTGCAGATTTTACCAATAAAGATAGTTTGACTGAATTTGTTAATAAAATAAGTGAAATAAAAGTAGATATTCTTGTAAATAATGCAGGAATAAATCAGGTTGGCCCAATATCAGAACTCAAGGTTTCTGACTTTGAAAAAGTTCAGCAAGTAAATGTTACTGCTCCATTTATGCTTTGCCAAGCTGTGTTGCCAAATATGAGGGAGAAAAAATGGGGGAGAGTAGTTAACATTAGTTCAATTTGGGGTAAAATTAGTAAAGCATATCGTGCGCCATATTCCGCGAGCAAGTTTGCAATTGATGGTTTGACAGCAGCTATTTCAGCAGAAGTTGCTGCTGACGGGGTTCTTGTAAACAGTGTTTCCCCTGGATTTATTGATACAGACTTAACAAGAAAAGTTTTAGGATTGGAAGAAATGAGTAAATTGGCAAATCAAATCCCTATAAAAAGAGTTGGTACTATCGATGAAGTAGCTAAATTTGTTGGCTGGCTCGTCAGTGAGGAAAACACATATATATCAGGTCAAAATATCGCAATTGATGGAGGCTTTACCCGTGTCTAAAGATATTGATATTAAATCCCATAAAGGAAATTATCAAGTCTACTTTAATGAGTTTGCAATAGAGGACCTTAATAATAATATTCCCGATAATGCACATTTTATTGTCGATAAAAATGTAGCTAAAATTTATAAAGACAAAATAAATAATGTACTCAACTCAAAATCGTTGCTAATTATTGAAGCTATTGAAGCTAATAAATCATTAGATAAATTTCCAGCTTATGTTGAGCATCTAGTAATTAATTCTTTAAGACGTGGAGAAATATTAATTGCTATTGGGGGTGGAATTATTCAAGATATAGTTTGTTTTTTAGCTGCAACAATGCTTCGAGGTATTGAGTGGAGTTTTTATCCCACAACACTTTTATCACAAGCTGATTCTTGCATAGGTTCAAAAAGTTCTATTAACTCTGGCGGCGCTAAAAATATCCTAGGAACTTATACTCCTCCATGTAAAGTTCATATAAGTGCATCATTTCTTGATACTCTTGATCAAAGAGAAGTTCTTTCTGGGATTGGTGAAATGATTAAAGTCCATATTATAGATGGTCCTTTATCATTTGATAAGATTAGTCAAAACTACAATGAAATTCTTACAAGTAAAGAAGTTATGATTAATTTTATTTATCGATCTCTTGCCATCAAAAAAATATATATTGAGATAGATGAATTTGATCAAGGTATTCGTAATATTTTTAATTATGGACACAGTTTTGGTCATGCAATAGAGTCTGCAACTAATTTTTTTATACCCCATGGTATTGCGGTTTCAATTGGTATGGATATGGCAAATTTTTTCGCTATGAAAATGGATATTATATCAAAAGATATTTTTAATCGTATGCACCCAACTTTATCTGAAAATTATGCGAATTATTCGGATTATCCAATTCCAATTGAAGCTTTTATTAAGGCAATTTCAAAAGATAAAAAAAATATCAATTCTGATCAGGTTACGCTAATTTTGCTAGATAAAAAATCTAAAGTGTTTAAGGGTAGTTATGAAAATAATCTTAATTTTAAAAAAATATGTGAATATTATTTTTTAGAGGTCAAAGTCCTTGAATAACTTTGATAGTGTCGCTGTTACCTCTCGATCTTTTTCTAAAAATAGAATCTTAAGACAAGAACTTCTATCTAAATATAAAAATGTCAAATTTAATGATCAAGGTTCGAAATTATCTGGCAAACATTTAGTTCAATTTCTTAATGGCTATGATAAAGCTATTACAGCTCTTGAAATAATTGATAATGATATTTTGTTAAAACTTCCTAAACTAAAAGTGATTAGTAAATATGGAGTTGGATTAGATATGATTAATATTGATTCTTTAAAAGTTCATGGTGTAAGATTAGGATGGACGGGTGGAGTTAATCGACGATCAGTATCTGAATTGGTAATATCTTCTTCTATATCATTATTGAGGAATGTTCCAATTGCTAATATTGAAGTTAAAGATGGATTATGGAGACAGCATATTGGTAGACAGCTGTCAGATTTAACAGTTGGAATTATTGGGTGTGGAAATATTGGTAAAGATCTTGTAGAATTGCTAGGGGCTTTTGGTTCTAAAGTTTTAGTTTATGATATATTAGATTTTCCAGAATTTTATTCTAAAAATAATGTAACCCCTGTTGGAGTTGATACGTTGTTAAGAAACTCAGATATAGTAACCCTCCACCTCCCATTAGATGATTCTACTAAAAATATTTTAAATAAAGATAGATTGAATTTAATGCAGTCATCAGCAATTTTAATTAATTATTCTCGAGGAGGCTTGCTTGATGAGGATGAGTTGCTAGAAATGTTAATAGGGGGAAAATTAGCTGGAGCAGCATTAGATGTGTTTAATAAAGAACCGCCAGAAAATAATAAACTCATAAATCTATCTAATTGTCTTGTTACTCCTCATATTGGAGGTAGTTCTGAAGAAGCAATATTGGCAATGGGTAGAGTGGCGATTAGTGGATTAGATTTGTAATTCTTTTAAATTTTTGAGGACTATTAATATAAAACTATAATGCAATACTTGATCTTTATATTAGCTTTCTACCCTTTTGTTTTATTTTTTAGCAATACTTTTAGTAATTTAAAATTTAACAATATCTCTTGCGTAATTTATTACTTTTTCGTTTTCTTAGTCATTTTAGCTGCTGGGTTAAGAGGAAATAACGATGAATACACACGTATATTTGTTTTACTCCCTAGCCTTAATGATTTTTATTCATGGGATTTTGGTCTCGCTCATGAAAAAGGAATCATTTTTTACATTATTAGCTCTTTTTTCAAGACAATAGGATTAAATTCACAATCAATATTTTTATTTTTTTCAGGCACAGCTGTTTTTATTCATGCATTTTTCTTTAGGAAATTTACTAAATATTATTTTTTAGCTTTCATGTTATATCTGAGTCATGAAATTGCTTTTAAAGAATTTTCTGGACTGAGGATGGGTTTTGCTAGTGCGTTAGTACTGCCAATGATTTATTATTTAAATGACAAAAAAAATTATAAATTTTTGATGTTGTTGGTCATTGCATCACTAGTGCACTATGTTGCAATATTAACTGTTATTTTATTTTTTTTACAACGAAAATTTCATCCAAATTTATTGTGGTTTGGGCTTATTTTTTCACTTATATTATATGAAACTCATACAGTTTATAATGTAATGTGGTGGCTTAGTTCGAAAGGTTATCTTACATTTAGTCAATTTAATAATTATGATCTGATTTTTCACTATATGGAATCCATAGATTATTCATATGATGCAGGATATTTCCATCCAAAAACATTACAACAGGTAATAGTAGTCAGTTTTTTAATTTATTTATATGGATATAAAAACAATAACAGCAGTCTGTACAACTTACTTTTCAACACCTATTATCTCAGTACGATATTATATATTGTATTTTCTGAACTAGCATTGTTTGCTTTTCGTTTTGGAGGGCATTTTTATTCTGTTGAACCTATTTTATTAACTTATATAATCTATTCTTTTCGTCAAAAAATGACTATTGTTAATCTCATTACTGTCTTTGCATTGATTATAGCTTTTGTGAACTATGTATTGATAGTCCGTCTAGACCCTTATTTTCTCTTTGCAAACTAACCAGAGTTATAAGTGAATATTTATTATATTTCCCCTTCAGTTATCCCTTCAAGGTCTGCAAATTCTATTCATGTAATTTCGATGTGTGAAGCCTTAAATCAGTTGGGACATAGAGTTTTTCTCTTTGCTAGCTCAGAAGGTCTAATTAAAAATAAGAGGCTTATTAGTGATTTTTATGGAATTAAGAGTGATAATATTACTTTACATCTAAATCCAACTAAATTTAAAAAAGGAATAGAGTTGAGTATCGCAATCTATGCATTTTATAAATTTATTTTTGATAAATCTAAAAATAATGTACCAAAAATTATTTTTTCTCGAAATCTCTATGCAGCTGTAGTTTTTGGATTTTTATTTAAAAAAAATGTTATTTATGAAACTCATTCTCCTGAGTATGGCTTCAGAAAAAGACTTCAGAAATGGGCTTTAAATTCATCAAAAATTCAAACAGTGGTAATTTCAAAAGCATTAAAGGAAATTATTTGTAAATTTCATAATCATAGGATTAACAATGTCCATATTTTTCATGATGCATCTAGAGAATATGAATTGCCATTAAGTGAAATTAAACGTGCAAAACAAAGAAATCAAAAACTTTCACATAATATTAATTTAAAGGAATATGATAAATTTATAGGTTATTTTGGTCATCTTTATGCTGGTCGTGGTATTGAAGTAATTCTAGGCCTTGCCTTAAAAAATTCCAAATATGCTTTTTTGGTTTATGGAGGAAATGATAAAGAGATTAATCAATATAGGAATGATAATAAAATTAATAATTTATTTTTTTTGGGCCATATTCCGCCAAACGACGTTCATAGTGCTATGAGTATGATGGACATTTTATTGATGCCATACCAAAATTCAGTATCCGTTGGTATTAGTGGGATTGATACTTCAAGATGGATGTCACCAATGAAAATGTTTGAGTATATGTCCTGTGGTATCCCAATTATTTCTTCTGACTTACCTGTTCTAAAAGAAGTATTGAGGGATGGGTTTAACAGCCTCTTGGTTAAGCCAAATGATATTAATGATTGGTCAGATGCTTTGCAACGTATTTCATATTCGCCAGATTTGAGCGCCAAACTTGGTGAAAATGCATACAGAGATTATAAAGAAAAATACACATGGAAGATTAGAGCAAAGTCTATTTTAGAGTTACACAATGATTTTAAATGATGTTGATAATATATTAACTAATGAAAAAAATATTTATTATTATTCCTTCAGCATCTCTAGATAGTCCAATCAGGGGTGCATGTGCGCTAGCAAATGAATTGTCAAACTTTGCCAATATATCATTGGTTTCTTTGAAAGGAGGCGATGCAGCTATTAAACTAATTAATAAGAGAGTTGAAATCTTAGACCTTGGTAAGTATAAATCTTGGTACAAAAAGTTCCAAGTATTAAAAAAAATACTTAATGGAAATTGCGATATTAAAAACACTATAACTATCTCAATAGGATTATCAGCTGACATATTAAATAGTTTCTGCGTTGGTTTTGCAATAACTTGCTCGAGCATAAGAGGAGATTTGCCAAAAGTATATTTAGAATCATTTGGAAGAATAGGAAGGTTGATTGCTTATTTTCACTTAAGGAGGTTAAGAAAACTAACTTATGTTGTGTCAATGACAACCTCAATGTCAAACTTAATTAAACCCTATATTGGAAAAGATAGCCCAGTTATTGGAAATTTTATAGATGAATTACCATTGGAAAAATATAGAAGACGTAAACCGCTTGAAAAGGCATATAAGTTTATCTATACAGGTTCTTTAATAAGTGGGAAGCAGCCAATTCCTTTGATTGGTGCTATAGGCGAATTGCTTGATCAGGGCATTGATGTAGAGCTTGATATTTTAGGAGATGGTCCTTTATTAGAATCTTTAAAGGCTCAAGTGAGTAGTTTATCAAAACCTAATTCAGTAAATTTTTATGGTTTTTTAGAAAAACCTTATAGTATGGTAAGTAATGCAGATGTATTAGTTATGCCTTCTTTAACAGAAGGTGTTTCAAGATCTGTTTTAGAAGCTTTATATTTAGGAATTCCTTGTGTATTAAGAGATATTGATGGCACTTCAGAGATTATAGAATCAGGTATTAATGGTGAAATTTTTCAAAAAAATAGTGAACTTTCTGCCGCAATGCTTCGAGCTGCAAAACTTTCTAGGACTGACTTAGTAGATCGAAAAATTTTAACTTCAGGTAACTTCAGGCAAAAACTAGCAGTAAAAAAATATATTAATTTATTTAAACTTGTTTAGTAACTCTTTAATTTAATAATTAAGACCAATTTAAAGTTGATACACTTTGTTATAACTCACTACTTATTCAATCATTTTGTATTGACATGAAAATTAGTTGTTTGAATTGGTATCATATAGGTGTTAATTAGACTGTAAAAATATGATTAGTCTAAGCTTCATTCAATGTAAGGGTTTATGACCACTAAAACAAAATATTTTGAATACTTAAAAGATCGAAGTTCATTGGGTTTTTTTTATAGAAAGTTTCTTCTTTACCCAAAATTAAATAAATTACTTGATGCGCGTACCCTAGACATTGGATGCGGTGTTGGTGATTTTTTAAAATTTAGGCCAGATACTATTGGTGTAGATATAAATAAAAGCTGTATATCGTGGTGTAAAGAAAATGGCTTGAACGTTAAGTACATGAAAATTGATATACTGCCTTTTGAAGATGAATCCTTTGACTCAATCATGCTTGATAATGTTTTGGAGCACATTAAAAACCCTGATCCTTTACTAAAAGAAGTTTACCGCGTACTAAAGAAACAAGGAAAATTAGTAGTTGGTGTTCCAGGTATTCGTGGCTTTAAGTATGATGATGACCATAAAATATTTTATTCCAAAAATGATTTAGTTTCTAAAGTTGGAAGCAGTGGTTTCATTAATAAAAAAATTTTTGGAATGCCATTAAATGTTGATTTTTTAAGTACAAAGATTCGTCAATACTGTGTTTATGCTCAGTTTATAAAAAAAATATGATTAAAATATCTGTATCTATAGTGCTTCATAATACAAGCCATGATCTTATTAATAATTTAATAGATTGTTGTTCTAAATCTATTTCAAAAGTGGATATCTTTTTAATTGATAACTCTCAAACTAATAGTCTAAATTATCTTGATAGAGATAATCGTGTAAGGTATTTAAAGGCACAAAAAAATGGTGGCTTTGGTGCTGGCCATAATTTGGCAATTCAAAATTATGACATACTTAATAAATATGATTACCACATTGTGATTAATCCCGATATAGAATTTGGTAATAATGTTATTGGCGACTTATTAGACTTCATGAAAAATAATCGTGATGTTGGTATCCTAATGCCAAAGATTTTAAATATAGATGGCTCATTGCAGTATGCAAGAAGATTACTTCCAAGTCCTTTTGATATATTTATGAAGCGTTTTTTTCCATCTTCAAGAGTTTCATCAAACTATGAAATGAGGACTATGGAGTCTAAAATTGCGGTTGAAATTCCGAGCCTGTGTGGATGCTTTATGTTTCTTCGCACATCCGCTCTTAAGAGCGAAGGTCTATTTGATGAGAATTACTTCATGTATTTTGAAGATATTGATTTATCCCGACGTATCTCTAAGAACTATAGTAGTGTGTATTTTCCAAATAGTAAAGTTATTCATTTCTCAAATAATGAGCATCGAAGGAGTGTGAAATTATTTTTATACTCACTTCGCTCAGCTTTAAGATATTTTAACAAATGGGGCTATATTGATAGTGATAGAGTGAACATTAATAGTGATACTGTCCAAAAAATCATTACCCTTAATAATGAATTTTCTTCAAGAGCAAAGATATGAGTATAGAACTTATATCGCCATTAAAATTTACTGGAATAGCTTTATTTATTTTCTTATTAAGCTGGGTTAGTATTTATTTGTATATTAGAATTGCTATAAAACAAGAAATTCTTGCTAGTCCAAATTCTAGAACTTTACATGATTCAGCAACTCCAAGTGGAGGAGGAGTAGTTTTTTCTTTTTTTTTCTTAATTTGTATTTTTTTAATGTGGGTACTAGGTCTTTTATCTTCTAAATTAATAATAATAATTGGAATTGGAAGTTTTTTTGCGTCAATTCTAGGTTTTCTTGATGATAAAAATAATTTAAAAGCTGGAAAGAAGTTTTTTTTCCAGATTATTATTAGCTCTTTAGCCCTATTTTTTTTAGATTGGGGCCCTTTGTTTTATATTGATTCTATTCCAAATTTTATCGCAATACCTGTTTCAGTGATATTCTTAGTTTGGGTAGTTAACGCCTATAACTTTATGGATGGAGTTGATGGAATGGCTGCCTCTGGAGCTCTTTTTGCATCTATAGCTGTTTCTTTTACAATGATATTAATGGGAAATTTTTCTGAAGTTACAATTGTACTTTTACTATTAGCCTTAATTATTTCTGCTTTTTTAGTTTTTAATTGGCCTCCTGCATCAATTTTTATGGGTGATTCTGGAAGTATTTTTTTAGGACATATTTTTGGAGTGTTAGTTTTTTATTCCACAATGAGTCATGAAATTAGTATTTGGACATGGGTTATCGTCTTTGGCTATTTTATTGCTGATACTTCAGTTACTCAGTTTCTTCGATTAGTTTTAGTAAAAAAATGGTATTTGCCCCATCGAAGTCATGCCTACCAAAACTTAGCAAGGGTATTAGGGAGCCATTCAAAGCTAACTGGCGGTTTAGCATTGTATAATATGCTATGGATTTTACCTTTAGCTACTTGGTCAGTGCTTTATCCTGAGGCAGCAATTTTTTGCTCAATTCTTGCTGTTGTTCCTGGCATGGTTTTAGCATTTATTTATGGCCCAATATTTTCGTCCTCATAGAAATGGAGTTTATATAGTAATGAACAACAATACAATCTTGACTTCCAAAGAAAAATCAAAAAAGTATCGTCAAATTTTTTTAGATAAAGCATATAAGTTAATAGATGAGGGCGTATATATTCATGACCCATATCGATTAGATATCAGAGGAAGTCTTATTTGTGGAGATGAGGTTGAGATTGACATTAATGTAATAATTGAAGGCAAAGTGGTGTTAGAAAAAGGAGTTAAAATTGGTGCTAACTCGATTCTTAAAGATTGTAGAATTGGCAAAAATACAATTATCAATCCATTTTCTTTAATTGAAAATTCAATAGTGGGTGAGTCCGCCTTTGTTGGTCCATATGGACGGATCCGACCAGGAAGTGTTATTGGGGATTTTGTTCAAATTGGTAATTTTGTTGAAATTAAAAACTCGAATATTGCATCAAAGTGTCGGATTAATCACCTTGCTTTTGTAGGCGATGCAGATTTGGCGGTTAAGGTTACAATAGGCGCGGGAGTAATTACCTGTAATCATGATGGGATTGGCATTAATCGAACTACAATAGAGCAGGGCGCTTATGTTGGTTCAGGATGTAACTTAGTGGCACCACTAATGATTAATGCTAATGCAACGATTGCATCTGGATCTACCATTACTGAAGAGGCCGCCGCTGATAAATTGACAATTGCTCGTTCTCGGCAAGTAACTATTGAGAACTGGAAGAGGCCTAAACTAAGAAAATGAGTTTACTGAATGTTTCAGTTTGGGGATTAGGAAATCATGCTCAGAATCGTATTCTTCCAGCATTATCTGCCATTAATGAAATTAAATTGATTGGTGTTTGTTCTCGAAATAGTAAGGTGGTTGAGTCATGTGCAGAACAGTGGGGTTGTTATGGATGGAGTGATCCAGATAAGATGCTTAGTTCTTCTGAAGTGGATGTTGTCTATATTGCTACACCGATTGGTGTTCATTTTTCTCTAGCCCAACAAGCGATTGAAGCTGGAAAACATGTTTGGTGTGAAAAACCATTAACATGTAGTTATATTGATACCCAGGCATTGGTTTCACTTGCAGAAGACAAAGATAAGGTTTTAACTGAATCATTTATGTATCTTTATCATCCTCAGTTTCAGAGGGTAAAAAAGTTTGTAGATGACAGTAAAGGAGTCCACTCTGTTATCTGTCGATTCGGAATTCCTACTTTAGATAAGCCCGGGTTCCGTAATAGCTCTGAGCTGTGTGGCGGAGCTTTATGGGATGTAGCGACTTATACAGTTTCCGCATTGCTTCCACTGTTTCCTGATCAACAGGTAAAGGTGATTTTTTCCGAGGTATTAACGAAAAAAGGTATGCAAGTTGATAGCGAGGGTAGGGCGGTGTTACGCTTCTCGCAAGGGGTAACTGCATACCTTGAGTGGGGTGTTGGCTTTGCCTATAAAAACGAGATTGATCTATGGGCTAAAGACGGCTCTTTGTTTACAGATAAAATATTTTCTAAGCCAAAAGAGTATCGACCTCAGTATAAAATTCGTGATTTGAATGGTAATGAAATTGTGGAAAATGGAGAGCAGTCTGAACAATTCATGGATATGTTCCGTAATTTTGTAGAGATAATGAATGATAAAGAAAAAGCTCTCACTGAAAGAAAGAATATTTTGCAACGAGCAAAATTAATGAATGATATTGTGAATTTTTAATTTTAATGGAGTAGAGGAATGAAAAGTTGGAAAAATTTTAAGCTTGATGATGAAGGTATGTGGCCAAAAACAGGTTTGGTTGATTTAGATGCGGCACATAGTGATGATAGGGGGTCTATTCAATCACTAGTTAATTTCCCGATGAAAAATATATCACTAATATCTTCTAAGAAAGGCGTGGTACGGTCTAATCACTACCATCTAACAGATTGGCACTATATGTATGTACTGTCTGGCTCTTTTGATTACTATTATCGCCCAACAGGTAGTAATGATG
>ENA-OREN01005344-OREN01005344.1-marine-metagenome-genome-assembly--contig:-NODE-5344-length-10688-cov-9.034869_pt1 | contig 10688 bp, 10 predicted proteins | sample MGYA00248624_ERZ508555 | MGnify/ENA primary metagenome ERZ508555 (study PRJEB26222, sample SAMN06267773) | marine metagenome | isolation source: Saanich Inlet, British Columbia, Canada | place...
GTATAAATCTTTATATATAAAATAATGGCATTATAGGTATGGTTCTAACAGGTGCGTATGCATATATTCAATGGGCCGAAGAAGCTGCATTCAATGTTAGTGCATTTACCTGTGCTGCAGCAAAAGATCGTGTAGCATTCGGATTTGAACAAAAAGTTTCCTCATTACAATTTACAAATAATAAAATACCATTAGCTCAATTAGGAGATGTGCAAGTTAAAACATTCGCCTATGGTCAAACACAAGGTTCATTTTCAATAGAATTTGTATTAGGAAATGCATGGTTCTTTAACCTATTAGGATTTCGTGTACTTACTACATGTGGTGCATCAGACCCAGTAACACACTCATGGTGCGTTGACACAACAGTAGCAACTCTAGAACCACATTCATTTAGTATGGAAGTAGGATTTGAAAATGGCTCATGTGATATTTTAAGAACAACGACAGGTGCTTTGATTAGTTCAGCAAGTTTCAGTACAAGTGTAGGTGAAACAGTTAAAGTAAGTTTAGATGCAGCCTTTGCTAATGAAGGTGTAACAGTAGGTGCATGTGTACTATGTGCATGTGCAGCAAGTCAATCTATTTGTGATAATATTCCATATACATTTGCTCATGGTGGACTTTATTGGTGTGTTGCAATATGTGATACAGCAATAGCAGAAGTACAAGATGTGAGTTTCTCTATTGGTCAAAACACAGAACATTTGTGGGGAATTGGTAACTCAGTAGCAGTTGACAAATATAGACGATTATTTGAATTAACAGGTAACTTTAAACTAACATTTGAAGATGTTTCAGAATTGACAAAGATATTTGCACAACAAAATGACACAAGATGTAACGTGGCATGTGCACCAGCATTAGCTGTTTCACAACCAACATTAAGATTAATCTTTTGGAACGGTGTAGGAACTGACACTGGTGGAGGTATTATCACTGCAGCAGCCGGTACAAGGTTGATCATGATTGATCTTACTGGTATTGCAATAGATTCACATTCAGTGAACATTGAGCCAAACGAACCAATCTTTGAAGATCTACCATTCCAAGCAGCAGGTATTTCTGTCACAGCCGTCAACGGTGTAGCAGCAGCCGGTGTACCAGAAAAGGTATAACACAACCCTTATATATCTATCAACATAACATATTATATGGTACTACAATCTTTTGAAATTGATTTCAAAGGTAAGAAAGAAACCGTAGAATTTGAGACAGAATTATCATTCGGGGACACTGAACTTATTATCAATAAATCAGTAGACCTTACAGATGTCAATAAACCAAAGATTAACATAGCAAACTATCGTAAATTACTATTACTTAAAACTATTAGAACAGCACCATTTACTTTCAAAAATGAACAACAGATTAATGCTGTACCAAACAAAACAATGAACATTGTATTGGAGAACATATCCAAAGAATACCCTCTAGTTAATTTTTTAGGGGATTGGATGACGAGCTTCATGGGCTCAGTGGAGGAGAACGACTTACCCTCGGAACCTACGCCTTCTGTGCAACCAAGTTCGGATGGACCAAAAGAGAAACAGACGACCACGGAGCCGTCTTCCTCAAGCGACTAATAGCATATACTACTAAATATATGAAAGATGGAATCAAATTAACTTAGTAAATCTTTAAATCTATCAAAACATTTATAATTATATGGCAGATTATAAGCTACGTGTTGAGGTAGACGAGCAGGAATTAACAAAGAAACTTGTAAAGGCATTTAAAGAAGCAACCAAAGGATTTAGTGATACTTTCAAAGGTGGTAGTTCAGGAGGTATGTTTTCAGGTCTTAATCAATCTGCTGATGAATATGAGAAAAGGGCAAAAGTAATGTTAGATTTAAAAAAGAAAATGGCCGTAATAGATGAAGCCAGTAAAACACATGCACATAAACTTGCCATGACATTAGAGAAACAGACTCAGCATAGACAAACTTTAATGAAATTACTTGCTAAAGAGAATGAATTACTTAGAAGATCTGGTGGACATTCAGGTAGAGCAGGTTCATTGATTGGTGGTCTTGTAGGTGGTAGAGCTGGATCTGCAGGTGGTGCCATGTTTGATCAACTAAGATCAATGTGGAGTGGTAAGAAAGACAGAGAAAACGTAAGAAGTAAGATGGTATCAGAGTTAGAGAATAGTAGAGGTAAAGGAACTATCACACAAGAAGAGTTTGAGGAGAGTATGAAAGAGATTGAAGAAAACAGAACTCTAGAAAAGAAAGCAAGACCTATGATGCTTGTCGGTATCGGGGCAGGTCTATTAGCAGGTGCAGGTATGTCAAAACTAATCATAGATTCATCACCATTACTACAAGCAATGTTAAAATTACTTAATGTAGGTATTATGTTAATCTTAAGACCAATAGGAGACTTTATAGGATTCTTACTTAGACCTTTACTCATTGAGTTTGTAAAGAAAGTTGCTATCCCAGCTTACAAGGGTGGTGCTAAACTTGCTAAGAAATGGGGGGACTCTTTAGGAAAAGGATTACTAGGATTAATACATGTATTCACTGACCCAATAGGAGCAATAGTAGCAGCAATACATGGTGGATTAAACGCATTCTTCGGTAATAACCCAGAAAATACAAGTATGTTGGCAGGTATGACATATCCAGAAGGAGAAAGACCAGAAGGTGCACTAACACCAATAGAGTTCATAGGAGCAGAACAAAGAGATTATAGTAAAATACCATCTGCAGGTACAGGTGGAGGAGGTGGAATATCATTCCATGAGTCTCTAATGCAACCATTAATGACATTCCTAGGTAAAATGAATGCATGGTTCTTAGGAACAGGTGCAACTATGATAGATAATATGATTCTTCATATTGGTACTTTCCTTGGTAAATTAACTGCAGCATTCTCAAGTATGAAGAATGTCCCAGATTATTTAAAACTAACTATGACTGGATTCTTTAACAAAATACAAGAAGTGTTTATGTCAGTTAATAAAATAATAAATAATGTATTCGCAAATGTAGGTAAATCATTATCATCAGCATGGTTAAAAATGAGTGAATTCTTTAAAACAACAATACCAGATAAATTCAAAACTTTAGGTGATGATATTGCAAAAGCATTCAAAGGTGTACCTAAAAAACTTGCTGATATAATAGTAAGAACATTCGATGATGTAATGCTTGCTAACAATCCAATAGATGACATACTAACTAATCCTAAAAAAGTAGGACCTAAAGGTGGATCTACTGGATGGAATCCACTTAAAGATATACAAAAATGGTTTCAGAAACCAAATTCACCTGCAGGTCTAGGAAGTAGTACCATGAGTATTGATGATATAATTAAAGCACTTAAAGGTGCATTGAAAAGTGGAGTTAAAAGTGTAGGTCCTCAAATGGCCGGTGAGATGGTATTTTGGAATCTAATAGAACCTTACGTATTAGCACAGGATAAAGGATATGCTGATTATATGGAGAATCGTGATAAAGCAGGAGATAATAATTGGGAATTAATAAAAGACTTTTTCTCAGGACAGGATAACGGTAGACAATGGCAATTCCCAGGTGCTATGGGAACAAACAACACATCCCCTACTGGAGGTAATCAAGGAGGTACATGCCCATTCATGGCTTACGCATGTACAGGTGATTTCGGGGAGCTAATATCAGATGACTTTAAAGAAATAAAAGAACACACAGAAGCAACAAATGGTTCAGCCCTAGACATATTGTCCAGATGGCAAAATATGGGAGAGGATATGACGGCATCACAAGGACAATCATCTAACATAAAGACAAGTTCAATTACATCTGCATTTAATATGCTTACAACAGAAGGTCATTTTAATGATATAGAAAAAAATGCAGGTAGTGCTGCATCAATGATGTCGAGTCTTGTGGAAAAAGTGACATCCGTTCTAGCTAGAGCCAATATACAATCTAAAAAAGATGATGCAACTGGTTCAGAGAGAGCACTTGGAAATAGTGGAGCATATGATTCATGGATAAAAGATACAGAAGGTAATATACAAGCACCTAACTCTAAAAAATACTTTATAGCATGGTATGGACCAGATGGTAAATCAACAGGACATACAACTACACAGACATTATCACCAGCAGCATATTCATATTATAAAAATCTACACCAAACAGGTCAGATAAAGACTTTACACAAACTTGCAAAGGGTGGTATATTAAACGAGCCTGTATTAGGATTTGGACAAAAAACTGGTAAAGGATATCTTATGGGTGAGTCAGGTCCAGAGGCAGTTGTACCATTAAACGGTAAAGGTGGTTCAACAGGGGGAAACACTTTCAATATTACTATTAACGCAAGCAATGTACAAGACGTAGAGAGACAACTCAAACCAACTATCTTAAGACTATTGAAAGAATCAACAAGTAGGGCTGGTATTGTATGAGTGATATAGTTATAACCAAGGTTTCAGGACCAGACTTTGTAAGAAAATTGAACGCAAATGGAGAAGTGTTAGGATTTGATGGTGTTACTGTAGAAGGTATTGATTGTTCAGCAGGTGCTGCAGTAGTAACATGTGATACTGCCAATTGTAGTAATTCTAGATTACTACCTGATGGTACGGCTATAACTATAAATAATTTTGAAAGCCTAGAGTTTAATATGGAATCCCCTGCAGGAGACTTTCCTATCCCAGAAACAGAGGACTTTGGTAATATATTAGTAAAAGCAGAGGGTAATAGGTTATCTATAAACGTATCATGGACATTGACATGTTTAGCTGATATTAATGGTAATCCATGTACACCAGACTCACTTACCTGTGATGCATGTTCTGATATATATCCTGTAAATACAGTTGCAAAACAACTTGACTATTTGTTAAATGTATTTCAACCTTACAGTATTGAGGCTAAATATAGAATATTAGTTGATGGTATAGCAAGACAAGGTTATATTAGAAGAATCTCTTTCACTAAATCTGCTGCGACACCAGTAACATATACTGCCGCATTAGACTTTATAGCAGGCGATGCAGTAGCAAGTGAATAGAGATGGCAAGAGTAAAGGTATTAGTAAATAATGTCACGACACCAGTAATAGAAACCCAGGTAAAATTAGAAGGAGAGAGAGCTATTGATGAATCTATATTGGTATTCCCAGCAGGTTCTTCCGTTTGTGTTAGTGATGAGATAAAAATATTACAAGATGCCGTAGACCTTAATTGTATTGTAGGCATGTACAACTTCCAGGGTGAAGTTTTAGATGAATCAGGATTAGATAATGATGGATATGGTGCAATAGCAACCACACGTAGGGACCTACAATTAAAATTCTGTACAACATCATGCACCATAATATCAGATGGTTATAGAGAAGCATGTATAATAGGAAATGGTGCACCAGTAGGTACTTGTGGTAAGTTAAATACAAAGGCTATAGATTTTGATGGTTGTAATGATTATGTTACCGTAGGAGCAGAATGTGTTTATGATTTTGATCAAACAACACCATTTAGTGTATCTGCATGGGTTAAAACATCAGATGTTAGTGTTCCTATAATATCCAAAAAAGCAACAGTATCAACTGATAAAGGATGGGAAGTTAGTTTAGATTCATGTGGTAGACCAGAAATTAGGATAACAAGTACAGCGTGTTCAAGTGAATTACATATAAGAGGTGATACTTCAATCAATACATGTGCCTGGGTTCATTTGGGTGTAACATATAATGGAATTCCTGGGTGTGGGGGGTCAGCTATATCAATATACATAAATGGAGATGCTGATACAAAAGGAGTAATAACTAATAATTTAACAACTTGTACATTAAACTGTTCATTGGTTACAATAGCATCATATGCAGATGGTACTCCATTATATTTGGGTGCTATGGATGATGTAAGTATATGGGCTTCCAAAAAAATAACAGAGGAGGATAATAGATCCGTATTTAATAAAGGAATTCAGTCACATGTGTCAGGTAGAACTGGATGTGCTATGAGATTCAATGGTATTGATTCATTTGCAGAGATACCATACACAACTGATCATGATTTTACTGGTAATTTTGATATATCATTATGGACTAGATTCCAAAGTTGTACTACACAATACTTACTTGCAAGAAGAACATTATCAGGTAACGGATTTGCCATATCTGTTAATAGGTTAGCAGTTGGTGATATAGTAGCAGAGATAGATGGAAACCTAATAAAGACATGTGGTACGCTGTATAATGATTTTGATTGGCATTATATTAGGGTGTATAGAGATTCTTGTAATACTGTTCATTTGGATGTAGATAATGTTGAACAAAACACAGCAACTGTTGGGTCTAATTTAACATTATGTGCCCCTGCTATGATGATAGGAACAAACCATAACAAAACAGCCTATTTCTGTGGAGATATAAACACACTAAGATTGTATGGGAAATCGTTAAATACGGTACAGGCAACAAGGGTATACTCATGTGTGACCTCAACATCAGTAATGAAATTCGGGGGAAATGCTACCAAAGTAACAAAAGAAATATTAAAGAAAAACATAGTAGCACAGTCATTTGGAGCAGACCTAGGTATAACAGAAGTGAGAGCACAAGAATATAACTGTAGATCACCTGAATTTATAATAGAAGATCTTGTACGTGCAAATACTTCATTAATACCACATATACACGGGACATGTAGTGGTATAATCATATCAAGATATAATGCAGATGGTAAGCTGATAGATATAATAAGGGATATGACACAATTATCAGGAAGAACATTTCATACAGATGCACTTAATCAGTTTCATATACATGACTCTGCATTTAATAACACATGCTTTGTATTCACACATGGGGGTAATGTTAGAAATTTTGAGGATGTAGAAGATGATACCGAAATAATCAATGATTTGTTAGTTATAGGTGAGAATAAGAAATATACAGCAATTCAATCATTCAGTGGTGATGGATGTCAAACAGAATTCATAATATGTCATGGTGCAATATCAAGTAGAGTTTTAATATCATGTGTTGAACAAACACCAGAGGATGATTATAACACATGCGTTATACAAAAATCAATAACATTCACATGTGCACCTGCATGTGGTGCCTGTAATATACTTGTTGAATATCAATATGAATTACCTTTACTCATAAGAGGTGAGAAAGAATCAAGTATAGTATTATATGGAAGACATAGTAAGAGACTTGTCATGCCTTGGATTAGGACTAGAAATGATGGTATTAGATTCATCAATGGGTATCTAAATAGGTTCAAGGAAATTAGAGCATCGTTAAAACTAGAATTAGGCACAATGAAGAACTCATTAAATGAAGGAGATGTAGTGAGAGTTGTTAATGATATTAAATCAATAGATGATTCATTTGTAGTTAAATCATTGACATGGAGATACCCAGAAATGAAAACTGATGTATTGGTGGGTGAGTTCAAATTTGATGATCTCGAATATGAGAAACAGATTATAGAGAAATTACACGATTTGGAGGGAGCCATAACAGAAGTAAAATCAATAAGATGTTCAGAGCAATTAGAGGAAGTATTATGTATGACTGATGACTTTAACGTGATAACAGGCACTCTATGTGATACCGTATTTGTAGAGACATTATGCTTAGTAGATGGTATAACAGTAACTATTGTGAGTCCAGGTATATACAATCAAAACGCATATAATAGTGGTGTTATATATGGTTCAGATACAATTGTGGGTGGATTTACAGAGTCTGGATACACCACTAGTGGATATGATGTGGCTGTGGCAGACCCAGAAAACCTATTACAGGAGACAGGATACGCAATCCTTTTAGAGGATGGAGACAATATATTATTAGAGTGATATGGCCGATTCAAAGATAACCGCATTATGTGCCCTAGCCACAGGAGAGTCCTGTGACCTAATACCAATAGTAGATGTATCATGTCCAGCTGCCACAAAGAAGATAACATTCACTAATTTAAGAAAAAATATGGCCTTATCAGAATTGGCAATAAGTGCTAAAACGGAGGCCTTTATATTAGCAGCTTCAGATGAGACATCATGTTTAACTACAGGTACAGCAAAGACCACATTTAGAATGCCATATGCATTTACAGTAACAGATGTCAGGGCATCATTAAATACAGCCGCCACTGGTGCATGTCTAGTCACAGTAGATATTAATGACGGGGGAACTACTATTATGGCTACTAATAAAATAACAATAGACGCATCAGAAACAACAAGTACGACAGCAGCTACAGCCCCAGGAGTAACAGACACAGCACTAGCAGACGATGCAGAAATAACTATAGATATAGATAAAGTAGGTAATACGACCACGGGTATAGGACTTAAGGTATATATTATAGGATATCAAACCTGATGGCAACTACTGTTGTTAATCCATTTTTACAGTTTGGTGGAGCAGGTGGAGTAGGTGGATGGGTAGAACTAGGAAGGACTACTTTGGGAAGTGCAGGAACAGATATTGATGTAACTTCATTAGCAGATAAAAGATACTATCAATTCTTAGTCGATATTAAAGGAACAGCAGCAGGAATAGATATTGATATGAGAATGGGTAATTCTACAATAGACACAGGTAGTAATTATGCTTATAGACGTGCTTTGGATGGTACAGAATATACAACAACATCAACATCAGCATTAAGACTTTCACAAAACGCAGGAACGGATAATTCTGTTTTTGTTAATGGATATATTGCTAATCGGTCAGCTCAAGAAAAATTACTAATATCCCATAGTAATGTTATAGCAGCATCAGGAGCAGGAGCAGCACCAAATAGAACAGAGTTAGCAGGGAAATGGACAAACACTTCAAATCCATTAGATGTATTATCTGTATTCCATGCTTCTGTTAATTATGATAGTGGGTCTGAACTTGTAGTTTTAGGTTGGGATCCTACTGATACACATACTACAAACTTTTGGGAACCATTAGCAAGTGTAGATGCAGCAGGTGGAAGTGCAACTTTATCAAGTGGAACTTTTACAGCAAAAAAATATCTATGGGGACAAATATATTCTGACCAAAACAGGACAGGAAATTCAAACTATGAATTAAATTTCAATAACGACACAGGAAGCAATTATTCTAGCAGGGAAAATTATGATGGTTCAGGCGAGGGAACAAGAACTGCTATCAGACGATTATACATAGGTGGAGAAATTGCACATCAGCATCTTCAAACATTAACCAATTTCTTTATAATTAATAATTCAGCAAACGAGAAATTATACATACAACAATCTATTAGTGTAGATACCACAGGAGCAGGAACGGCTCCACATAGAGAGGAAGTTGTTGGTAAGTGGGCAAACACATCATCACAGATTACAGAGTTAGATTTTCTTTGGAGTGCAGGAACGCATAATGATACATCTAAACTAAGAATATGGGGTTCTGACTAATTATGCCTTACAAAGATTTAGAAAAAAGGAAACAATGTGGTAAGGAAAGTAATGCTAGATATTATCTTAAAACATTAAAACAACAAAGACAAACCCCAGAGGGGAAAATTAAACATAGTGAAACTGTAAAACGATTTTATCAAAAACACCCAGAGAAAGCAATAGAAAACAAGAATAGAATATTCAGTAAGTTAGGAGATGAAATTAATATGACATTATCTCAAGTTAAATGGTATCTTCTAAGTTGGAGTAAATCAGTAAGGAAAAGAGATAATAATATTTGCCAAAATTGTGGAGAAATTGCAGTTAATTCACATCATATCATTCATAAGAAAAACTATCCACAGTTAATGTTAAACATCAATAACGGAATATCACTATGTAAAAAGTGCCACAATGAGTGTCACTTATGGGGGAATTAAAATGGCTTGGGCAATTAACGGAACACCTAACACATTAGGAAGTTCAGGAGATGATATTACTATTTCTGATCTAACATCTACTATATTTAATCAGAATTTAGTTATGACTATTGCCACAGGTGGAAATATTGGTGTTACCCCAAGATTAGGTAGTGGAAGTGTGGATTCAGGTTCTAACTATGCAGACAGGTATTCTAGAAATGGGGCAGCTGATACCACAGATGTATCACAAACAGGAATACAGGGATTCAAAGGAGTAGTAATTGATGATTTTAGTGTTTGGAATGTCATAAATATTTCATCAGAAGAAAAATTAATGATTATGCACCAAGTAGCAAGTGGAGCAACTGGTGCAGGTACAGCACCAGATAGAGCAGAAATTGTTGGGAAATGGGTTAATACATCTAACCAATATGATTATGTTAATGTAAATAATTCAGATACAGGTTCTTATAATACAGATTCAAATCTTTCAGCATTGGGAACTGATTAATATGGATTATTATGATGGTAAAAATCACCCCCTGGTAAATCATAATGGTTATTTATGCGATAAATGTAAGTTACAACCACTAATAGAATGGGAGTATGATAATTGTGTTAGGTCAGGGTATAGGTATTGTTTAGAATGTTTTAATTATCTACATATAAGGAGATGGAAGGATGATAAAGGTATACATTCATTACGTAGTGAGAGATTATTTGATATGACGGGTAAAACTATAATAGAGACAAAGTAGTGATATATATATGGCAAACTGGCCCGAGAAAACTGATTGTTGTGTAGGCACATGTGTTAAATTTGGTGCTCCAGATCTAAGAAGATATGGTAGATTATTTAATAATCAGAATGTTAATAATGCATGCTACTCATG
>ENA-OREN01005347-OREN01005347.1-marine-metagenome-genome-assembly--contig:-NODE-5347-length-10686-cov-2.444905_pt1 | contig 10686 bp, 23 predicted proteins | sample MGYA00248624_ERZ508555 | MGnify/ENA primary metagenome ERZ508555 (study PRJEB26222, sample SAMN06267773) | marine metagenome | isolation source: Saanich Inlet, British Columbia, Canada | place...
AAAATATGAAAAAGATGAAAAATATGAAAAAGAAACTGTTCAAACAATTTAATTATTATACTTTAAAAAAATATGGCAAAAATTCATATATAATATTAAATAGGTTATGTTGTTTTTATTGAATTTGATACTTCTTTCTTATTATAGACTTTGGATAATTTTTCTTTTCCATATCCTGTACAAGCTGGGGATCCAATAAAATTAGATGGGTTATATGCCGAAACAGCATTAACCACATGGTCATACGGTGGCATTAATGGCACAGATGGACCATATGGCGTTTATCTAGGTAAATCAGATAGGCCTAAAATTACTTTTTCTCCTAAACAACGTATGGACTACATACAGAATAGTTATAATGTGTCAACTGGCGATAGTTATGAAATGAAAGTATCAGGTACTAAAAGATTTCAAACTGATGACGATAGACCTAAAATAATTCTTAGTAAATCACGTAAAGTAGGACAAACTACAAAGATGGCAAATCAAGTGGTAGAGAATGCATTAAAAGGCAGATCAAGTATAATCCTAACAAGTACACCAAACGATAAGAAAGGTTTCTTTTATGATGCCTTGGATAAGGCAAGTGAAAAATTTCAAAGTGTACAAACACTCAATATAATGAAAGATGTTATGGGATTACCTGACAGAGTATATAGAGAAGAGGTAAAAGAGATGGCCGTACCTAATCTAGTTGTAGATATAGATTCTATAAGTAAATGGTATGGATATGGCAAAATGGATGCAGGTTCTTTACCAACTAACAGTCATATAAAATATGTAAGAAATCCATATAAGATGTCTGACAAACCTAGTATAACACTTAAATATAATAAAAAATAATTTACAAAGTGAACAAATACTTTATATTAGGCTTAGTCTGTTTATTTCTTACAATTTTATTATATCCTGTAGACATACCTAAATCAGATTTAAAACCTATAATAAGCTCCACACGTACAGACTGGGGTGGTGATCAACAAAGTTATTCCGAACACTGTGGTAATCTAGGTAATTTATATTTATTTCAGTTACATAATGAACTAACAGGCGAAGATAGGACATATTGGCATGGTGGTTGTAGTATTTAAATGCTTATATACCGTAACACTTAAGTAATACTTAGTGGGCAGAAATACTTCTAAAGTTTTAGAAATGTGGGCTAATAAGATAGCCAAAAAGAATCATGATATTGCATTACCTGTAGGTTTTGAAGAATGTAATACAATGATAGGTAATCCTAAACATCCAAATACCGGAGATAGAACCAAGGTATTTGATTTTCAAGTAGATTATTTTAATGCAGTTAGAGATCATCATAAAGTAATTCTAGATAAATCAAGAAAGATTGGTGCCACAGAAACAGCACTAAGAATTATAGCCTATAATTGTTTTGACCATTACGATAAAAATCTTAAATTAGTTGAAAGAAGCAAGTATGCTGGACACGTAGTAATGATCGTGGCAGGTAACAAGCAGAGTGTAGCCAACGGATTCATTAGAAGATTTAGACAGATATTCGAAGATGGATTCACCGATATGCGTGGCAATTATTGGTCTAAAGAAGAGATTTTATTTGGAGATGCATCTAATAGAGTAGAATTATTTAATGGTGTGGTAATAGAAGCCTATCCAGCATCAGAAGCCGTCAGAGGAGAGGCTAACGTTATATGTGTTTTCATGTCTGAATCTGCATTTATTAAACTATTAGATGACAGTGTGGTATATAAAGCGGTTAGGCCGAATATATCTAACATCGAGAATGCTGATTTTATTCTAGAAAGTACACCTAATGGTAAGCGTGGATTCTTCTATGAGATCTGGGATAAAGCACATCAGACACCACCAACGACTGACTTTTATCCTCTATTTCAGCCATATACCGTGGCCATGGGTAAGATTCTATTCGAGGATGACATAGAAAGAATGAAAGTGGAGTACACCAAAGACTTCTTTGAACAAGAGTATTGTGGTCTATTTACCACGTCTGGTAACGCAGCCTTTAAGGAAGATGAGATAGTATTTGAAGAGGATAAGGGTATTGATTACTTTGAAGATATCTAAATAATAGTTAATCGAAACTAAACATATAAATAATGTAATTATCACTTTAGAAGTTATGAAAGACTTTGAGACACATTCCAAACTATTAACTCATTATCTATCATATGATAGTAATTTTACCAATGATGAGTTTAGTGTATGGATAGGTGAATTGGCCAATCTTCATGCGGAGTATAATCAATGATTCACTCACATGGTACAATTTCTTGGATGAATAAGAGTAATGACAAAGTTATAGTCCAAAGACGAATTTGTGAGTTTATAGACTATTAAGCGATACAAATATATAGACCGTCACCTACACCTTATTTATGAATACAAAAGTATTTCCAATAGAAAAACTATTAGAATTTCGCTCTGATGTTTTAATAGAGCAAGTCAGTGAGGATATTGACACTTTATTTAAAGTCACCTTTCTAGACACTAGACCATGGACTCCATCAAGTACAATCATGAAAGAGTTAGGTGTAACTTTTCACAGTGCTGGTGTCAACAAACATGGAGAGTTATTTGTTACACTCTCAACCCATGAGGCCGATGCTTTATGACCGAATGTGTGAAATGCCACGAAGAGATAGATCACTCAGAGAGATTCTTTAACTTTCCCGGTGCACCTATGCATATTGAATGTGGTATGGAAATCTCTGATAAAGCAGAGAAAGAAAGAAATCTGGCCATGAAGTTTGCTAAAACTGTACAGTTAACAAAAAAGTATAGGTAGATGCAAAGATTTATTAATGGACCGTTGAACTTTTAAAGTTATGATACGAGATATTCCAGATTGGACAAAAGCCATTGATGTAGCAAAAGGTATTGTCTTAAGAAAAGATGGTGTTTGTCCAGCAGACCCAGAAACATTTCAACAAGTAGCAGCCATTATGGGTAAAGCAACCGAATTACTGTTAATTTCAAAGAATCAAAAATATGGTAAAGCCAACATGCTAGTAGCAACAGATTATGGAATGACAGTTGAACAGGGATTAATGTTAAGAGAAAATGACAAGACAGAAAGAATTAAAAACTCATTCAAAGGTGTCAATTTAGGTAAAGAAGGCCTACTTGAATCATTCGGTGATAAAGCAGGATATTCCGAAATAGGCATGATGTTACAACTAAAGACAAAATCAGGTCTATCTTGGTATGAGGTACCACTAGAAGAATGACCATAGTCTTTAACTTCTTTGCAGGTCCCGGTAGTGGAAAATCTACAACTGCCACGGCCGCATTCGCACTAAGTAAAATGCATGATATAAACTGTGAATATGTACCTGAACATGCCAAAGACGAAGCATGGCAGAAGACTATAACAGTTTACTATAATCCTATCAAATACCTAGGTGAACAGCATAATAGACAGTTTAGATTAAAGGACAGAGTTGACTTTATGTTTACAGACTCACCTTTACTCCAACAAACTGCATATGTAGATGATGAATTTTATCATGATGCATGTAAGCATCTATTCGGAGAATTCGATAATTATAACTACTTTGTAGAAAGAAATAAAGAATTCAATCCAAAAGGCAGAAAGCAATACATGAGAGGACCGGGATATGAACAAAGTAAAATGTGGTAGATGCAATACTGTATTAGAATCTAAATCAGTACATGATTTTCAACAATGTGAATGTCCTAATGAAACATTTACAGATGGTGGAGAAGAATATCAAAGATACGGTGGAAGAGATTTATTATGTATAGAGGTATTAAATGACTAACATAACAGGCCAATACAGGGAGACTACAAAGGTATAAATACAGTAGTTAATCAAGTATTAAAGATGGCAGGCAAAGAAAGGAGATTGAAAGAAATTGAGTCAGTCTAAAAGCCACTCTATGTTTGAGAGTATTAATGCGGCTGCATTCGCGGCACCAACTGCCATAGGACTGCATAAATTTGTCTTATGGATAGCGGGAGACTGTGCAATGGCATTGGCTGACTGTAATAATGATTTTCTACTATTATCTTGGATTATCTTCTTTACTCATAGTGTCATGTGGAAATACATCATTAGAAGAGTACACGATAAATACCACGTAGAGTTGAATCCGAAAGGAATATATAAAAGTCTTAAGAAAAGATTACATGTATGAATTCTGTAGTGGTAAACACGAATGTCAAATATGTGGTGATAAATACGACTGTAAAGGAGTTGACTTTGGACATTCTGGTTCTAAAGGATATCTCTGCAATGGACCATATATTCAATTCTGTACCAATCACACTGTAAACGAATATATAGAACAACATAAGAAGAATGGTGAGTTATGAAATTTATCTTTAACGGCAAGAGATTTAAAAGAAAAGGTTGGAGATTAATACCTCTTGACTAAAGATTTCCATCAATGTGATAGATGCATTAAGAAATCAATACCAAGTAAGATATGGTGTTGGTATGAATCTCATATAACCGCAAGTCTATTTATAACATTCGTAATACTCATGATACAGATACCTCATTTCTTTTGGGGTGGTGATCAATTACTCCAGAGTGTATATGTGGCTAATGTTAATCCAGTATCAGACTTCATATTATACAGTATAGATTTAATTGAGATACCACTAATAATCAAAACATCTATAGACTTCGTAATCCTAAAGAAACGTAAATGAGTTTCCCGCAACCACCTAGCCACCCTGACTTCCCAGAATGGTATGACCCATTTGATTTAGAGGATGATGAATAAAAGAATAGCCATAGTAGGATGCAGTAAAACCTATACTGAATTCGAAGAGCAAGATATACGTAAGATGTGTGCCTTAATAATTAACAGTGAACGAGAGCGAGGTAACTATAATTAGTGGTGGTGCCAAGGGTGTGGATAGTATAGCCATAGAAGTTGCTAAAGGTCTTGGTAGTTACATCATAGAATATTTACCTGAAAGTTATGATTGGGCTTCATTTCAAATAAGAAATATAGAGATAGCCAAACAATGTGATATTTTATATTGTATATCCACAAATATACATAGACAGAAATGCTATCACCATAAAACAGGTGAAGATAATGATCATGAAAAGACTGCAGGATGCTGGACATTAAACCAAGCCAAAGCATTAAATAAGAAGACTGTATTTTTTAAAGTATGAATAAACCAAAATGTGGTTGTAGAAAGTGCAAAGCCAATAAAATATATAAAACAAAAAATCATCCTTGGTATGAGCAAGCATTTTGGGAATCAATCAATGGTGGTAAAACAGATAGGAATATGACATTCAAGTATAGAATGAAGAACTTAAAAGAATTTCAAGATACAGGTATCTTCCAATATTGAGATAGATTTATATTATAGAACTATAACGTACTAACATGCGAAAAGGTTCACATATACCAGAAACCAAAAAGTCTCTTAACGATGTTGAGAGAAAACTTTTGAGTTATCTGTTAGACCCATTAGATCAAGAATGCTCTTTCACAGCAACATCATTACAAATTGATGAGATGTTAAAGAATACTGGTCTAGTGAAAGATAAGAAATGGACACATCATACCACATGTCAAACTCTATCCAATCTAGTAGGAATGGATTTAGTAGAAGAGTCCACAGGCTACTTGGAGCAAGTAGGAGATGAAATGATAATGAATAATCAAACTCCAGTATATTGTATTGAGTTAGATTCTACCATTCATAGCCGTGCTGTATACGCCCGCGACCGAGACAATTCTAGTGGCATCAGTCTGTTTAATATAATCAGAGGTGATGAAGAATATGGTGAAGGATTATGGCCAAATAGACCAACAGATATAATTCAATATGAAGGCAAAGTATTGTTAGTGGGTGGAATTCCACAAGTGATGTACCAATGCCACAAAGACGACTTGAAAGATATGGTTGGTCAAACAGTCAAAATCACCATTCAATCATAAGGTTTTTATAACCTTTTTTTCTTTTATTTATCATGTTCAAACTAACCACAAAAGGTTCAGAAGGATTAAAAACCATTATTGGTTTGTCAAATAGTCTAAACGATGAGGCAGTGATTAACGTCACAAAAGACGGTTTAGATTTTAAAGTGATGGACCAAGATAGATCAGGTCTTCTTGATTGTACATGGAAATCTGAAACCATGGTAGATTTCGAATGCGATGGTGAACATAAGATAGGTATTAGAACAGCCGATATCCTGAAAGTTCTGAAAAGAGCAGGTAAAGATGATAACATAAAGTTATCTCATGATGGTAACGGTGTGTTAGAAATACGAGTAGGTGAAAACAAAGTATTCTCTAATAGATTAGTGGAAACAGATATGATATCCACAGGTTCAACACCTAAAGTAAAATACGAGAATTCATTCCCGATAACACATTCGGCACTGAAAGAAAAGGTAGATGATATGTTAACCATATCAGCAGACTTTATGGAAATCAGGGTTAATAATGGTGAGATTGGATTCAAAGTCGAAGATGACGGACAGAAATGTGAGACATTATATAAGAATGAATCCGTAGTTACTAATGAAGAAGTAACAGGTAAGTTTAGTGTGAGTCATTTAGATAACGCATTGAAACAAATCAAAATAGAGTCTATAGACATATCCATATTAAACAATTTGCCTCTATGTATGGCCATGACTATAGTAGATATGGGAGTTATAAAGTACTACTTGGCACCAGTTCAAGGTGGCAATTAGTTACATTTATATTCTCTTTTCTCTTTTTATTTATTATGAATAAAAAATACCTGTTAGGATTATTGGCAATTATTCCAGTAATCTTAATGATTCAGACCGTAGATGCAGAAGAGAAAGAATTCAAAGTATATGAAGATGGTCTGACATACAAAAATATAGGTGGTTGGGGCGATGTAAATATAGTGATCGTACTTGAAGATGGTCAAGAAATAGAATGTTATAACCATCCTTGGGTATATAGTGGAGCATTGGCACCTTACTGTGTAGAAATTATTATGAGGTCAATTCCATGACCACATTTTTTACTAATGTCAAATCTCTATCAATATCAGAGGGAATTAAAGGCGTTAGAATTCTATTGGTAGATAAAGATGGTAAAGAAGTAGAATTTATAACAGAAGAAAACAAATTTAATTTAGTTAAATAGTAGTAGTATTTATATACTATGTGGTTTCTTTCTTTGGTGGCTATGATCCAGCCAAACGAGCAGATCAGGCCGCTTTTGTTCTTTTAAGATATGAAGATGGTGTATTAGAACAGGCAGGTCAAAAGACTTGGGACCAAATAGACTATAAAGAACAAGCAGAAGATTTACTTAAAATTCAACAAAAATATAGGATGACCAAAGTCTGTTTTGATAGGACTGGTGTAGGAGATGCAGTAAGTGAATTATTCTCTAGAGAAATACCAATGGAAGAGGTTATCACATCATTACCTAAAAAGATTGAAATGATTAACTTTTTACATGGTCTATTCCAGAATAAGAAACTCATAATTAAAGATAAAGTACTCTATGACCAGATGATGGAACAGGAACAACATATCACAGATGCTGGTAATATTCAGTATAGACATCCAGTGAGTAAGCATAATGATGTATTTTGGGCTCTTTGTTATGCATGTTTTGCCGCAAAAGGTATGATATTAGGGCGACCTACATACGCTATGCAAGGCAGATCAAGGGAAAATCTATCTAGTCTAGAAAGTAAATTAAATGATGAATTTGGCGGTGGCTGGAATATTGCTTCGTATTAAATCTTTATAAACCAACACACTTAATAACTATATATGGCAGGCAAGAAGAAATCCCAACAGAAATTTGCCAAATCTAAAGTAAAATCCGCATCGGCTACTAGAGCCATTGATAAATCAGGCATGTGGATTAGTAGTACTAATTACGAAAATAAGAATTGGGATGGTCTTCAAGTATGGGCACCAGTAGACCCATATAGTTCACAACAAAGACTGGAATTTAGAGCAGCCATGCAGAATGCCTATGTTTATAGAGCAAATTGGATTATCACTAAACTAGTAGCAGGACAAGGATATACCACTGATATTAGCCCACGTGGTGACGAAGAATTAGAGAGTGAACAATTAACTCAATGGCAAGAAACCACACCAATATATGTGCCATACTTTGACAAAGAAATGACACCAAAAGAAATCAAGACATATTTAGATAAACTTAATACCAAGATGGACTTAGCAGGTCAGATATTTAACGCTTATATTACAGCAAGAGAACAAGGTAGAGGTGTCTTAGTTATGACACCTGTGGATAGAGATGAGCAGACAGGTCAATGGCAATTACCTAAACGTATTTCTTACATCAGACCTGAATTTACATTAAGACCATATCTAGATCAAGATACAGCAGAAATGGTAGGCTTACAAATTGTAGGTCTAAAGAGTACTCAACAAACAATTTTACCTATAGAAAGAACCATATATATTGAGAATGGATTCAATCAGGAACTATTTTCAGATCACTTTGGTGATTCTCAAGTTGATAGGGTAACAGATGCAGCCAATGTTTTGAATCTTATCTTTGCAGATGATTTCTTACACGCGGCCGAGAGTACTTGGCACCAACCTAAAGTATTCGGTGTACCTATTCAGCCACAAGATTTCGGTAATGAGAGTAATATATTAGATGAATTTTTAAGTAAAAACGCTAATAATAAAGGTCAAGATATCGCAGTAGTTATGAATCCTGACGGTCAGGGTGGTGTAACTTTACTAAATAGTGGTACTAATTCAGGTGATATCAGTGGCTTAGAGACTATTATTAAACGATGTGTTAAAGTAATTCTTGCATATTATAACCTACCGGGTTTCATGTTAGCCGAGGGCGATGGTGGTGCTTTAGGTGGTAATGCAAACAGTGAAGAGATTGATATGTTTATCAACACAGAAATCATGCCAGAGACTATTAAATTAGAGAATATGGTTAAAGAACAATGTTATGACAAAGAATTAGGTGTATTATTCCAGACTGATAACTATGATGATATACCTGTAGAAATGATACATAAGATGAATAAACCAAGAATTACTTCTGTATTTAGACCTGATCTGTATGAGATGGGTAAAGATATGGTGGTCAATGGCATTATAGATAAAGATGGCTTAATTGAAATGATGGGAGTCGAGCAGTTCACCGGTGATAAAAGAAATGTCAGTCAAGGAGAAGATGCAAACCCAGAAATAGATACATGGAAAAGAAATGACTGGAACAATACACCAGACATAACTCTATCATGGAATAAATCTCCTGTAGGTTGGGAAGCACCTAAGCCTTGGTCTAATCAGCATGGACAATGGCCAAAGACAAACGTTAATAAAGAAAAGAGTACTGCAATATAGACATGGCCCAAGATTTTATAGATAGTATATCAACTGTTTTGGGTTCTGTAGTCTTAGTTGGTGGTATTATTTGGGGTATTTGGAAATACAAGTCTAAGAGAGTAAGAAAAGAAACCACATTAATTAATAGAGTTGATACTTTAGAAAAGAATTTTGCCACTGAAATAGATGATGCAGATAAACATCATAAAATTCTATATGGTAAATTAGATAAAGTGTCCAATGATGTGGCATTCATTCGTGGAAAATTAGAATAGTTTATATAGAAGTATTCAATAGTAATATTAACGGTGTTATTTATCCCAGAGGGTAACGGGACCATTACGTTGGTAACGTCCTTGACAATGATTATAAAATTGTTACTCTAGACAGTGCTATGATTATCTAGAGTGTTAATACGTTTATGTGAGCTTTTGGCTACCAGTTAACGTACCGAGAGATGTCCTCTGACTCTTAAATTTAGTATAACAAACACTTATATAAACTCTTGAAATAAAGAAGATTATGGCAGAATTCGATAAACGTCTGATTCCAAACTATATTGCCGCATTGGCAATCATAGCAACATTCTTATCCGTCATTGGATATGTAGTGGTCACACCTGATGTACTAGCCGACTTGGTTATTGTAGACGGTGATGAAGGACAGACCGCATTCAGAGCAGGTGGAGTTGGTTCACTTATTACGGCATTTATCTATGTTGTGAAAGAAGTAACTAGTTTCTTATTCAGAAAGATTCCATCAACACCTACACCTTAACACTTATAAAGGTGTAACACTCTTTTTTATTATATGTATGAATTGATGTGTAAGGTGGAATATAATCCTAATAATCATAAATTAAAATTTGAATCTGCTACTAATAAAGGTCTAACTATCACTCAAATTATAGATGATGATCAACGATATGGCAAAATGAAACCAGCAAATGGTAAATATTTCACATTCACAGTATTAGATGAAGACCAAGAATTCACAAAGAAACAGGCAAAAAGAGCATGGTATCACGCTTATAGACGATGGAGAATCTATGGTAATTTACCAAAAGCCAAATATGTCACACCTGATTATGACGGTGTAATAGACTTTAGATTAGACTTTAGAACCGTTGAAGGAGATGAAGATGGTCAATTACAAGAGAATACAGTAATGTATCATTATTATCCAATTAATGATGTAACCAATAGATTTAGAGGTTTATGTGTAGTAAATAAGAAATTCTTCTATACTTCTCATGGAAACAGTGTAAGTGGACATTTCTTAAAAAGTAGAGGATTCGAAGTACAATATTTAGATGGCTCATACGAAAGTCTGGACTTTGATGCTACATTAGGACATG
>ENA-OREN01005352-OREN01005352.1-marine-metagenome-genome-assembly--contig:-NODE-5352-length-10680-cov-5.567009_pt1 | contig 10680 bp, 10 predicted proteins | sample MGYA00248624_ERZ508555 | MGnify/ENA primary metagenome ERZ508555 (study PRJEB26222, sample SAMN06267773) | marine metagenome | isolation source: Saanich Inlet, British Columbia, Canada | place...
GGTGTTTCATATGTATGACAATTAAGTGCGAGATTAAACCTGCGCATCTTTAATTATCGATAGTAGCCATTATCGTTTTTAATGAACTTGTAAATAACCCTTTTAATAATCCCATAAAAAAACTTGTCACTAATGGAGCCAAATAAAGGTAATTTGAATCAAATAATTTGTTGAGAATAGAGGGTCAAAAAGGGGCTTTCTTTGTACGTGACAGGGTTAAACTTTTGGTTTTTTAACAACTGAGATCAGTATTGAGCCAATCATTTCGATATTAGCATGGGCTGGATTCAGATCCTAATTTTAACCAGACTGAGAATGTAGGTTTGTTCTGGGTAATGGAGTAGTATTGAGGATATTCTTCTATATAGTGTTGATCTTTGAATATTTACCTTATAATCTCTTATATTCAACAATAATTAAAAATTGAAGACTTAAATAATATTTATGATTAAGAAAATATTTAAAACTATATTGCGTGACAAGAGCCTATCTATATTCCCAAAAACATCATTAATTAAAAAATTATCTTTACTGGATATGGGTGCAAGATTTGGAGTCGGTTATCCTTGGAATAATGCTAAGATTGAGAATCTTAATGTGATACTTGTTGAGCCTGATCCTGAAGAGGTTGAGTTATTAAGTCAACATCATAAAGGTTGGGCAACTGTTGATAGTAGTAATCACTTAGGCTCTCGAAAAAAAAGTTTTTTTGGTTTTAATCATAATTTTGTTATCACTTGAGAAGTGAAATTTACATCAAAGGTTATGATCGAATCATCAGGTTTTTTTTACAAGAGGGAAGGGTGGTAGAATTTCTTTAATACTACTCCACCGTAATAGGGTACAGCAGGATTTTGCTTAGATTCCAAATTTAAAAAAAATAATGTAGATTTTTTACCCTATTATTTCAAAAGAAAATAGTGATTTGAGCAGTAAAATTAGGTGTGCAAAGGATGCCGAATTTGAGAGTATTAAAAATTTTAAGGATTAAATATGAAAGTTGTTATTTTAGCGGGTGGCTTGGGTACACGCCTTAGTGAAGAAACAAGTTTAAAGCCGAAGCCAATGGTGGAAATTGGTGGAAAGCCTATTCTGTGGCATATTATGAAAATGTATTCCTCGCATGGAATTAATGATTTTGTAATATGCTGTGGCTATAAAGGCTATGTTATCAAAGAATATTTTGCTAATTATTTTCTTCATCAATCAGATGTAACTTTTTGCATGAAAACGAATTCTATGAAAGTGCATCAAGAGCGCGCAGAGCCATGGACAGTTACTTTGGTTGATACAGGTGATAATTCTATGACAGGTGGAAGGCTAGCTAGAGTGGCTGAATATGTAAAAGATGAGGATGCATTTTGCTTTACCTATGGTGATGGTGTTTCAAATATTAACATTTCAGAGTTGGTAGAATTTCATAAAGAGCATGGTAAAGATGCAACCTTAACTTCTGTTTATCCACCGGGTAGGTTTGGTGCATTAGATATACAAGGTAATCAAATAAAGCAATTTACAGAAAAACCCAAAGGTGATGGAGCCCTAATTAATGGTGGTTTCTTTGTACTTTCTCCAAAAGTGTTAGAGCGAATTTCTGGAGATGATTGCACTTGGGAGCGAGAACCATTAAAAGGTTTAGCATCAGAAGGAAGCCTAATGGCCTTTTTACATGAAGGCTTTTGGCAGCCTATGGATACGTTGAGAGATAAAGTATATCTGCAAGCACTTTGGGAAGACGATAAGGCCCCATGGAAAACTTGGTAAATGACAATGATTGATAAAGATTTTTGGCAGGATAAGCGTGTATTTTTAACGGGACACACGGGCTTTAAAGGTAGCTGGCTTTCTTTGTGGTTATTTTCATTGGGTGCGAAGGTAAGAGGTTATTCTCTCAATCCCCCAACAACACCTTCTCTATTTAATGAAGCAAAAATTGATTTATTAATTGATTCTTGCATTGGAGATATTAGAGATCAAGATACTTTGCATGAGAGTATGGTGTCATTCAATCCCGATATCTTAATTCATATGGCGGCGCAACCTTTAGTAAGATATTCTTACAATGAGCCAATTGAAACTTATGAAGTGAATGTTGTTGGTACTGCCAAGGTGTTAGAAGTAGCGCGAAGCTGTTCAAATCTAAAAGCTATTATAAATATTACAACAGACAAGTGTTATGAGAATGATGGACGTACTGAAGGCTATAAGGAGAATGATCCTATGGGTGGGTATGACCCTTATAGCAGCAGCAAGAGCTGTGCTGAATTAGTTACTTCATCTTATAGGCGTTCTTTTTTGCAAGAGCAGGGTGTTGGCCTAGCTTCGGTTAGAGCTGGAAATGTGATTGGTGGAGGTGATTGGGCTGATGATAGACTAATTCCAGATATTTTAAGGTCATTTGAAAAAAATAAACCTGTTATTATTCGAAATCCTAAAGCGACACGACCTTGGCAGCATGTTTTAGAGCCACTATCAGGCTATCTTGTTTTGGCACAAAAGCTTTATAAAGATCAAAAAGAATATGCAGAGGGTTGGAATTTTGGCCCAAATGAACAAGATGTAAAACCAGTAGACTGGATTCTAAATAAAATGATAGTCAGCTGGCCTAACTCTAGTTGGAAATTAGATGAAAGCTCTAATCCGCATGAGGCCGGTTTTTTGAAGCTAGATATTTCAAAATCCAAGTCCAAGCTTGACTGGAATCCAGTATGGGAATTAAGCCACACATTAGAAAGAATTATTAGTTGGCACAAGGCTTGGCTTAATAAGGAAAATATGCAAATTGTATGCTTGACAGAGATTAAAATATATATGAAGGGGATGAAATAATGAGCAGTACATACAAATGTAGAGCATGTAGTTCTGATTTACTCAATAAATTAGTACACCTTAAGAAGATGCCACTTACGGATGATTTTGTTAAAATTAAAGAGTCAAAAGTAGAGTTTTTGCAAGATATAGAAATTTATCAATGTAGTAATTGTAACTTGGTCCAAAATCCCATAAATTTTAATTATCAAGAATATTACCAAGACTATGAATATTCTTCGGGTCATTCAGAATTTGCAAAAAAATTCATGTCGGATTACGCAAGAGAAGCTTTTAATGTTTATAAGAAACAAAATGGAATCCCACCTAAATCTGTAATTGAAATTGGATCTGGTGATGGAGAACAGCTTAAGTTTTTTGATGATCTAAGTATCGAAAGAGTTTTAGGGGTTGAGCCAAGTGAATCTCTTGCTAGGAGTTCTGAAAGTTTCGGAATACCAGTAATTGAGGGCTTGTACACAAAAGATATTGTTAGAAAATTGAATGGTCAAAAGTTCGATATATGTATATCTTCTTATACGTTTGACCATGTTCCAAATCCGATAGAATATTTAAAAATCTCATATGAAATATTAACAAATGGCGGAATTTTGGCATTTGAAGTGCATAATGTAGACGATATATATCAACGCTCTGAATGGTGTTTACTTGAGCATGAGCACACTATTTATATGAATAAAGATTCTGCCAGTGAATTGGTTCGTAAATGTGGGTTTCAAATTATAGCTATAAACCCTATAGAAGCTAATAAGGTAAGAGCAAATTCATTAATAATAATAGCTAAAAAAATTGATAATAGTAAAAATGATCCAATAATAAACATGGATTATGACGCTAATCAATATCAGGACATGAGTGAGAGGATTAGTCAGACTATTTTAAAAATAGATCAGTGGATCGATAGTATTCCATTAAATAGCGGTATTGTAGGTTGGGGTGTAGGTGGGAGAGGGGTTATGACGTTAGCTGCATTGAAAAATTCAAATAGATTTCAGACTATTTTTGACTCAAATTATGAGAGTAATCAACTTTTAACTCCAAAAACAAGAATTCCTATATCTGGCAAGGGTGATTTAAGCACCTTTCGAAACTCTTGGGTTCTGATATTCTCCTTTGGGTATGCAAAGGAAATCACGAAAGATTTGTTAAATGCCGGATTTGATAAAGATAAGATATTTACATTGGATTATTTCTACAATAGCTAAACTATAGATCATATGAAAATATTTATCACAGGATCTTCAGGATTTGTTGGTTCGCATTTATTACAGAGATTACTAAGAAGGGAGGAGGATGAAGTTGCGATCTTGCTAAGAAATCCTGGGGTTCCATGGAGGTTGGATTCAATTCCTGCTTTGTCCAATACTCATATTATTCAAGGATCACTGGATGAGGTTAATTCTTACAAGGATAAGCTTAAATATTTTTCCCCAGATATTATTGTCAACCTAGCATGGGATGGCGTCCAAGGATCAAATAGAAATTCTAATTCACAATGGGATAATGTTGTCAATCTATTGGAATTAATAAAGATTGGGCATGCGTGTGGTGTTAAAAAGTTTATTGGGTTTGGATCTCAAGGGGAGTATGGTAATCTCAATAAAAAAATTAGCGAAAATGATTATGAAAGACCAACTACATTATATGGCATATCTAAGCTATCTGCCTGCCATCTGGGAAAGGTAGTTGCTAGCCAGTTAGACATTCAATTTGTATGGATTAGGCTATTTGACCCTTATGGACCCAAGGATGGATCAACCTGGTTTTTACCGTATATTATTAAAGAATTACTTGAGGGAAGGAGTCCAAAAATTACAAAAGCAGAGCAGTTATGGGATTATATTTATATAGATGACGCAATTGACGCAATTGTAAAAATTATAGATAAGGATGATATTCATGGGATATTCAATCTTGGCTCTGGACAATCAATAGAACTAAGAAAGATTATTGACACAGTAAAAAATCTTATAAATCCAAATTTAGATATTCAATTTGGAGCAGTTTCCTATAGAGAGGATCAGATTATGCATCTCGAATCTAACATCAATAAAATTAGTAATGAAATTGAATGGACGCCATCTGTTGAAATTGATGAAGGGCTTAAAAAAACGATTGATTGGTTTAAGTCAAATTTAAATAGTGGACCTATGTAGGTTATGTTAAAAAATGAATCGAAAAACCTTGCAAAAAAAATAAGAATAAATTCATTAAAAATGGTGCATAAGGCAAAGGCGTCTCATATCGGAAGCGCTTTGTCAATCGTAGATATTGTAGCTGTTTTGTATTCGGGTGTAATGAAACTCAATCCAAATGACGATAAGGATATTAATAGAGACAGGTTTATTTTAAGTAAAGGGCATGCCTGTGTGGCGGTATATTCTGCACTATATGAAATCGGGTTTATCTCTGAACAAGATGTTCAAACATATGGTGAAGATTTTTCGTGGTTAATGAACCATATAAGTCACAAAGTCTCCGGAGTAGAGTTTTCCACAGGTGCTCTCGGTCATGGCCTACCTGTTGCATTGGGTAAAGCTCTAGCTGCAAAAAATAAAAAAGAAAATTGGAAGGTCTTTGTCTTGCTTAGTGATGGGGAGATGGATGAAGGTTCAAATTGGGAAGCTTTAATGTTTGCCTCTCACCATAAACTCTCTAATCTTACGGTTATTATTGACTATAACAAGTTACAAAGTCTTGACTCTGTATCGAATACATTGGGTTTGGAGCCATTAAAAGAAAAAATAGAGGCGTTTGGGTGTGATGTCTTACAAATAGATGGACATGACCATACTGTTTTGCAGTCTTCTTTTAATAGTCGAGTTAGTGATAAGCCGTTAGTGATTATAGCGGACACTATAAAAGGAAAGGGTGTTAGCTTTATGGAGAATAAAGTTAAATGGCATTATAAAAATCCTAATGATCAGGAGTTAATAGATGCACTATCTGAATTGGAGGGTGACTATGCGTAATGCATTTATCAATGAATTAATAGAAGCAGCAGAACATAAGAATATCGCCCTTGTAGTTGGAGATTTAGGATATAGCGTTGTAGAGCCTTTTGCGGAGGCATTTCCCGATAGATTTTTTAACGCAGGAGTTGCAGAACAAAATATGATGGGCTTATGCGCAGGTTTGGCTTCAGAAGGGTTTCATGTGTTTGTGTATTCTATTGCTAACTTCCCTATTTTTAGATGTGCAGAACAGATTAGAAATGATGTGGATTACCATAATCTCCCCGTAACAATCGTTACTGTTGGTGGAGGTGTATCGTATGGTAATATGGGTTATTCTCATCATGCCATACAAGACTATGCCTTTATGAGGTCTATGCCAAATATAATGATAGCCTCTCCTGGAGATCCTATGGAAGTTAGGGCGTGTATGAGGTATTTAATTAACAATCCAGGGCCGAGTTATTTGAGATTAGGGAAGTCGGGGGAGTCGTGTGTGCATAAAAGTATTCCAGTGGTAAGACCAGGTCGATGGCTTCCTATTTATGGAGACAATATGTCTAAAACTTATTTGTGTACTGGTGCCACACTTCAATTATTTTACAAAATGAATGCGAAAAGTTTATTGGGAGAATATGCAGTAAAATCAATGCCTTTATGGGGTATGAATTCTAAAAATTATCAATCTAAAGAGCTTCAGAAGTACATGAACGTTATAACAGTAGAAGATCATTTAGAGGATGGAGGATTTGGTAGTTGGTTGTTAGAGTCAGTTAATGCTAATTTAAGAAGTAGAGTGACTATAAAGGCGCTAGAGTCAAAAATCTGCGGTATGGTAGGAAAGGAGGGTAGTTTGCATGATAAAAATGGATTATCTTTTAGGAGTTTGATACGATCCCGTGAATTATGATTTACTGAATAGTCGGAGTGAGGGATGCAAGTAAGACTAATTACAGATATTATAGATCATAATGACTCATATTTAGCCGAGTTTTTGCTGGGAAATATTGACCAACTCAATTAACAGGTATAAATTTAAATGAAGAGTCAGTTTGTAAGGTTTTTGTTGGTAGGAGGGGTTAACACTCTAGTTGGCTATGGCTTCTTTGCGTTTTTTTTATTTTCAGGTTTCCACTATACGGTATCTGTTTTGTTTGCTACAATAATTGGAGTATTATTTAATTTTTTTACGATTGGAAGAATTGTGTTTATTAATAGTAAAAATTCTTTAGTTTTTCGTTTTTTAAGTGTTTATGCTATTGTGTATTTATTGAATATAATAGGTCTTCGAATTAGTGAATTATTTAATTTTAATTTGTATTTAAGTGGTGCTGCTTTAGTTTTCCCTCTCGCTCTTGTGTCATACACTTTAAATAAGAAGTTTGTCTTTAAACTAGAAAAAGGGAAGTGATGAAGTTAATAAGTATTGTAACGCCTTGCTATAATGAAGCTGGCAATGTTTCAGAGCTTGCATGTAGAGTACGCAAGGTTATGACAGTGAACTTATCAGAGTATGCTTACGAGCATATTTTTATTGATAACGCTTCTACAGATGGAACATTAGCTGAGTTGCGTAACTTAGCAAATGATGATAAGAACGTAAAAATAATAATTAATTCGCGTAACTTTGGCCACATTAGGTCGCCTGTTCATGGCTTGCTTCAAGCTAAAGGCGATGCTATTTTGCTGGTTGTTGCGGATTTACAAGATCCTCCTGAAATGATTCCAGATTTTGTCAAAAAATGGGAAGAAGGTCATGATATTGTTTTAGCGATAAAGACAGATAGTGAAGAGCATAGATTAATGTTTAAAGTGCGTGAGATTTATTATGGGATTCTAAGTAAGTTGTCGGAAGTGCAAATCTTTAAGAACTGTACAGGGTTTGGCTTGTACGACAAAAAGGTGATGGTCGCCTTGAGGTCGATGAAGGATCCTTATCCTTTTTTTCGTGGAATGATAGCTGAAATAGGGTTTAAGGTTTTTAAACTTAATTATAGTCAACCGATAAGAGCTAGAGGTGTCACAACAAATAATTTTTATTCTTTATATGATACTGGTATTTTGGGAATTATTAGCAATTCAAAAATCCCATTAAGAATGGCAATTTTCATGGGTGCTGGTATTGGGATTATGAGCTTCTTAACTGCCATTGCATATGCAGTAGCAAAGTTAATATTTTGGGATGAGATGGGATTAGGTGTCGCTCCTCTAGTGATTGGTCTGTTCTTTATGTTCTCAATACTACTGTTCTTTATAGGGATAATAGGTGAGTATATTGGTGCAATTTACACTCAAGTAATGGAAAGGCCGTTAGTTTTTGAACAAGAGAGAGTTAATTTTGATTAAATATCAATGGACCACATTGAATAGTATATTTATTAGTGAATATCTTGTAAGGACATATGATCAAACTAAAAAATAGACCAAAGTATATGGCTGATAAAGTTGTCTTTTTTCCTGAAAAGCATTAATTGGTAAGTATATGGTTAATACAAATAGTGCAACAAATTCATACATTTTATTAGTGCTTGTAATAGTGGTAAGTTTTTTTTATTACTTAGGGGAATCGCTTAATTTTATAGTGCCTTATGGGTACGATGAGGTTATTCAAGTATGGCCTATAGGCTATGCACTTTCAGAGTCATCATTTCAAAACTTTCCTCAAGTGTTGTTAGCATCATTTCTTGGTGAGGATCACTTGTTTCCAGTTAGTAATTTTTTGTCATATTTAATCTACTCTAGTAAATTAGACCCAATTGCAACTATTGGGATTGTAGCTAAAATTATTTATATAGCTATATTAGCGATAACTGGATTGTTGGTTAATTTTTTATATGCTGACAGGCTAAAAACGATACTAGTGTTAGGCCTTGTAATATCAAATCAAGCCCTTGTTTTTATGAATCAAACACACAATATAGTACTCAACTTGTCGGTATTATTTTCTATATTTGGATTTTATATAGTCGTAAAATATATCCTAACTAGAAAAAATAAATATTTAATATTTATTTGGTTTTTATTTTTATTAGGATCTTTTTCTTTTGAGAATTTTTTTATTACGTATGCTGTAGCCGTCTTTTTTTCTTTGTACCAGGTGTACTTATCAGACGAGATAAAAAAAGATAAAGTCTGGATTATTGTAAGATTATCTTCTATTCTTCTTTTGTCATTAATCCCTTATTTAGCTATCCATTATCAACTGTACGGAAGTATATTGCCCGCTTCTCGTGTTGGCATTTCTGGAGAGGGTCAACAATTAATAACAGTTGCGTTAACTGGTGTGCAAGTATTGAGCGACTGGCTGTATGGTTTACCAAAGTACCTATTTCTTAACCCGCACCAAGCTTTTGTAGTATTCCCCGCCTTAGGATTGATTTTATTTATAGTTAAAGGTAGAGTCGATCTTTTTAAGAATAGAGATACCAATGCACTCCTTTTTTCGTCGGTATTATCAGTCTTTGTTATTATGTACACTGGCAGGCACCACCCTGGAATGTGGACATTTTCTGGTATTATATTTGTAGTAGCTTTTTCTGACATTATTAAAAGAACAATTGAGAATTTCAAGATAAGTGTTAGAAATCAACACCTTGTATTTATATTTTTGATTGCATTTATTGCTGTTATTAACTACGTGACAGGTCCTTTTAATAAGTATGTGAATTTTTATCAAGAAATAAACAGAGTGTCTAACGCGGCATTTCGTGTTTTAGGTTCTCCAGTTAATAAAATTGTAGTTGTCAGACTGCCTGATGCGCTAGACCTGGTTCATCCTATTGCTTTTTGGATAGGGAACCAGATGTATCATAAATCCCCAGGGTTGTCATATTTTTCAGATCATAATATTTTGAGAATGAAAAATATGTATATTGAGCGTTACAGTAATGCTAATAACAATAGAAGTTTTTCATTTTTTGAGAGGTTGCTAGAAGGTTATAGGGGTGAGTCGAAAGTTTTATTTAAGGACTTAAATCTTTATTTCACATTTCCTGATAAGGATTCAAGTGATATTGTATATCACGGCTCAGTATTCTCAAGACCAATTGATGGCGCTTATAAAGTGTACATTCCAAAATATTTTAAAAATTTATCTCCGAAAAATGTGCAATTAAGTGTTGATGTGATATTGGATAACTCTGATTTACAGTCATATCAGTTAATGTATGGTGGTAAATTACAATCAAACTCTACGATTTCTGGAAATAAGTTAAGCTTTATTACTAATGATCTTTCTTCGCCAAATGAAATTACTATTATTAATAAAAATTCGGGCAAGCCTGTTTTGTTAAAAGATATAAAAATATCGTCCCCCTCTAAGTTAAAAATTAGCACGTTTAACCATGCTAAAAATAATAATGATTCATTGCTAATTACTACACAATCAAGACCCTGTAGTTTTTGGTTAGATGCTTCTACGCCTTTAGATATTAATATTGATGCAACACTTGATAAAATGACTAGCTTGTCAATAGATACACTCTACCCAATTTATAAAATAAAGCCCCATTTAATAGAAGGTCATGTCTCATTTGAGACAAATAAAAATATTGATTCGTCTTTTGGCATTAAAGGTGAAAATTATATTTGTAGATAATATATATTTATTGAAAAAAAGCGAAGGCCTCCTAGGTGCTCTATATCATAAATTTTAAAAAGTTGTCAGGGGTTTTGGAGCAGTAAAAATATTTCTAACAAATTTTTAACACAAGTTGCTGTTTATCAAAAATAGATAATGTAGCTGAGGTAAATTTTTAGAGTGTAATAGTTCGGTATTCTATATGGATATTGGTTTAAAATACGATAATTTTTGTGAAATTAACACCTCAATGAGTATAAAAGTGTAGTGGTCTGAAAAACTTGGACACAAAGATAGCCTTATAATACAAACTATAAG
>ENA-OREN01005353-OREN01005353.1-marine-metagenome-genome-assembly--contig:-NODE-5353-length-10678-cov-5.304028_pt1 | contig 10678 bp, 8 predicted proteins | sample MGYA00248624_ERZ508555 | MGnify/ENA primary metagenome ERZ508555 (study PRJEB26222, sample SAMN06267773) | marine metagenome | isolation source: Saanich Inlet, British Columbia, Canada | place...
TCACCTAAAAGTTCAGATTCCAGGTTTTTCTCACGGGCCTTCATTTGATTAATATTTCCCCGAAGAGTATTTATCTCACCATTATGCGCAAGGCAACGGAAAGGCTGAGCAAGGTTCCAAGCCGGGAAGGTGTTCGTGCTGTATCGCTGATGAGTTATCGCAAATGCTGATGTAAAACGTGGATCCTTAAGATCAGGAAAAAAAACAGGTAGCTGACTTCCAGTCAGCAGTCCTTTATATACAATGGTTTTATGACTGAAACTACATACGTAAAACTGACTGAAATCTTCCTTTGTCCATGATGAGATTTCCTTTTCTATACATCGTCTGACTACGTATAGTTTTCTTTCAAGATTCTCGCCCTCATGATTATCGCTTGTTACAAACAGCTGATGTACTGTGGGTTGTGTTAAACGGCTGATTTCTCCAAGGGAATCGCCATTACAGGGAACGTTTCGCCAGCCCAGAAGTTTACAATTTTCTGCCTCAACAATTTCCTGTACCACTTGTTTGCACTTTTCAATCTTGGCCTCTTCCTGAGGCATGAAGAACATTCCTACCCCATATTTACCGGAATACGGTAATTCGAGATTTTGATCGGAACAAACCTGACGAAGAAAGTCATCCGGAATTTGCAGTAACAGTCCGCCACCATCACCGGTAAGTTTGTCACTCCCGATAGCACCACGATGCTCTAAATTAATCGAAACCTGAATAGCATTAGAAACGATCGTATGGGTTGGTGTTCCATCTATATTGGCTACAAAACCTACTCCACAGGCACCATGTTCGTTTATTGGATCATACAGGCCTGATCGTTCGGGTTGTCCAGCTAGATTCACGTTTTTGAAATTTTTAATTTCTAGCATATCTAAAATGTTTCCTTAATAAACTATCTATTTTGTCTAGCGGAAACCCTTAGGTTTCCATCGTCGTGCCTAAGTGTATAGTGGAAGGCTAAAGCCATTACACTACAGTTTGCAAGTATGCAATGATGAATCTATCTCTTTACCTTGTACGCATAGAGATTAACAATCTCAATCTGGTATGTTTTATTAAGGTCCTGACAGCCTATAACTGCGCGTGTTGGCGAACATTTGATATATTTTCTATAGATTTCATTCATCTGGCCCCAGTAATCAATATTCTTCATAAAGATCATAGTATTAACAACCCTATCAAAGTTAGTATCAGCTTTTTTTAGCGCACCCTTAACGTTTTCAAATATTAATTTGAATTGTCCTTCAGGATCTAATGTTGGTACTTCACCATTTTTACCAATTGGTATAAACCCTCCACAGCATATTTTTATTGCCTTAATCTTCTGAAGGCGCACCACATCTTCTTCAAACCAGTCACACATTAGTCCAACCTGCCTGGCAGGCTGTTTGCCTCCAATTTTTCTTCCATCTGCAATGACTAAATCAAGAAGTTTATCCCTTGCGGCAAATGATAGTTTTTGTACTGCTTCTACAGACATGTTATCTAAGTCCTTTAATGAATAATTTTTCTTTGTTGCCTTTGCCATAATAATTCCCCCTCCAAAATTAATTACGCTGTCGAGACAGCCAAGTTAAATGATTCTCTTTGTTGTTTTGATACCACTGTATTATCTTAAAAGCAAGTTCTAATAATTGTTTTACTATTTATAACGCCTTTGAGTTCGTGTATATCGCAATATTGATGCCTGTTATGAAATATTTACATTCTTCAAATAACAGCTAGTTCATAAGTGCTTATTCATCAGTAAAGTACAGTCATTAAATAGAAATCTATAAAAATAATACTATATTACTTAATGATCAGACAGTACGCATATATTTCATTTTAATTTGTTATTAACTATATTATCACGAAATATATGCGCAGCAATAAGTCGTTTTTTATGTTTAGCGCTGTTACAGAAAAAGGTAAATAGAATTTTGATAATTCAATTAATTATAAAACAGTAAAATTTTGTTCAGTGTTAAGTTTCTTTGTAATTATTACTGAAAAAACTTCACTTTGAAAAAGATTCGTCTTTTTTGCTCCTATTATGTTTTTAACGCATCCATTTCGGTAATATCAAGTTTTGGTTATATTCGAAATATTATTGATGATTGCTTTAATTTTTCTATTGCCTTATGTAACCAGTGCTTACAAATTGCTATCAAGTCATACCAGGCAAAAGATTATTTCTTGGTATAGACATTGCTATCTATCAAATAACAACTACATTTTAATATATTTGCAGGGGTAATTAATGGCGATGTTAGCGAGAAGTTATCAATTAAAATTAAAGAATCAACTTAAGTAATTTTAACTTTATAGGGGGAATTATTATGAACAATTCCAGGGGTCATCAATTAGGACCGTTTGAGAGGCTCGCGTTAATGTTTGGCGGAGAAGGCGGTAAGGGCACTGCCTGTTTGTCTTCCGCAACTGAAAATTACAAAAAATATCTTGCAGAGTTATTGGGAACATTTGCCTTGGTATTCGTTGGGTCAGGGTGTGTATGTGCAGATTACTACTTAGTAAAAAGTGGTTCTCAGGGTTTTGGACTTTTGGGAATCGCCATTGCATTTGGTTTTGTAGTTGTGGCTGTTGCATATTCACTAGGTTACATTTCAGGCGCACATATAAACCCTGCTGTAACAGTGACCATGGTTGCTACGAAGAGAATGAAAGCAGGTGTTGGTGTCATGTATATATTATCGCAAGTGGCAGGAGCAACATTTGCCGGTTACCTGTTAAAGGTATTATTCCCTGAAGCCCTTGCCAGTGTGTTCCTGGGTACGTGTGTACTGGGTTCAAGTGTCAGCGTGTCGCAGGCAATCATTATGGAAGCGGTGATAACATTTCTATTAGTATTTGTTGTATTTGCAACAGTGATTGACAAGAGAGCCACACCTGCATTAGCCGGATTGGCGATAGGTTTTGTTGTATTATTTGGTGTAATGGTGGGGGGCGCAATAAGCGGTGGATCAATGAATCCGGCAAGGGTTTTTGGCCCTGCAATGGCTTCAGGTCATTTTGCCAATCATTATGTATGGTGGATTGGACCTATTGTTGGCGGTCTACTCGCTGGTTTTTCTTATGATCTGCTTTTCTCTGAGAAGAAGGAAAAGCTTCCTCTCGTAAGCGGTACAGTGCATAAAAAGCCAGTGAATAGAGTGAGAAAATCAAATAACGGGAAACTCGGCAATAGACACCCATCTCTGGCGTAATGTAAGATCGTTATTATCTTTAATTTGGTTGCGGCTGTGCCGCGCTATGATTATACTTGAGGGAGGCAAGACAACAGACAATCCATTATGCAGATAGATTCTATCTGTGAGAAAAGAGTGGAATTATGGCAGCTGCGAAAACCATAGGCGATTATCTTATTCAAAGACTTTATGCTCATGGAGTCAGGCACGTATTTGGTGTCCCGGGTGATTATGCTCTCAGTTTTTTCCATGAACTGGAGTCCAGCGATATACAGGTAATCAACACGTGTGATGAACAGGGAGCTGGCTTCGCAGCGGATGCATACGCAAGAGTAAATGGGCTGGGTGTTGTCTGTGTCACATACTGTGTTGGCGGATTAAAGGTTGCAAATACAACTGCTCAAGCCTTTGCAGAAAAATCACCGGTTGTTGTTATAAGTGGAGCACCGGGTACAAACGAAAGAATTAAGTCACCGCTTCTACATCACAAAGTTCGAGATTTTGATACGCAATTGAAAGTCTTTGAACAGATAACGGTGGCATCAACTGCAGTTGACAATCCTGAAACAGCCTGTCGTAAAATCGACCGTGTCATCGATGCCGCCTTGCATCACAAGAGACCTGTTTATATTGAGATACCGCGTAATATGGTCTCTGCTACTGCAATACCTTATAGTTTGCCCCGGGAAACACCTCCTCCCCAAGATGTCAACACTCTTAAAGAGGCGCTGCTTGAGGCCGGTAACATTATCAACAGATCTAAAAAACCTGCAATCATTGCTGGAATTGAGATGCATAGATTTGGTATCCAGGATGATTTACTTCAATTTATAGAGAATACACAAATTCCTGTTGCGGCTTCACCTCTCAGCAAATCTGTTATCAGTGAACATCATCCTCTATATATGGGTGTTTACGAGGGTGCTATTGGCCGTGACGATGTTAGAGATTATATAGAATCAAGTGATTGCCTGATCCTTCTGGGCACATTCATGACAGATATTAATCTTGGTATGTTTACAGCACACATCGACCAGAGCCGTTCAATTTATTCAACCAGTGAAAAGCTATATATACACTATCACGCTTATGAAAATGTGAGCTTAGCCGATTTTCTTAAAGGGCTTTTGCAGATTAATATTAATAGACGAGTGGCGGGAGACATTCCTCGCCCTGAACCACTGCAGCCACTCAAGCCGGTTGCCGGGAATAAAATAACAGTAAAATATCTGTTCCAGCGTCTTAACACTTTTCTTGACAAAAATTCCGTAGTCATCGCAGATACTGGTGATTCAATGTTCGGCTCCATGGATATGACAATACACGATGAGACCGAGTTTCTTTCACCTGCATACTATGCGTCAATGGGATTTGCCGTACCGGCATCCCTTGGAGTACAATTAGCGAAACCGGAACTACGTCCAATCGTAATAGTTGGAGATGGTGCTTTTCAGATGACAGGAATGGAACTTTCAACCGCTGCAAGATATAAGCTTAGTCCAATTATTATTATTTTGAATAACACTGGTTATGGCACTGAACGTCCCATGCTGGATGGTCTTTTTAATGATGTGAAATCCTGGGAATACAGTTCTATTCCTGATATTCTTAAGGCAGGCAGGGGGTTTAAAATTGAGATGGAAGACCATCTTGAAGAAGCGTTGCAGCTTTCCCGCCAATATACTGAAGATATCTGTATACTTGATGTGCAGATATCTTCTAAGGACAAATCACTGGCTCTTGAGCGTATGACGAAGGCGTTGGGTAGACGCGTATAAGATTATAGATGGTTATACCATTACTCTATAAAATCCTTTTCTTTCATTTACTTAGCAACAAGCTTTGAAAAGCGGTTTGAACTGTTTAACCCTTTTTGTCTCTCGGAATTTCCTTCTAATGGAACATGTCGATATCAACAATTCAATAGGTGCCTTTAAATCAGCAGTCAACAAGAGTAAGAAGATTGTCGGTTTTACCGGGGCTGGCATAAGTACCGAATCCGGGATCCCCGATTATCGTAGCAAGGGTGGTATCTGGGATAAATTCCAACCTGTATATTTTGAAGAGTTCGTCTCAGACGAAAAGAAACGATTGCTCTACTGGCAGAGAAAACAGGAGTTGTGGAGTGATCTAAGCACCGCCTTGCCCAATACTGGTCACATGTTTTTCAAAGAACTCTATGATGATGGCAAGCTCGAAGGGCTCATCACGCAGAATATAGACGGTCTTCACGAGAAAAGCGGTTTAGCAAAAGAAACAATTGTAAATTTACATGGTACCAATTTAGAGGTTGCATGTATTGATTGCGGTTTTACCGTACCATCTGAGGATGTGTTTGATGGTTTAGACCTGGAAGAGGGAGTTCCGATATGTCAGAAATGCAAAGGCCTCATGAAACCTGCCACTATCTCTTTTGGTCAGCAGTTGAGAGTGGAAGATCTGGACAGGGCAAATGAACTGGCAGGCTCCTGTGACCTCATGATTGTAATCGGTTCTACGCTAGTTGTACAACCGGCAAGCTCATTCCCTTCAATTGCAAAAGAGAACGGTGCACTTCTTGCCATTATAACCCTTTCTGAAACGCCTCTTGATTCCTGTGCAGATTTTGTGTTTCATCTAAAGGTGGAAGACTTCATACGACTACTTAACCATAATTCTCCGCTTTAATCCTGCTCAACTCAAGATATACATTCACCTTGACAAAGATAACCATAATGTTTAAAAAGAGTCATTAATGTGGTAATTAATAAGAGAACATCATCATATTTCATAATTATTTTATCAAGAGAACAATAAATAAAGAGGGGCACACTAATTGTACATAGGCACTATTCTTAGACTACAGATTGAAGGAACGAGGAGGAGGCTTTCGTGTGAATTGATAGGTGTTGATGATGGTAAGTATCTGATCGTTAAAATGCCATCTTTACATATAATGGAAAGTGTTTCAAACATTTTAGTAACTGGAAATGAAATTACCGCAAAGTACATGCATAAGGGTACAATGTTTGGTTTTCAGTCCACGATTATTGATCTTATTCATAATCCATTCAAATTAGTTTTTATAAAATATCCTGACAAGACAGACAGTTATGATGTTCGCGGAAATAAACGAGTTGAGTGCTTTCTGCCGGCTAGCGTGAAAATTGCAGAACAGATATTAGAGGGATCTATTACGGATATCAGTAGAGCAGGGTGCTTGTTTACTATTGAGACTCATGAACATGAAGGCCTCATAAATATGTTGAAGTTAAGTAATGAAATTAAAATAGGTTTTTATCTGCCCGGTATAGCAGAAGAGTTAAATGTTGATGCAGATCAAAAAAGTATCAAAATAGATACTGACGGTTCAAGTTTAGGGATCGAGTTCGTGGAAATGGATAGTACCGTTAAGGCGAAGCTCATTGACTTCCTTTCCAAAGCAGGAGCGTAGAATAACTGTCAGACATCAATCAACAAACCCCAGATAACGCAGTTCAAAATGTTTAAACAATTCAAAGAAAACTCAATAATACTTTTTCAAGGTGACAGTATAACTGATTGTGGCAGGGATAGAGAAGATCCGGATAGTCTGGGAGGAGGATACGTAAATCTGGTAATGGAAACAGTTGCAGACAGGTATTCACAGTCTAATCTGAAATTCATAAATCGTGGGATCAGTGGTGACAAAATAAGAGATCTTCAGCTTCGTTGGGATATGGAATGTATTGACCTGAAGCCTGATATGTTATCAATCCTTGTAGGCGTAAATGATACCTTAATCACACCTGTAGAACTATTTGAAGAAGAGTACCGTATGCTTTTGAAGCGAACAACAGAAGCGCTGAATGCTGAGATCATATTGTGTGAACCATTTCTTCTGTTGGGAGATACTAATGCGTATAGGGATGATTTAAATCCTAAGATTGAAACAGTACACATGCTTTCAGAAGAATTTAGTACCCACTTATTACCATTAGATAAAATATTTCGTGAAGCCTGTTCGCTAAACCCACCGGAATACTGGGCGCCAGACGGAGTACATCCTACACCAGCTGGCCATGCTTTAATTGCAAAATCGTGGATTGAGTATGTTGAAAAAACTCTTTCATGATAGTAAAATTTGCATTCTGTGATTTCAATAGTATATTTTTATTTAGTATTGAAATTTTAATGGAAATTGCCGATAAATAAGTTATTGTGTTACTCTAATTTCATGTATATAATGAAACGGTTACCGTTTAGTACATTTTTATAATATTTGAGTAATAAAATTTATAGTCAAGCCGTCTGCCAGACAGGCGGCTTTCGTTATATATAGGTAGGTTAATAATGTTTAAAAATTCTCTTATTGTGGTTCTTGTTCTGTTATTATTTGCAAGTCCGGCTTTTGCAATCGAAAATAGATCCAAACAAGTTTTAGAAACAACAGACTTTAGTGTAGATCAGGTACTCAATGACGTATACGCACTTGTAGATTCTGAAAACATTAAATTGTTCGATCAAAAGAATGAGGAGATGGACAGGAATCTTATTGCGCTTTTTGATACTTCAATCCTCAGGTCAAAACTCGAGCAGTTTTATACCATGCTTTATTACATATCCAAGTATGCTACAGTAGAAAAAGACAAGCTTAATATAGATCGAGATCTGACAATTAAACTTTTGATTTCAAGCAGAGTTTTTACTGACAAAGAATTCCCAAAAAACATTTCAAACGTCTTTCTCTCCAGAAAAAATAGAGAGAAACCATTATATAAGGTTTCATTCAGCGACGATAGAGTTGAGCTGGGCTTGAATTATGGTGATGGATACGGGATATCAAAAGTAGGAATGAAGCAGGAAGCGCAGGCACTGGTATTTTACGGTGGATTCTCTTTTAAACTAAGAACAAGGGGAGAAAATGTCGAAGCGTATGATTTTGATGGTGTGGATCTGTATGGGAACTTCGGTTCACGGGGTTTTGTCGATGTTGATATAAATTATGTGGCTGTTAAGTCTGTCGAATTCCACAAAGCATCTGAAATGGCTCTTGTCAAGGCAAAGGTATCCAGAAAAGAGTTTGAAATAAACAAGCACACATGGCTTCTTGGCCTTGTTACGAGATTCGTTACGGATAAATCACTTCAACCGCTGGATTGGTAGAGCCTAGTCCTTATCTTTGCCTACCATCAGTATCACCAAATGTTAACATAGATCGCAAGTCACATGTATTCCACTACTTATTCCTGTTTCATTATCCTATCAACCGCATGAAAAATCTTGACATTCCCTTTATCTGATGTTAGAAGGTATTTGGTAAATATCACTTTATTCACTAATTTACTAAATTATATGCCTGTATGAAGTTACATATGACACAACCGACTATTTAATAAAGATTTCTAAAAATCTTGAACAATGACAAATATAGTATTTAAAGTAGGCAGAAACAGGATTGTTCGACTGTTCTGCTTAACAATAATAACCCTGTTTATTGGAGGAATAGGGCTCCATTTTTTCGAGAAGACGCCACGAATTATAGATGCTTTCTGGTGGAGTTTTGTAACGATTACTACAGTAGGGTACGGCGACATAACACCATCAACGATAGGTGGAAGGATTATTGGAGTCGTCGTCATGGTATTTGGTATAGGAATACTGGGAATGTTTACGGCAACGATTGCCAGTGCATTTGTTGATACTAAACTCAAAGAAGGTAAGGGCATGAACGGCGTAAAGGTTAAAGAGCATTTTATTATTTGTGGTTGGAGTTATAAGGCAAAAGAGATTATTGCTGAATTACGGGCGGATAAGAAAGTAAAAAACAAGCCTATCGTTATTGTCGCAGATATACCTGAGAAACCTATTGAAGATGAGAATACCTTCTTTATCCATGGTGAAGTTGATGTTGACATATTAAAAAAAGCCAACCTGAAGGATGCGTCAGTTGTTATGATCCTGACAGACGAAGAACTTGATTCGTACTCAAGGGATGCAAAAGTTGTACTGAACACTCTCACCATACGCAAGTTAAACCCGAATGTTTATATCTGTGTGGAGATCTCTGATTCAAGGAACATGCAGCATGGGAAGCTGGCAGGCGCAGATGAAATAATCGTTATCGGAGAACTGAGCGGAAATCTCCTTGTTCAAGCTGCCCTGGACCACGGCATAACCAAGATAATTACCGAGCTAGTTAGTAACAAATATGGCAATGAACTCTACAAAGTAAAACCACCTGAAAGTTTTGTAGGCATGCAGTTTATTGATTTACTGAAGCTTATTAAGGAGAAGTATAATGCCATTATTGTTGCAATTGAATCTGGAAAAGAGAATAAATTGTCGGCTAATCCTCCTATGAAATATACCATTCAACCCGGAGACTATCTGGTACTAATAGCACAGGAACGACCACATTTTGGTTGATAAAAGAGAAAGTTCACCGCAAAGACGCATAGAGCGCAAAGGGAAAAATATTAAGAAATAACTTTGCGAACTTAGCGTCTTCGCGAGAAAATATGTTTAATAATTTATTTTTATTATGATTTATAAATTTGAAATAGGAGACACAAGATGTCTGAGAATCTGCAAAAAGTGAAGGATTATTTAGATGAGCTAGAGCTTTCTATCTCAAGTGAGGACGAAGCGGAAGAATTGGTAATTATAGATGATGAAGATAAAGGTATCAAGAACCTCATCATTGATTGTGAAGACCCGGTTTTAGTTCTCGAACAGGTGATTATGGATGTTCCGAAGAATACAGATGGGTTTTTCAAACGATTGCTTCAGATGAACCGTACCCTGGTACATGGTGCATTTGTACTGGATGAAGATGGGACGAAAGTCATTTTCAGAGATACTTTACAACTTGAAAACTTAGATTTAAATTGGGATAATCTTTTCAGCGTTTTAACAGCAGAGCAATTCAATGGTTTACCCACAACAGTAAAGGCCTCTATAAAACACCTTAATTTAACTAGTGATATAGATGTTACTAGTTTTAATTTTGCCTTTCTTACAGGTCTCAATACTTTAAGTTTAGATTTAAGTAATGTTCAAGGCTTAACTGCTGATCAGTTTAATGCTATTCCACAACATGCAAAAGATTCCGTAAAACATCTTCGTTTAACTAATAATATAGATGTTACAGGCTTTGATTTTTCAAGCTTAACAAGCCTTAAAGAATTAGAGTTAAACCTTCTGTTCTTCAAGACTGGTATTCCCGTCCTGCTACCATTCCAACCCATGTGGTCTATTGATCACCCACGGATCCCCATTGGGGACCGTCGCCTCCGATATCTAGGAGAAAATAACCCAAGAGGTCACTGGATCTTGGGTGAGTCTCTCTACCTCAGCGAGTACCGACGCATGCTCGGTGAGGACTGCCCTAACAGTGTGGACACGTACGAACTCCCCAATGGGGACATGGCGTACTTGCTCCCAAGCACTCCAGGGGTCTATAGGGACAAGACCCCTTGCCTCCTGATCGAGACTTACGCTGAGCTGGAGGCCCGGTATGATCGAGACTA
>ENA-OREN01005356-OREN01005356.1-marine-metagenome-genome-assembly--contig:-NODE-5356-length-10670-cov-3.394034_pt1 | contig 10670 bp, 7 predicted proteins | sample MGYA00248624_ERZ508555 | MGnify/ENA primary metagenome ERZ508555 (study PRJEB26222, sample SAMN06267773) | marine metagenome | isolation source: Saanich Inlet, British Columbia, Canada | place...
GCTGTATTTCGCGGAAGATAATGATGACAATCTGGTCGGTGCCGCCGCGTGGGAACACAAAAGAAGAGACATCCCGAACTGGACCGGCGGTAGCTGGCTGACGCTCAACAACAAGAGAGATCCCAATAACTGGAACCACGCTGCGTACACTTATAAAAGCCCTCTCTGGGACTATTGCGGCAAAAGCACCGCCATCTGGAAATGCCCAGCCGACTTCACAACCGGCATCAACAACAAGGGCATAACGGTACCCCGCATTCGCAGCATGTCGATGAGCAACTGGGTTGGTGGCCCCGGCTGGGGTGCCTCCGGACCGTGGTATCCCCAGAGTTCGAACGGCTGGAAAGTGTTCACCACGCTGTCGGACTTCTCAGCCCCCGGACCATCAGACACCTTTGTGTTGATAGACGAACGTGAGGACAGCATCAACGACGGCTACTTCGTCGTGGACATGGCCGGCTACCCCGCCCAGACCATCAAACTGGTGGATTACCCCGCCAGTTACCATAACCGGGCAGCCGGATTCTCATTTGCCGATGGGCACGCCGAAATCCACAAGTGGCTCGACAAGCGAACTACACCACCCATAAGCAAGTCCGATCGCCCACTGAACGTCGGCATGTCAAACAACAAGGACATAATGTGGATGATGGAGCACAGCACCCGAAAAGTCGGGCGCTGACCCCCCAAGCAAAATTCCCTCCAATAGCCCGTCCGCGATGGCGGGCTTTTTTCCGCTTGGCCAAGCGCTTGGCTTCACTATTTTGCGGCGATTTCCTTTCCGTCGTTGACGCCGGACAAACTAGACTGCAGTCTGCCCGACCAGTTTATGGATCGTACTATCCTGTTCATCTGCACCGGTAACATCTGCCGCAGCCCGATGGCCGAGGGCTTGTTTAGGAATCTCATTGAGAAAAACGAAGCTGACCTCAATGTGAAATCTGCCGGGGTGGGCGCCCAGGACGGCCAACCGCCAAGCGGGAATGCGATCCGCGCCATGCAGGATCTCGATATCGACATCTCCCCCCAACGGAGCCTGATGTTGACCGCCGAACTCGCCGCCGAGGCCGACATGATCATCGGCATGACCCACGGGCACGTAGAGATGGTCAACCTGATGTTCCCTCACGCAGCCGACAAAGCCTTTTTGCTCCGTGAATTTGACGACAACCTGCCAATGCATGAGCGGGAAATCTCCGATCCCATCGGCGGCTCGTACGAGGTTTACTGCCAATGCCGCGACCAGATCCGCGAAGGCATCGACTCACTTTTGAACTCCATACAACAAAACAAAAGCCTAGTTCCCCCCTCAGGGCAACCGGTGATCGAAATAGCTCTCGGCGCGGACCACGCCGGCTACGGACTCAAGAAAATCCTGGGCAATTATCTCAGCGAAAAAGGCATCCCGTATGCCGATTTCGGGTGCGACTCAGAGGACAAGGCCGACTACCCGGACTTCGCGCGTGAGGTGGCCCGAACCGTGGCCGAGGGTCAGAGCAGGCTTGGCCTGCTGATTTGCAACTCCGGTGTCGGCATGAGTATGAGCGCCAACAAGGTGCCCGGCGTCCGGGCCGCGCTTACGCATGACGAGGAGACAGCCAAACTCACTCGTCAGCACAACAATGCGAACGTCCTCTGCCTCGGGGCCGCCGCCACGGATGAGGCCTTGGCCAAGCGCATCCTCGATGCGTTCATCGAGACCCCGTTCGAGGACGGCGGCCGCCACGAGCAGCGAGTGAACAAGATGGAATCCGTCGGCGCCTCGGTCAAATTCCGGCTGGACTCCGTTGATCCCGAGATCTCCCAGGTCATCCAAGCCGAGACCGTCCGCCAACAGGAAAACATCGAGCTGATCGCCAGCGAGAACTTCACCAGCCCGGCCGTCATGCAGGCGCAGGGCTCAGTGCTCACCAACAAGTACGCCGAGGGCTATCCGGCTAAACGCTGGTACGGCGGCTGCGAACACGTGGACGTGGCCGAGCAGTTGGCCATCGAGCGGGCCAAGCAGCTTTTCGGCGCCGAGCACGCCAACGTACAGCCCCACTCCGGCAGCGGTGCCAACATGGCTGTTTACTTTTCCGCGCTCCAGCCGGGCGACAAGATCCTGACCATGGATCTGTCCCACGGCGGACACCTCACCCACGGACACAAGGCCAACTTCTCGGGCCGGTTTTACTCAGTCACGCACTACGGCGTGAGCAAGGATACCGAGCAGATCGATTATGACGCTTTGGCCAAGGTGGCGGCGAAGGAAAAACCGGCCATGATCACGGTCGGGGCCAGTGCCTACCCTCGCGTGATCGACTTCGAGCGGATGGGGCAGATCGCCCGCGAAGTGGGTGCGCTGCTGTTGGCCGACATCGCCCACATCGCCGGACTGGTGGCCGCCGGCTTGCATCCCAGCCCAGTCGGCCATGCTGACTTCGTCACCACGACCACCCACAAAACCCTGCGCGGCCCCCGGGGCGGGCTCATCCTGTGCGGCGCCGAACATGCCAAGGCAATCGATTCCCAGACCTTCCCCGGCATCCAGGGCGGCCCACTGATGCACATCATCGCGGCCAAGGCGGTCTGCCTCAAGGAAGCCCTCCAGCCAGCCTTCGCGGAGTATCAGACTCAGGTCGTGGCCAACGCAGCGGCCTTGGCCAACGGCTTGGCCAAGAACGGCTTCCGTCTCGTCAGCGGCGGCACGGAGAATCACCTGATGCTGGTGGATGTCGGCTCGCGCGACATGACCGGCAAGGAATGCCAAGCCGCTCTTGATGAAGCCGGCATCACCGTCAACAAAAACACTATCCCCTTCGAGACACGTTCTCCTTTCCAGGCCAGTGGGATACGGATCGGTTCACCCGCCGTCACAACTCGCGGTATGGGCGAGGCCGAGATGGCCAACATAGCCGACATGATCAGCGAGGTATTGGTCGACATAAAAAATATTGACAAGCAAGCTGCCGTCAGGCATCGTGTCCGGCAACTGACCGCAGGATTCCCCTTGCCTTATTAAAAAAGTTCCCCTCTGGACTTCACTCCGTGGGATTGTTGGTCTTTGCCTTGAACAAGGTAAAGTATAGAAAAACTGACAAATCACCCCACCCTTACCCGATGATTTAGCTGGGAACCTTATCCGCTATCCACAAGAGGATTCCTGCCAAGACATGAAAAACACAGGTCGTAAAAGCAAAGCTGTCAAAGGCTCCCGCAAGAAAAAATCAATTGGCCTAGCCGCCACCGAGGCCGCCGCCATTCGGAACAAGTACCTCCGTGCCTACGGAGAAACACCCCCTCCCGAGGAAATACCCGCCGATGTTGAGGAGGAGGCCGCGGAGGAAGCCACCGCCACGGAAAAGCCCAAGGGCGACTCCGTGAACATGAGCCAGTTGCAGGCACTCGAGATGCCTGCACTCAACAAGATGGCCAAAAAGCAAGGGATTCCCAATTACGGTTCCCTGCAGAAACACGAGCTGATTTTCCAACTCCTGCAACGCAATGCCGAACAAGCCGGCGTGCTTTACACCGAGGGCTGCCTCGAGATTTTACCGGAGGGGTTCGGCTTTCTCCGATCCGAGAGTTTCAACTACCTGCCCTGCCCCGAGGATGTTTACGTTTCGCCCTCACAGATACGGCGGTTCGACCTCCAGACAGGCGACATCATCGCCGGAGAAATCCGACGGCCGAAAGACAGGGAACGCTTCTTTGCCCTCGTCAAGGTGGCCTCCGTGGGTCACGAAGAGCCGGAGATTGCCAAGGATAAGATTCATTTCGACAACCTCACACCGCTCTTCCCTAACGAGCGATTCCTCCTCGAAAATGACCCGGAGGAATACTCCACCCGTGTGATGGATCTGGTCTGCCCTATCGGCAAGGGTACTCGCGGGCTAATTGTCGCGCCGCCGCGAACCGGCAAGACGGTGCTAATGCAGAATCTGGCCAACGCCGTCATCAAGAATAACCCCGATGTGTATTTGTTCATCCTGCTGATTGACGAGCGCCCGGAGGAGGTCACCGACATGATGCGCACCTGCAAGGCCGCCGAGGTGGTCAGCTCCACCTTTGACGAGCCGCCCGAGCGACACGTGCAGGTGGCCGAGATGGTCATCGAGAAGGCCAAGCGCATGGTCGAACACAAGCACGACGTGATGATCCTGCTCGACTCCATCACCCGACTGGCCCGCGCCTATAACACCGTCCAGCCCCACTCCGGCAAAATTCTCTCCGGCGGTGTGGACGCCAACGCCCTGCACAAACCAAAGCGCTTCTTCGGCGCGGCCCGGAACGTTGAGGAAGGCGGCTCGCTCACCATCTGCGCCACCGCCCTGGTCGACACCGGCTCACGAATGGACGAGGTTATTTTCGAGGAATTCAAGGGCACCGGTAACATGGAGGTGCACCTCGACCGCTCGCTGGTCGATCGCCGCATCTTCCCCTCGATCAACGTCGAGTTGTCCGGCACCCGCAAGGAGGAACTCCTCTACCATCCGCAGGAACTGCCGCGCATCGTCACACTGCGCCGCGCACTCACCGGTGTTCCTCCGGTCGAGGGCATGGAACTTCTGCTCGGCAAGCTGAAAAAAACCGAGAACAACATCGAGTTCCTGCTCAAGATGACGGTGGAGTAATTTTCAAGTTTTCAGTTTCAAGTAAGCCTAAACCGGACGCGCTTGCCCTAGCGCGTCCTTTTTGATTCCTTCTCCCTGAGGGCGAAGGTGGCCGCAGGCTGGATGAGGGTGAAAACGCTCGGATGTCTTATTGCAACGCCATCCCTGCTCCATCACCCAACCCTCTACCGCAGGGAAGAGGGAGAGGGGCACACGCGCCCCGCCGTCACAGGTTGAATTTGAAAACTTGAAACTCCCCTATTGGATGCGGCCGAATTTTTTTTCCAACTCGAGGTAGTTCATCTCGATGATTGTCGGGCGGCCGTGCGGGCAAGTGTACGGCATCTCGCAGCACCGCAAATCATCCACGAGATTCTGCAACTCCTCCTCCCGCAACAAGTCGTTGGCCTTCACGGCGTGACGGCAGACGGTCTTGATGATCACGTCCTCGCCGAGCCTCAGCACGTTGACGCCCTCACCGGCGGCCTGCAGCTTGTCCACCAACTCGAGGATGAACTTGCGCGAGTCCGCCGCCTTGACGAACGGCGGCAGCGCATCGAGCAGGAATGTTCGCTCGCCGAACTCGCTCAACCCCACCCCGAGGCGGTTGAGGGTCTCCATCGTCCCGCTCAGAAAACGCGCCTCCCTGGGCGGTAACTCCACGGTCTCCGGCAACAGCAGTTTCTGCGAGGCGGCACTGCCCTCCGACTCCATCCGCCGGAGCATCTGCTCATACAGCACCCGCTCGTGCGCGGCGTGCTGGTCCAGTAACACCATCCCTTTGTCGGACTCGAGCACCAGATACAGTTTGCCGACCACGCCGACGAGGCGCAGCGGCACACGCAGCAGCGGCACCGGCGCTCCCGGCGATTGGCCAAGCGGAGCGGGTAGCGACATCGCCTGGGGCAGAACGTCTTGAGCCACTTTCGGTTGCACTTGGCCAAGCGCGGCAGTTGGCGCCTCGTCGCCAAGCTCCTGCTGCGTCGGGACGTCCGACGGCGAACTGGGCATCACATCCACCGGCTCGCCTGCCGGCTTCGACACAGAGGCCGGTTTCCGGCTGTGAAACGCCAGCAACGTCTCCTGCACGGCTTGCGTGAGCAGTCGCCGCACATCTCGCTCGTGATGAAACTTCACCTCGCGCTTGGCCGGGTGGATGTTGACGTCCACCTCGGCCGGATCGATCTCGATGAACAGGCAGCAGAGCGGGAACTGCCCCTTCATCAGCGCCGTGTGATAGCCCTCGATAAGGGCTCGGTTGAGGCTCCGGTTCTCGATCGGCCGGCGATTCACGAACAGGTGCTGGTTGGCACGAGTCGAGCGCGACACGCCCGGCGCGCCGATCAACCCCCAGGTGCGCACCGTCGTTTGGCCGTCCCATTGCATGCCGATCTCCGGGTCATCCGGGATCGCCTTGGCCACGCGGTAGTCGCCACTGGAATCGACGTCCAGCAGGCTAATGCCCTCGCCGTGCAGCGCCGCCATCCGCTCGCGCACGGCTGAGATGTGCGATGCCGGGGTCTCGTCCACTCTGCACGGCGGCAGCTCCCACACCTTGCGCTGGTCGTTGTTAAAAATGAACCCCACCGCCGGGTTGGCTAAAGCCACCAGCGTCAGGTAATGCTGGATGTGGCTGCGCTCGGTCTCCGGCGTGCGCAGGAATTTGCGCCGCGCCGGCAGATTGTAAAACAGCGAACGCACCTCAATCGTCGTGCCGCCGGCGTGGCCAGCCGATTCCACCGCTCGGATCTTTCCGGCGTGAATGTCGATGCGCGTCCCCTCGCCCGTCTCGTTGCCGCTCGCGAGAGTCGTCAGTGCCATACGGCTCACGCTCGCGATGCTCGGGATCGCCTCTCCTCGAAAGCCCATCGTAGCTATCGAGGCCAAGTCTTCAGCCACTTGAATCTTGCTGGTCGCGTGGCGTTCAAGGCAAAGCAACGCGTCGTCACGGTTCATGCCGGAACCGTTGTCTGCAACGCGGATGAGACTCCGGCCGCCGGCCTGAATCTCCACGGAGATGCGCGTGGCCCCGGCGTCGAGGGCGTTCTCGACCAACTCCTTCACCACGCTGGCCGGGCGCTCCACCACCTCGCCGGCGGCGATCTGGTTGGCGACAATTTCTGGAAGAAGACGGACTGAACCCATGCTACGCCCACCACTCTACGGGCAGCCCTTGGCCGCCCCAAGCGTTTTTGAGACGCGATTAGCAAGTTGCCCTTGGCCAGGCCCACCCACAACCCAACGGGGTGGCATGAGACAGCAGAAATTTGAAACTCCAGAAAATCAGCGCTTGGCCAAGCGGGCGAGCTTGACGACTTGGTCGAGGTAGCGCTGGACGCTGTCTCGCGGGCGCTTGACCTGGGCCGACTTCAGCAACGGCACCGCTTTTTCATACTGGCTGCGGTGCACCAAAAACTGCGCGTGGCTGATCTTGGCCCGTACCTCGAAGTCGTCCAGTTGCTCGGCGCGCTGGAAGAACAGCTCGGCCTTCTCGACGTTGTCGTTGCGCCCGTGATGGTCGGCCAGCAGAAGCAGCGACTCGCCGTCCAGCGGGTCCTTATCCACGATCTGCTCTAGCGTCTTGATGGCCTTGGCCTCCTCGCCCTTAGCCAACTGCACGCGAGCCTCGAGTTGCAGGATTTTCAACCGGTCGGTCTCGTCGAACTTGTTTTTGTGAATCGTGCGTATTTGCGCGAGCAGCGAGTTGCCGCGATCAAATTCTCCCACCGAGATGAGGATGTCCGCTGCTCGAATCGGTGGGGCGACTTCCTTGTCCTTGTCCGCTTCGGCGGCATCGCGGTACGCCTCGAAGGCGACGTCGTACGTGCCTTGGTTGATGTAAATGTCGGCGAGTTGATTGAGTACCTTTGCGTCGGCCTTGCCCATGCGGCGGACGACCTCGTAGTTAGTGGCAGCCTTCGTGGATTCCGCCAGGCCAAGGTAGGCGTTGGCCTGGTGCAACCAGTAGTCGGCGTTGTCCGGCTTGGCTTGGATCAGCTCGCCGAACAGCGTCACGCACTCGCCGTACTTCTGCTGCTGCAGTTCGCACTGGGCGATGCCGAGCTTCCAGTCAAGCTTGTCCGGCGAGAAAAGGGATGCCTTGCGGTAGGCCGCCTCGGCCGAGAGATATTTTTCGCCGATCAAATGGCAATAGCCGATGAGACCGTAAATGTTGCCATCCTCGCCGCCGAGTTCGAGCGTGCGCACGAGTGCCTTATGCGCGGCAACATGCTGGTTCAATTGGATCAACACCACGCCGAGATTCATGTGGGCACGCTGGAAGTCCGGGAATTTTTTAATCGCCTGCCGGTATTGCGCCACCGCCTTGGGGTAGTCGTTCGACTGCACGTACAGGTTGGCCAAGGTGAAGTCCAGCGCCGCACTCGACTCGGGCGTGATCGCCTCGATCAAGATGACAATCGCCTGCTTCGGGTCGGCTTGAATCTGCGGGATTAGCTCGTCGAACAGCTCCTTTTCGTCGGCGTTGATCTTCGGCTCCACCTCGGAATTGACGCCGTAGCTGGCCATGAACTTGTTGATGAACTCGGGGTCCTTCCAAAACTGCATCGTCTTGGTAAAAGTCGGTTGCGCTTGGCCGAGCGCCGGGGCTAACAGGCCAAGCGCCAACAACAAACCAAGCACGCTGCGTCCTTTTTTGTTCGTGGGTTTCATCTTTGTTTTCCGAAATAGAAGGGTTGAACTTTCCTGACGGCGACCTTTCTGCCGTCCTTCATGGCCGGACTGAATTTCCATTGCCGAATCACCCGGGTCACTTCGCGCTTGAACTCATTATGGGTGAACCGGCGCACTTGATAATCCGTCACCCGGCCCTCCTCGTCGATTACGATCAGCAGATCCACCCGGCCCGAAACACGGTTCAACAAGAGCTTGGGCGGGTATTGCGGCGGGATCCGCACCAGCGGACGCGGCTCGCGATCCACTTCCGAGAGATCAAAGATTTTCATCTCCGCGATGGCATCGGTCGATACTTTCGGGTTCAACCCAGCGTAGATGCCGACGCCGCCCGCGCCGGGATTAAGCGCGAGTTCGAGCTGGCTCAGGGTCAGCATCTGCTGCTCCTCCTGTAGTTCCGGTTTTTCCTCTTCTTCCTCCTCCTCGGGAGGCGGCGGGGGCGGCGGGGGCGGCGGGGGTGGAGGAGGCAGGGATACGTCCACCTTTAGGAGCAGATTTTTCGGGTTCGAGCCGGAAAGTTTCTGCGTGAAAGGCAGGATCAGGAACAGGAGCAGCGAAATCAGTAGGCCACCGGTCAACCCCCATAAGACTCCCGTGTTCCTTGTCTCAACCTGAAAAACTTTTCCCATGACGTGTGGCTACGGCAAATCGGCGGAGAGGCTGATGCTCTTGGCACCGCCGAGCTTGGACTCATCGATCACCCTCACAACCAAGCCGGCGTTGGCTCCCTCGTCCACCTGGATGATCACCGGCATGTCCTCCTTGGTAGTCAGGCGACGGACGATCGCCCGCACGCCGTTCACGCCGATCTCCTTGCCGCCGTACACCACCTGCCCCTTGGTGGTCACGGCGATGAGAATGCTATTTTTGTCGAGCTGCATCGCGGAGGCCGCCTCCGGCTTCTCGACCTCAACACCGGTCTCCTCGACAAACACGGTGGTGACGATGAAGAAAATCAGCAGGATGAACACCATGTCGATCAGCGGCGAGATGTTGATATCCATGGCCTCATCGGCCCCCATGATGGATCGGCGTCCCCTCACGATGCCACCGCCTTTCGTTTGAACTGTTGCAACGTCAGACTTTCCAGCCGAACAAGAAACGCCTCGTACTCATCCTTGCGGCGCTTGATGGCGTAGGCCATGAAGTAGCCCGGCACGGCAATCAGCAGACCCATCTCGGTGGTGATCAGTGCCTCGGAAATCCCGCTGGCCACCACGTCCACCAGCTTGCCGCCGCCCACCGAGAGGCCCTTGAACGTCACCAGCATGCCCATCACGGTTCCCAGCAACCCCAGAAGCGGTGCCGTGGCCACGAGGGTGTTCAGAAATACCATACGCCGCTCGAAAAACGGCAGCCGGGAGGCGAACACCTCGGAGAAACGACTGTACACTTCGTCCAGCTTCCCCACTTCGTCCTGCGTGTAACGGATGATCTCGCCTACTTCGCCCTCGCTCTTCCCGGGTGTCCGCACCCAGTCGATCACCGTTTCATCGTCGAGATGCTTGTATCCGCGCTGCCGGAAGTTCAGCAGCAGGCTCGTGGCCACGGTGTAAATCAACACCGCCACCAACAGCAACGGCAACATCACCACCCCGCCGGATTGCCATGTTTCAACGATGTACTCGAGAGTGTCGGCCATCTATCAAGGTCCATTTTTTACCGTCAGGCCGTTTATGAAACCGACCGCTGTCTGCTCCATGCTGGCCAGGATGCCCTTGGACTTACGCGACAGCAGCGCAAACAGCAGCAGACACGGCACGGCAATGATCAGGCCGTACTCGGTGGTCACCAGCGCCTCCGAAATGCCGGATGACAGCCGCTTGGGATCGCCAGTGCCGAACACGGTGATCAGCTTGAAAGTGTTGATCATGCCGGTCACCGTGCCGAGCAGGCCCAGCAGCGGCGACGTCGCTGCCGCCAGCGAGATGAACTGCAGCATGCTCTCCAGCTTCGGCTTGGCGTGCAGCATTTTCTCATAGAGGATTTCTTCGATCATTTCCTTGCTCTCCCCGGTGCTTTGAATCGCCGTCTCCAGTAGTTCGCCGGCGGGGCCCTTGATGCGCTTGGCCAAGGCCAGAGCGGAGGCCGAATCGTTGTCATTCACCCGGTCGAGGATCGATTGCAAATCGCCGGGACGCACCTGCTGCAGCCTGGCCAACTGCATCCACTTGATCAGCGCCACCAACGCAGCCGCCAAACCCAGCCCAAGCAGCGGCCAGATCAGGCCCATGGGCGTGATGTCGAGCGCCGCCAGCACCAACCAGCCGAGCAGGATCACGGCCATCACCGCGATGCCGCCGCCACGTGGCGTCGGGCGGGCGTGGCTTGAGCGTTCGTTGGGGTGGTCGAGAATAGCCTTGGCGGTGAGCAGCTTGAGCA
>ENA-OREN01005358-OREN01005358.1-marine-metagenome-genome-assembly--contig:-NODE-5358-length-10669-cov-3.127832_pt1 | contig 10669 bp, 7 predicted proteins | sample MGYA00248624_ERZ508555 | MGnify/ENA primary metagenome ERZ508555 (study PRJEB26222, sample SAMN06267773) | marine metagenome | isolation source: Saanich Inlet, British Columbia, Canada | place...
TCGATGTCCAGATTGACCTCGGTTCTTTGCTCTGGCGTTAACTTGTTTTGATAGCCTATATCTGCGATGTCATCATAGGGTTTGCTGCCAAAAGGCATGCTTCTTTCTATTGTCTGAGCTTTGGTAGCGAATGCTCTTAGCTGTGCGTCAGAAAGGTTTTCAATATCTGCTGGCTTGAGTCCATGTTGTGTGGCGTTAGCGATAGCTGACTCAGCGGAAGCTCTACCTATTCGTGCGCCGATAGCTCCAAACAATGCACCCATTGCTGCGCCAGTGAGGCCACCCATAGCGGTGTGACCAATGTCCGTGTCGGTAAAGGGTAGTACGGCAGGGGTTCTCTCTAGCCCAATCTCATCGAACTTGGCGTCTTCCATCTTTCCGATGACTCCGCCTTGAACTGCGCCGATGGGAGCATTGGCTTTAACTCCAGCCAAAGCCCCATGACCAGCTAGTTTTGCTCCAGACGGCGCTGCTTTGCCAGCTTGAATAGCGGCTTTTGTGAGCATTGCGCCTTTAGCCATCCCTCCAGCGATAGGGATGATGTTTAAAGGATCTAGCGCACCAGCAGCCAGACCTTTTCCGAGGACATCAAAAGAGAAGAAGTCTCTTCCCCCTTTTTCCCAAGGCTCTGGAAGTGTTCGGTAAACCTTTTCTATGCGAGCTAGACGTTGCTGCTCTGGAACGTCAGACATTGTGACGTCTTGAAATTCAAGCGCCGCATGGTACATGTTGAGCGTATTCCAGAGATGATCGTCATACATTTTGCCGATCAACTCTTCGTCTGTAAAGCCAGACTCCCCGCGAGACTTGTAATGATCTCGGAGATCCTTTAAAAACGAAGGGTGTTTTAGTGCTGATGGGCCAGAGATGGAAGAAGTGTAGTCCTCTTCTTTTGCTTCCTCTGGTTGGTTGTTTAGTGGGGTTCTGAACTTAGGTGAAAGGTCGTCTAAATAACTCATTCTATGGTGCTCCAGTTTCCATAATTGTTATGGAAACCACAGTACCAGAGAGCTACATAATCTTCGTCCCTTCTAGAGTGTCACCCTATATGCTTGTTTGGGTTATCGTGAGAGGGGAAGCTGTCTCCCTCTATCTTCTTGCCTTGCCACTGCCTAATTGCATCGTCTATTTTTTTAATCAGAGTATCAGTATGGTCTTCAGCATCACCACCCCTAGAGGATTGCCAGCTTCTGTCGCGGGCTTGGTCGAGTATCTTCTGTTTAAGGCTATTTAACTCATCAATTTCTTCTTTTACCCTCTCTGGGGTAGGTACGTTCCTTCCCCAATAAGAGGCAGCATTTTTTGGCAGCCTCTGAATCAGATGGTCTGCTGCTTGATGTTTTTCTGCTGCCCACTCACTAGCTGGGCGGAGCTGAGGTTTTTCGTATTCTTTATAGGTGGACAATGGAACGCCTACCCCAACCTCTAATCCTTCCTCACCTGTCAGTAAGGCCGTTCGTAATTGATCTGCCTTATACGCTATATAAGTGCTTTTATTATCATCAGCCTTTTTAAGTATCTTCATAGCTAGTTTTGGACTCAGAACATAGTCGTTGGCATAGTTGTGCATCACCTGATTGATCATGTGAGCATATTTCTGATCAGCGACCGTCTTTCCAAGAAGCTCGCTGGCGTTACCATAAGCTCCAAAAACACTTGTTGCTACATCAGTAGATTTTTTTAGTCCCTCGGTATACCTACTTGTAGCTTCCGTTTTGTTTTTGTCGGTCTGGTTCTGTAGGTTAGTTTTTTTGATTGCGTTTGACCCAGTATGGATGGTGTCCAGCCAGCCCTTCATGATGTCAGGATTTGCAGAAACAAACTCCTCTGCCTCTCCATCTTTAAGAAATCGGCCTTTAAGCAAGCCCATTATTTGAGAGCGGATGTCGTCTGAAGTGTGATCTTGGCTAGTAGAGAAGTGTGTAATGAGTTTTTCAGATCGCCCATCCATATAATCCAGCACACTGGTTTTTCGCTCATGGTTCTTTATATCTTTTGCCTCTTGGATGTCATCTCTCATTTTTTTTAAAGCACCCTTTAGGCTCTTGGGGTTTACTCCAATATTAGAAGCTATGGCGTCGTCTGTTATGTCTGGGTCTGATTCCAGCATACGCATTATATTTTGGTGGTTGTCTCGGAAATACTCACTATGAACCTTGTTGTATGCCCTGACGTTAATCAGATCGCTCATATCACCACCATAAACTTCCGCCAGATCTGGGTTGCCCGCTTTCCATTTACTTACAAACGACCCGTCCTCTATTTCCTCTTTTGAAGCAGATAACATAGAGGTCTGTAGATTTTTGTTAAGGCTGTTCTTTAATGTGTTCTTTTTAGTGAGATGGTCTAAGCGATCTCTTTCCTCTTCAAGCCCAGCCAATCTTTTGTCTTCAGCCATCCGATACTCATTCCTCGCTCCGAGCTTATTTAATACTTCTTCAGCAGGAAGTGCGCCGCGCAACCAAGGCGCATTACCCGTCACGTTATTCACGTACTCTTGGAACTCTGCTGCTGTTGCGTCTGGATTGCCTTGTTTAAAAACATTGAACGCCTCAAGCATCTTTGCTCGTTTATTTTCAGCTTCGACACCAGCCTTTCTCCAGCCCTGTGACCAACTTTGAAATTGTGACATTGTTTTTTTCCTTTATTTTATGGTACTCATGAATGATGAGAACGCGCGATCACTGCTATTCAAGTTAGGAGTGGGTGAGTTCTTGAGCGCTCCGCCACCACCACCTAACCCCAGTGCGCTACCTAGCTTGCCAGCGCCTTTTATTGCCAATGGCCCTAAGACGTTATAGAGGTCTCTTTGCGCCTCACCTTCTGCTGCTTGAGCGGCATACAGCTCTCCGCGAGTCGCCTCTGCATTTTGATTCCACAGTTTCGTTCGTTCTCCAGACATGGTGGATGCGTTTGAGTACATGGCATCACTAGCTGGAAGATTGCCTTGTATTGCGTTAATGATTGCTGACCCAATGCTGTTCATTCCCTCGGTTGTAGCGGCTGTGTCGCTTACTTGATACCCGCTTAGATTAGAGCCAAGTCCTGCTTGGGTGTAGCTATTCAGCACAGAATCTAAAGTAATTGGCGCTCTATAGTTGTTGGCGCTAGTGATGTCTCTATCTAGGATTCCTGTGCCTGCTCCAGTTGTATATCGAGCAGCGTCTACGGCAGATGACGGAGCGCGTAAAGCGCGGAGAGTGTCTAAGCCAGCACCTTGAACGCCAGCGATTTCGTCTAGTTGGAGTCCTCTGTTCTTGAAGATGTTGTCGTAGTTTGTTCCCATAGTCTGGCTCTTACCTGAGATATATTTAACAGCATCATCATAGGCTTTGCGTCTGGATTCAGTGTACTTGTCTGATAGTTGGCGAGTTAATTCGACTTTCTCGTCATTAGCCAGTGTGCTTGCGTCCATACCTCTAGTCATTCGGCCAGCCTCTCCTTGTGAGGCGACCATTTGAGCGGCACGATCTATGTCGCTGGCGTATTCACTGGCGCGGCCTTGATATTCTTTATCAAAGTCGCCCATTGTTAATTGTTGTAATTCTGGGGCGGCTCCTAGCGCGGAGTAAGCATCTTCCAATGCTCGCTGCATGGTGTCCACACGTCCGTAGACGTCACCGTAACGGGCAATGTCATATTCTCTTTCACGGAGAGCTTGTTGCTTAGCCCATTCACCTTCAGCTAATTGTTGATCTCTTTCTTGTTGCTTAGAAAAACGATCTTCATAAAATCTTTTTAGTTCTTCATCCCTTTCGCCAGATGCTATTGATTGAGCATGTTTGAATTGCTCAATGGCGAAGTCGCGTTCTTCTTTAGATATTCCTTGGGCGCGTGTTCGTTCTTCTAAGGCTTCTAATCTTTGTCTGGCTTGATCCCTGTCTGACTCGACTTGCCGAGCGACTTGGAAATTCCTTTCATCAGCTAAGCGACGCTTGTATTCATTTAATTGATCAATCTCAAATTGTCGCTCACCCGCTTTTTCCATGCGGTTGAAGTCAGTTTGTTGTAACCAGCGATCATATTCGTCGTATACCCTTTCGTCTCGCTGCTGACCAATAGCGAGTTGTAGCTCGCCCAGCTCTCTGTTCTTTTTAAACTCATACTGCTTATTAGCCAGTGTTGCATTGTTTAGCTTCTCTGCGGATTTTCTGGATGCTGATGCTGAGCCAGCAGACATTGCCGCTCCGCCAACTCCGACTGCCAATGTTGCTGCTGCTGCCATGCTCATGTAGCTTCTCCTTTCTCTTCTAGTTTTTTGCGTTGCTCATCCAAAGCCTTCTGGATGTGCGGAGCATTGGGTTCTACCAGCTCGTCTTCGGCTTCTTCTACAGTAGTGGATTTACAGACATGGACTGTGACCCAAGTTGCGTCTGTGAGAGCGAAGCCAGCCCGCTTAATTCCTTTTGTTGAAGGGACTATTGCGGGAGCCTCCATCTCCTTAACGCCATCATCTGTCATGACCGATATTTTACCTTTGATAAGGAAATTTATATGGTCAAACTTATGCACTTTGCCAGTGATTGTGACCCCTGCTGGAATGTGCAAGGCTCTGGCGTACAAACCACCACAGAAGTAGTGGTCTGTCGCTAGGTCAAACACCATTGGCATAGACGCAATGACGTCTTCCAGAGCTTGGACTTTGGCGTTTGGCGAGGAGTGGTCGGCTACTTCTGGCATTAGTTAAGAAGCGACGAGAATGTAGTGTTTTGCTGAGCCAGAGCTTCTTCCTCCTCTTGTTTTTTGCGTAGCATTTGTAGAAAGGACTCTATTGATTGCGGGTCAGTTAAACCTAGCTGTTGGAATTGCAGTGCGCCGTCTTCTCCGATCATATCAATGATGGCTTGTTGTTCAGCTTGTTGTGATGCCGTCGTATTGTCTAGATCTGTTTGCAGTCTATTTCGTTGGCTACTCATGTGCTCTGACATCGCATCTAGTTCATCCATAGCCTGTGTCGCATTATACAATTCTATCTCAGCCCTTTGAGCTTCAAGAGATCCTTCGTTTGCAGTTAAGTCATCTAGCCCAAAATAAGATGTGGAGCTTATTTGCTCTTGGAGTCCTTGTGCCTTTTGCTCTAGAGCGGTTCTATAGTCAGCCAGCTCTGATAACTTAGCGTCTATGGCGTCTCTGTCTGTGTCAATATTCTTTCCTATATCACGCACTCTACCGCCACTAAAGGCAGATAGGTCGTCGTAAATTCCTCCTAGATCACTGCGCTGATTATTAAATCCTTCTTCATTCCAAAGATCAATATCACCTAACCCGCCTGCCAAGGTTGCTCGATCATTTATGATGCTGTCCAAGGCGTCTTTTCTATCAGTGTACACATCATCTAAAGTGCTTCTTCCTGCATCCAGTGATGCAGTAGCATTAGTGAAGTCATAAGGAAGTAACGATGAAAAGTTCTCCATGTTCCCTCTTAGACCAGTCATATTAGAAGACAGAGCGTCTAAACTGCCTTTATCATAAATGCCAGCGAGCGATGCTAAATCTCTCATCCCTCCTGCTTGTTGTCCGTAGTTTGATTGAGTGTTTGATATTCTATCAAGCTCACTGTTTCGACCTGATTGTAGCCCAGCTATTCGTGACGATAGCCCTCTCAAATCATCTTGTTGGTTACTTAAATCATAAGGCAAAAGACTACTAAATCGAGACGCGCCCCTTGATTTATCAGCCAGTTCTCTTTCATAAGAATTCATTTGATCAAGGTCGGCGATGGTCATGCCTGCTATATCCATGTCTGCTGCGGAATAGTAGTCATCTAACCCAGATTTAAAATCACCTATTCGCTGCACCTCATCCGCATGTCGCCCTTGTAGATTTGAATAGTCTTCAGCGACTTGATTATAGCTATCCACGTAATCATTACTTAATAAGCCCGTGTTGATTGCTGGTCGAGCGGCGTTCCATTCGTTTCCTGATTGGTATAGGTTAGACGCTTGATCATAGATATTCTTGGCTAAATTTAATTGATTAATATCATAGTTGTCTATGGTCGAATCGTGCAATCTCATTCCACCAGAATATTTGCTTTTTGCTTGATTTAATAAGCCAAGATCATAGTTTCGATCAGCTTGCAGTGTGCTTAAATTGCCTATATTGCGATTGAGCTTGCTACCTATCCCTTTAAGAACGCCTTCTTGAAAGCGTGTCGTGTCTGGTGACTGAACAGGCGTTGATCCGTGAGACGCTTGGTATGCTGCGCTCCATGTTGGCGCTCGATCTGTGTGCGCGTAACCCCAATCGGATATTTGGTTCTGATAGCCAGTACCTTCCTTGATCAGCTCCGCCAGATTGGTTGAGGCGATATTAGCACTGTTCGCTGTTATGCCAAATGGATCGCCCCAGTCTTGCTTAAATGTGCCTATCTCTTGGTTGTAGCCTCTAACAAGATCATTCCATTTGTCTGCTTCTTTCTGACGCCTACCAAATTCGATCCTTCCTTCTGCTATATTCTCTGGCGTCCAGTCTCTTGGGGGTGGAGGAGGTGAGCCTCCGCCCCCTTTTCCGCCTTTAAAGGTGAGGAATTGCAGTGAGGGGAGTAGTGAGTAGATAGCGTCTTTTAGTTTCATGTCTTTAGTCCTTTTTCATAGATCGAATACGCTTTGCTATAACCGAAGCGTTGATTGAGCATACGCCCCATAGAGTCTCGGACGGCACACTGAATTGATGTGCCTCCATTATTCTTAACCCACTCTTCAAAGATGTCGTTTCTTGTTGCGTCTATGGCGTTTGAGCCAGACCAACCTGTGATGAAGAATATCCTTTTCTGAGGCATCATCTTCCACTCTCCTATAACGATGTTATGGATAGTGGAATCAGTATCTGCCCACGCCAGTACATCACAGGAGCCTTGTATTAAAGCCATCTTTGTTTGTTCGACAGTGATCTCACCATTGGCGTGAGGGTCAAGCTCTTTAATAAAAGGTTCTAGCTTAGGCCAAGCCTGATGAATGACTTCAGGGGGAAGGTTGTACATCTCAAGATCTTTCATAGTTAGGTCACTATGCTCACAGCGATGAAAATCTCAAGATTAACTAGAGGGGAAGCAGTAGAGAGATTAGTCAGGTTTACTCCGATTGATTTTGAATTTCCTGTGCTGCTACTTGCATCTATCTGTACAGAGGAGACGCTTCCTGTCATGTATGATTGAGAGTATTCGGGAGCACTTGTGTCAAATGCCAAAGCCACTCCATTGTCCACGCCATCAACGGTGAGAGTGGCTGCGGCTACTCCTGATGTGCACCTAACACCTAAAGCTGTAACGGTGGCTTTTTGCAGAAGAAATCGAGAAACTGTAAACGGAAAGGTTGCTGCGCCACCCGATACTGCGGTGGATAGGGCTGTCAAGTCTGGCTTTAGATAAAGTGTTTGAGTAGATAAAACGCTAGGAAGTTGCGTGAACGGCATTCTACCAAGGCTATCTAGTGTGGCCACACCATTTGGTGCGGCTTTTTCAGTAATCGGAATAACTGCGGAGAGATCTTGGGTGCTGAATTCTAACGCTGTACCCGTCCCATTAACCCTGACTATCTTGTATGCGTCACCAATTACGAATGCAGGCAAAGAGGATTCAGGAGACGTATTTATCCATTGAGTACCAGACGTATCATAAAATTTTAACGATGGCAGAGCGCTACCGCTGGATGTGTCCATCCATAGATCTCCTTGCGATGGAGTGGAAGGAGTCGTTACGCTGACAGTGAGCTTAGCAGTTGCAGCAAGGTCAGTGACTAGACCATTTACTTTAGCTTGTGGTATATCATTGGCGGCCACATTAAGTTTAGCGTATGAGATCAAACCTGTTGCTGGGTCAGCAAAATCTTGCTCTAACATTAAGCCAGCAACGTCTTGGTTCGCTGTGTTTTCTACTGTGATAATGGAAACACTATTTCCAGCAGCAAGCTGACCCGTATTAAACTGAACAACATTAATATTAGGAAGAGATACATAATCATTTGTTGCGCCTTCCGTCTGGAGTATACCGTTTCTGTAGACATGGAGTACAGTCGACGAATCAAAGACAAATCCTATTTGATTGTTAGCGGATATGTGAGAGCTTTGAATACTTATATCGCTACGAACGTAGTTAGTGATCGCTGTAGTTCTCACTGTCACTATGGTCACTACGTTACTGGTGGTTAATCCTGCATTCATAGTGACTGCTCCAGTCGAAATAGATCCGCCTGTAGACGACTTGGTGTAATCGTGTCCAACTCCTTCTCTTTGCAAAACCCCATCCAGATAAACCAATAATTCATCTGTTGCAGCAAAAGTGTAATCAAAAAGAGTTTGAGCAAGAGTAGCAGTAGTATCAACGCGGTTAAAAAATATAGGTGCTCCAATCTCACCAATGTCTCTGCCGTCTGCGCCTCGTAATGATGCTGAAGTAGCCAGCAACACCCACCCCTCTTCTGCTAATGTGTGCTCCCCGATTCGATATTGAAGCCCTTCTGATGAATCATTTCTAAATTCAACAGGCCCGTCCCATATTCCGTCTGAGTCGAATAGTTTACCCATCAACTCTCCGACAGTGTTATTACCTAGCTCGGCAGAATTTAAATACCTGATTAAATTCTCAAACTCAGTCGAGATATTCCCGCTAGTGCTATAGTTTTGTGGGTGTTGTTGTCTTATTCGCGCCATTTTACTTCCTTACAGTGATAGCAAATCCTGTGATTCGCAGTAAACCTGATCCGCCTACAATCCTAAAACGATATTGTGCGGCTCGGTATCGGTGCTGCCATTTTCGTTCGTACTGCTGTGATAATGGCACATCATTAAAATAGTTGTCGTCCGTTGTGTCGTCTATCTCAATCTTGAGGGTTCCAATAACATCCCCACGCTCATTCTGTGCTTCTATGTGAACTGTTCCCACACCTGATGCTTGCAAGATGAGGCTGTGAGTTTCTTTTATATCCGTTAGAGAGCCATGCCACAATAGAGGAGTGGTTACTAAAGGAGAGGGTGTAACGCTATTCTCTATGGTTTGTTCAATAGGCACTTCATTATAAAGCCCTCCCGCTGTCCCTAAAGCCAGTCTGCCGCCCAATGACGCCGCACACCGAGCATCTAAAAAACTACCTGTGTTATATTTTGGAACCGACTCTTCTAGCTCAGCGTTCATGGTTAGGGTTAGACGGCGACAAGTTGTGCTTGCGCCTAAAGGAAAATAGATATGATATTGAGAGGTGTCTTGGTTGAATACAGCACTAATAGATTCTGGATTAGTAACTGATGATAGATATTCTCTGTATAGAGTTTTTACTTTGTCTGAGAGGCTATATGAATAGACTAGAATTCCGTTATCTTCAGATCTTTTGATTGAGTGGACTCCAGATCTGGAGCAGAACAAGACGTCTGTACCAGCATTCTGAATTGTGTTATGACTGACGCATCCAATGTTAATGTTTGCGTTATCGTCTACTAGCCATTTTGTATAATCAGGATCTATCTTGTAGATGATAGCCTTATCTGCCGTGAAGATAACCAAACGATTGGATTCAAATGCGCCCAAACCTGTGATCTCATCGGCTGTTCCAATAAGGTTTGCTACATCAAAGTAACTTGCCTTTAGAACGCTAGTGCTTGATTCGTCTTCATCTTCAGGAAAAACGTATTCATTATCTACGCGAGAAGCATGTATTTCTGTTTCTTTACCAACGCCACCCGCAACGATCAATCTTCGTTGTATTGAAATTACAAAAGCTGGACGTATAAGTTCTAGGGAGGGAGAGGTGATTCGTGTAAAAATATCCCCATCACAGGAATCAGTCCAAAGATTTGCATGATGCGCAGCATCCCCCGTCAGGCTTTCATGCGCAACAAGGCAATGCAGCCGTACTGTCCACCCGGCTTGTTTCAGGTAACGCGCCGCAACAAAGCCGTCCCCACCGTTATTGCCGGGGCCACACAGGATTACTACAGGAGACTTAGGCCACCTTGTTTCACATACCTGTGCAACAGCCCGCCCAGCAGCATCCATTAATGAAATACTGCTTGTTCCTGCTTCAATCGTCAGAGCGTCAGCTTGATACATTTCAGCGACACTCAATAAGGTAATGTTTGTATTTTGTTGCAATCAATAAATCCCTATATTTCACGGGTAGAATCGTGACGGTCTTTTGTCTCTTTGTACAGAACCTGATTTAAAGAAAATGGAATTCTCTTTATGACATTTAATAAAAAAACCGATGATGTTGAGATTATCAGCAATGAAACTGTATTTGATAAGTATTTTCAGATGACAGAATACCATCTCCGCCATCAAACCTTTGCCGGGGGGTGGAGCGAAGTGATGTCGCGTGAGGTGTTTCAGCGAGGCGCGGTTGTTGCTGTCCTGCCCTACGATGCAAAACGGGACAGGCTTGTGCTTATCGAACAGTTTCGTGTCGGTGCCTACGCTGCCTGCCAGAGTGGGCCACTTTATAATCAGGACTCCTCACCCTGGCTGATAGAATGCGTTGCAGGTGTGATAGAAGAAGGTGAACCCCCTGAAGAGGTTGCCCGTCGGGAGCTTAAGGAAGAAGCCAATTGTGACACGCTGGATATTTTTCATGTAAACACATGGCATGCCTCGCCCGGAGCCATTAACGAGCCTTTGGCGCTGTATTGTGCCAATGTTGATAGCTCAACGGCTGAAGGAATTCACGGGTTGGATCATGAA
>ENA-OREN01005359-OREN01005359.1-marine-metagenome-genome-assembly--contig:-NODE-5359-length-10669-cov-3.053625_pt1 | contig 10669 bp, 3 predicted proteins | sample MGYA00248624_ERZ508555 | MGnify/ENA primary metagenome ERZ508555 (study PRJEB26222, sample SAMN06267773) | marine metagenome | isolation source: Saanich Inlet, British Columbia, Canada | place...
AACGCTGCTCGATGACTTGGCCGGGCGCGGTATGGACACGAGCTTCATCCAACGCGATCCAGACGCCCCGACCGGCACTGTCGAGATCACCCTTCGAGACGGCGAACCGGAGTACGAAATCATCGGCGACACCGCATGGAACCGGCTCGCTTGGGACGAGTCGCTCGCCGACTTGGCCAAGCGGTGCGACGCCGTTTGTTTTGGCACGCTTGGCCAGCGGCTCGAACCGGCGCGATCGACGATCCAAAAATTCGTTGCCGCCGCCAGCCAAACGGTGCGCCTGTTCGACCTCAACCTGCGACAGGACTATTTCTCGGCTGAGTTGCTCGAGGCCGGCTGCCACGCCGCCTCAATCGTCAAGATGAACGAGGCCGAACTGGCCACCGTCGCCCCGCTGCTCGGCCTTGGCCAACTAGAGGAAATCCGGCAGTTGATTGAGCATTTCGACCTCGATTTGTTCGTGCTAACACGCGGCAAACTCGGGACTGAACTGCACACCGCCGACTCGGTCACGATTGGCCAACCGGCCAAGTTCGCCACGGAACCGGACGCCGACTCGGTCGGTGCTGGCGATGCGTGCTGCGCGGCGATCCTCCACGGCGCGGTTCGCCGCTGGTCGCTCCAGCAGACCGCCGACTTGGCCAACCGGCTCGGGGCGTTCGTCGCCTCGCGCCAGGGTGCCACGCCGGAGTTGCCTGCCGAACTTCTTCCGAGCGGCAAGAATTGATTCCCGCTTTACACTGGGGCGGGTTCCAATCACTCTCCCCGTCTCGCGCGGGTACGCCGCGTGCCTCCACGATGAGCAAGGACAAAAAAGACGAAAAGAATTCAATGGGAAAACTTGAGGAACTGTTTCTCAAGTCACGAACCATCATGCTGTACGGCGAAATCAACCAAAAGGTGGCGCGCGAATTCTGCACCAAGCTGCAACTTCTCGCCTCCGAGTCTGACGATGACATTACTGTGTACGTCAACTCACCCGGCGGCCACGTGGAGTCGGGCGACAGCATTCACGACATGATCCGGTTCGTAAAGCCGCGCGTGAAAGTCGTCGGCACCGGCTGGGTAGCCAGCGCTGGGGCACTCATCTACGCGGCCCCACCGCTCGAGGATCGCTACAGCCTGCCCAACACCCGTTACATGCTGCACCAGCCCAGCGGCGGTGTCGGTGGCCAAGCATCGGACATCAGCATCGAGGCGGACCAGATCGTCAGGATGCGCGAACGCCTCAACCAGATTTTCGCCGACCAAACCGGCCAACCGATCGAGACGATCGCCAAGGACACGGACCGCAACTTTTGGATGACGCCGGAGGATGCAAAAAATTACGGGCTCGTCGGGAAAATCATCCAGTCGGAAGACGAGTTGTAAGCCGTATCCGCTCGCTACGGGTTGACTGGCGTCACCAGCCTGAAGAACCGCTCACGACTAACCCGGGGAGAGATCGTACGTGACACCTTCCCGCTCGTTTCTGGAAAGAAATTGCTCAACGGCTGCCACGCCTGATTCAGCGACGGGCTAGTTTCCAGCGAATAACTCCGCCGCTGCACTCCTGTAAAGCTCACCCTCAACATACCGTTGGGCAAGCGCGTCATGGTTAGGACTAAATCGTCCACCGGCTTGACCAAGCCGGAATTGTCGCTGCCGGGGCTGCCACTGAAGATTACGCTGACCCGAAAACCAAGCTCGCTCTCTCTGTCGGCGGCCAACGAAAAACCTTGGCCGTCAGCCTGCTCCGGCCACGGTGCGGCGTCATCGTACGCCACGCTGAGCACCGGCGCGCCAATCCCGACCGACAACGTGATCGTCTCCCCCTCGTTTGCCAGTCTGCCCTCGAAGATTCCGTTCACAACAAGGCCGGGGTAACGGCTCTGCAGCGCCGCCCGGTTTCTGCCGAGCAGAAAAAGTTCGCCGCTTGCGAGCATGCTCCCCTCGGAAAAAATATAACTGATGCCGCTGCTGAAAAACAGACCGCTCAAGTCCAGCGGCGATTCGCCGATGTTTTTCAATTCAAGAAATTCGAACTCGCCGGCGCTAACGCCCGCTTGGCCAAGCGGGTTGTACATGATCTCGTTGAACGCTAGGCCCGCGCGGAGACCGGCCAAGTCCGGTTCGCCGGCGACGAACTCCACCGGCGCTGACCAGTGACTCCAAGCCATCGTGCCGTTGCGCATCCGCACGCGGGCACGGTAAGTGCCTCCCTTGCGGATGGCACTTTGCGGGACAGCCACGGTCCCGACAAACTCATCAGCCTCCAGTTCCCAAACCGGGTTGAGTTCGTACTTCCACGGTTGACCAATCTCGAAAAACGGCGTCTTTGGATTGGACACCTCCGCCAGCCGCCACTGGATGCCGGTGAACTTTTTGTTGTTAGGCGACCGGCCAGGCTCGAACGAACTGGTCTTGAAGCGCAGCTCGTTCAACGCAAAACCGCCCGGCCCGTCGTAAGTGATCGCCGGTGTGTTGGGGATGTCGGTGAACTTGGCCTCGTACTCGAGGTAGTTGTAGCCGTAACCGCTCGGGTCACCGTCTCCAATGCTCCATCGCTCAGGATCGGTGTCAGTCATGAAATCGAGCATATGCTGCATCATGCCCTCATGATCCTTGCTCTTGAGCCGCCGTGACCACGTGCCGCCACGGTTGCCCTGGCTCTTGGGCGAAACGTAAAACTGTCCGCGATGGCTGCTCGCGGTTCGCGGGTGGTAATTCCACATGAACTGATCGACGTCAACGAACGTCAGCGGATCGCCCGGCGGATTGATGAAGCGCGCGTGCTCGTCGATGAACTGGCCGATTTGGCCGCCAGTTGGCGAGGCGTCATCGAGCAACAAATCGAGCAGATCACGCGCGCGGTTCTTAAACTCGATTTTCAACGCCCTGTGCTGGCTCAGGCAGCGTTCAATGTTGATCGAGCCCTGCCAGTGCGTCTCCGGAATAATCAACATATCCAAGTCCCACGGCACCGGATGCCAATGGCCGTCAGGATGATGATAAAACACCTTGTTCCAGCCTTCGCGGATATCGACGTTGCTGATGATCCGGTTCACACAGCGAAACGTGTAATACGTCGGCAGATCGAGATTGTCGCGCCACCACTGGAGCGGCTGCGAGCGGCCGTAGCCACTCCGAAAACTATTCCAGTCCAACGAGGTGATGGATTGAGTCGATCCTTGGTTGCGCTTGTCGCCGTTGCTTCGCTCGATCTTGTAAACGTTGCCATCCGGCAAGCCGCGTTCATCGAGAAACCGGCTGTCAGTGTGCTCGATGTACAGGTACAGACCCCACAAATCTCCGTTGTATTGCGCGTTGCGCGAGCCGGTCGGCGCCTCCTCGGCATCATCAATCACGCGAAAATGCACAAAGTGCGTCGCAGGCGCCAAGCCGCCAGCCAGACTGTACAGCTTGAAGCCGATCGCCTCCTCCATGCCGGCCATGCCCCGGTTGACCGGCATCCACGGCGAGGCGCAGCCGTTGAGATTGATCGTCTTTTTCGCCTGCGCGTACCTCCTGCCGTGATTGTCTCGCGCCTGCAAACCGCGTGTCCGGTTGAAATACAATCGCCACTTGTTCTTGCCGGAAACATACGTTGAAAACTCGCCGCGATTACGGAACTCGATGTGGTCGTAAACCGTGCCGTCATAAACGAGTGTCCCATTGAAATGCACCGTGTCAAAAGAGCTGTTGTATTGTGAATTGGTGACGTCGGTGCTGTTGGCGATCAGGTGGTACGCCGGCAGCGACGACATGACGCTGGAGGGGAACGTCTCCTTTTGGCCGTTGACGCGATTCGAACCGGTCCAAGCCGGCACACCGTTGTAGCAGAAGTAGGCGAAGTTCGGTTGCTCGTCGTCGGCGTAAGGCAAAGTCACCGCGTTGCCGAGTTTGTCCTCGACGCGAATCCGGTACCGCACGAGGGTGCGATGGCCCTGCACGCTCCGCGGAATCGTCGCCGAGAAAACCGACTCATCCGCCGTACTATCGGCCATCGGCAACTCCGTCCAACCTTGCTCGAACGCGCTGTCTGTTTTTCGGATGTAGTTCCCAGGCCTGATCGCCTGATAAAACAACGTCACCGAGGCGATTTCGTCCGGATCGCTCACCTTCGCAGACACGCGCACCGGCATGTTCGCGCTTGGTTGCTTCGGCTCATGTTTTACTTGTCGCGTTTGCGGCGGCGCATTCGCGGCAAACACGGAATTCGCCGCCGCCGGTGTCGGGATTCCCGAGGCGCCGCCAGTGTCCGACGTGCGCAACTCGGCATCGATCGAGAAATCGCTGCTGCCCAGCGTGGTGTTCAACGCGTGGATCGCGATGATATTTTTGCCCGGATTCAGGAGTTCGCCCGGATTCGAGATCACGACCTCCTCCCACACAGCCTCGTGGTTGTTCGCGAACGAGTTGTATCTCAACGTCCCGCCGGGGACGCTCACGCGCGCGACCTCTTTGCCGTTGATCCAAACCACCGCGCCGTCGTCCGCGTACACTCGCAACGCCAGCCGCGCCGGGATCTCGTTCGCTTTCACATCGAACACGCGCCGCAGGTACACCGACGAAAACTTGCCCTGCATCGAGATCGTCGTCCGGTCGTCTCCATCGCCGTAGCCGATGGGTGCGCGTCCATTTTTCCAACTGTTGTCCTCGTTGAAACCAAGCGTGCGCCAGGCGGAACGCGGCGAGGACGCTTCGCTGGCGCCTTCGCGATACCGCCAGCCTGAGCGGCCAGAAGCTATGAACGTAACAGGCTCACCGGCAACAACTTGCATTCCTGACGAACGCCACGAACCAGCCAGGTCGTTGTCGAGCGAGGGATGAATCAGCTCCATCGAACTGCCCGCGCCACTCGCCGCCGTTGGCCAGGGAAAACCGGAGCCGTAGTCCACCCGGTCAACGCGCTGATCCGTCGCGTTGCGCAGCGTCAGCACTTCGCCGTTCGAGAGCCGGTTGATGTACGGCCCGAACACAACCGACGCGCTTAACTTAAACTTGCGACGCAGCTCCGTCGGGTTCTCGGCGACAACCAGTTGGCCGCCCGGCTCAAGGGTAGTGTTCGCCGGAAAGGTGTATTGAATGCCGTTGGAAAAACGCCAACCGGACAGGTCGACGTCCTTTCCTCCGGCATTGTGGAGTTCGACAAACTCGACCGCATCCGTTTTTGGATTGGCATCGTAATGAATCTCATTGATGACCACATCACCCAAAACCGCGCCTGGCCATGTGAACCCAAACGCGACAATGGTTCGAAGCGGAAAAGAACTCATCGGCGCACTATGGGTTGGCCGGAGTCACCAGTTTAAAGAACCGCTCAAGACTAACACGCGGAGAGATCGTGCGTGACACCTTCCCACTAGTTTCTGGAATGAAAGTGGTCAAAGGTTGCCATTCCTGATCAAGAGCCAGGCTGGCTTGCAGCGAATAACTCCTCCCCTGTACTCCCGCAAAACTCACCCGCAACATGCCGTTGGTCAAGCGCGTGACCTCGAGAGTCAAACCGCTACCTGCATCGTGCGGATCGGTTTCGGCGGCGTACTCTTGCGCGTTGGTCAAGCCATCCGAGTCAGCATCGAGCAACGCATCGCCCTCGTCCTGCGGGTCAAGCCCTTGAGCCGTCTCCCAACTATCCGGCATGCCGTCGAGGTCACTGTCCTTCTCGTCACCTAGCTTGGCCCAGTTCCTCGCGGTGTTTCCGTAGGCCGATAAATTGACGCGCTGGATAGGCACGCCTCCATGCTCTGGCATGACTGGCCAGGGATCGGTGCCGCTGTACTTTACCTTCTCGACAAGTATGTACGGTACCAATCCGATGTACGGCGCGAGCGTCTGCGGCGGGTCCGGCCGAAGCAACTGCACGCTTTCTCCGGCGTTGTTCAGCCGGCCATCGAACGGCCCCAGCACCCGCGTTGCCTCGTTGAGTTCGTACTGCCCGCGCAACTGCGACGGCTCTCCGCCACCCACGTAAAGCGACTCGCCGGCCGACAGAACGAAGCTGGCCGGGAATGTGAATACGACCGCGTTGTCGAGTACCCACGCGTTGCCGGGATTTGCCGGGTCGAAGAATGGCACGGGCACATCGGAGATATTTTTCAGCACGACGTACTCGGCCAAGCCCTCGGCCGGCGCGTACATGATTTCGCTGATGACGATCGGGCCGACCAACGGGCCGGTGTTCGGAGCGCCATTCCCGATGCGGAAAGACGCCAGCAACGCGGCATCCTGCCCGGCACGAACCGGCGAACCGAGTGAGAGATCGTCCATCGCGACAAGCGGGCCGATGCCATTCGGGTAACGGCCAAGCGACACGCCGTTGGCCGACGGGCCGAAATCGATCTTGTCCGCAAAGCGCGTGATCGCTCCGTCCGCATTGGTCTCGGTGAGCCAGACCTCGTCGCCGCGCGCAGAACTCAGCGAGAAGCCGGAGTCGCCGTTGTCGAGCAGGAATGCTTTTTCGTAAAAAACGATGTAGCCGCCGGGTGCGATGACGGTGTCGTCTGGGATGCGGTATTTGCGAAGGTTGTTCGCGCTATCGCTGAGGAACCAACCGCCGAGGTCAACCGGCGCTTGGCCAAGGTTGTACAGCTCGATCGCGTCCTCGAGCGGCGCGTCGGAATGCGCGAGCACTTCGTTAATGACAACCGTCGGCGCTTGGCCAACGCCGCCGCCCGGTGTGCCGTTGTAGCGGATGCTCGAGTTCCAGTTGGCCGGGTTGTTCAAATCGAGGCGCGGATCGATCACCTCGAGCGAACTGCCGTTGCCGTCAGCGCGCCCCGGCCATGCGCCGCCGTCGGCGTAGTTCACCGAGAACACCGAGTCGCCGTTCGCGTCCATCAGTGCGATAGTCTCGCCGCCGTTTTTCAATCGTCCCTCGAACTGCCCGGCGGCCAGTCGGATGCCCTTCGTGCCGTAACGCAAAAGGAACGAACTGCGGTTCTTCGCCACGACGATCCGCTCGCCCGCCGCGAGAGTTACGTTGCCGAAGCGGTACGTGATGCCGCGGTCGAATTGCGCATCGCGCAGCTTCACAGTGCTGTCCCCTGCGTTGAGCAGCTCTACGTACTCGTAATCGTCGCCACCAATTGGATTGTACATGATTTCGCTCAGGCGCACATTGCCCTTGAGCGGCGACACGGCAGAGGGATCGATCAACATAGCGTAGTCGAAGCCGACCCGAATCGACTGTGGCTGCTCCGTCGCAAGGAACAGCCCGCCAGCAACTGCCGGTGTGTCGGCGGAGATCGCCTCGCGGTGCAGTTTCTCCCATGTGTCGCCGACCTTCCACTCGAACACCAGCGCGGCGCCCTCGCGCACGATGCGCACAGCGATCTGCTGGAGCGCGATGTTCTGCGTCTTGAGCGTGGTGGCAGAGCCGCTGAGGCTCACCTTACGAACCATCAACTTGGTGCCATCGTTGAACCCGACCGTGTAGCGCGTCGCGCCCGACCCCTCGCCGAGCACCGCCATCAGGCCGGCGTCATAGTCGCCGAACTGCCGCGACACCAGTCGCAGCTTGGTTTGCAACGCCCAGTCGGACTTGGCCGGTAATTTACGACTGATAAAGGGATAGGAACGAATGGCCTTGGCCAACGGCTTGGCCGAGGTGTCGAGTACCTGCAACTCGAGCCAGCCTGGCACGTCGTCGAGTGAGTACCAGCTGTACGGCGAGAAATTACCGCGCGGCGCGACGTTGGCGGCGGTCCAGTACTCCTCGAGCTTCGACTCTGCGAAACCGCTGAAGCCGGTCGTGCCATACACGGCGGCCTCGCGCTCCACCCGCGAGACCTTGCCAGCCTCGTCGGTCACCTTGACAGTGAAACCGTACAGGCCGGGCCGCATGAAAACCGCCTCGGCGCGCGCTTGGCCAAGCGGCCGCAACTCAATCTCGTCGAGGTGAGTCGCCGACCAGTTGAACCCCAGCGCTTGGCCCTCGGGGTCATACGACTCGCGGGCATCGAGTCGCAGTACGTTGTCTGTTGAAACATTCCACGAGGCCGGTTGCGCCTTGAGGACCGCCACCGGCGCGGCGTTGCCCGACTTGTTGATCGTGATTTCATCCTCGCTGCGGACGTTGCCCCATTGGTCGGTGCCGAGCACCTTGACCGTCTGCTCGCCTTCGCGGAGCTGAATGCCGCTGACCGACCAGCCGATGAGACCGGTCCAGACCGGCTTGGCCTCGGGATGGTCCTCAACGTTCAGGTGAATGACGCCGTAAGGCGAGGAGCCCTTGAGGTTGACGCTGTCCGCAGTGACGTTCATCGCCGCACCCTTGTTGGTAGTGATCTCGAATTTCTTGCGCGAGTAGTTGGTGCCCAATTCGTTCTTGACCGTGCCAAGTCGCCTGGAAAAGAACGATTTGTACTCGCTCGCCCGCGCCGAGTAGGAACTGCTTACCCGCTCCTCGGCAGCAAGCCATGCGTTCATGCGCGGCGAGTTGTAGGTGTAGTTCTCGGTAAACTCGGCAAGGTAGGAGTAGAAAAGCCGCTTGTTGTAAGGCTTAATGATGTAACGGCTGAAACCAGGCATTCCCTGGTATAGTTTCGATGAGGCATTGCCGTACGCCAGGTCGCTATCCCAGTGCAGGAACTGGAACTTGCCGTCGTTATGGCGTTGGTAAAAATAACCGTTCTTGCCACGTCTCAGCGAGAAGGAGTCCCAGTCATCGATGTAGCCGCGCACCATTGACATGATCATCGTCTGGTGTGGATCGACAAGTCGCTCAATCTGCTCTTGTTTGTAGGATGTCCGGACGGTCTTAAACAGGTTGATTAAAGCGCTGTAGTCATCCTCCCACTCGTTGGTGCGTTTCATCCACTCCGATCGGTAACGCCCCGGGTTGTCACTACTTTTATAACTCCAGTCGGCATTGCGGTTCTGACGATCCCAACCGTCTGTAAACCACCACTCGTCGTCGATGCGGTAGAGGTTGCCCTTGACACCGTCGGTGAAGTTACGGCTCAGGAAATCATTGGCAACCGGCTCGACCTCCTCACGCATTTGCGGGGAACTGCTGTTTACTGTCAACCAGATCATCTCGTTCTCGTTCACCACATGACCCATCAGGTAAAGCATGTAACGGGTCAGGCGATTGCGACTGACACGGCCATTGGCATCGTCGTCCCATGAAAGTTTGTACTTCCCACGGAAACGCCGGTCGTTTGGCATTTTCCACTTGCCACGGTTCAGGTTGTTGCCGCGCGTCCACGGGCTGCCGCTGTTGCGGGTCTCGCAGTTGTATCGAATATCCTTTTCGTTTGAGATGAATGTGGCGTTGAAGTAATGATTTGAAAGACGCGGAAACTTGTACTTGTACTTAGAACTGCCGCCGCTGCTGACCGCCCCCATATCGTAGTCGGAAACCACCAGACGTACGGTTCGCAGGTCTGTCTTGGGCTTGCGGTTGTCCACAATGTACAACGCCGGCTTGTCCGGCCCCCACTTTGGTTGACTGTGGCTCATCCCCGCCTCGGTTTGAGCCTCCACGTAAAACTGCACACGTCGGCCATTGGTTCTGTGCTCGGTCAGTGTGCCGGTGAAAACACCGTCGCCAGCCACCTCATCCCCACCACGGCTGCCGTCATCGTACATTGTCTTTGTTTTCCAGGAACCGGTGTTATTCGAGGAGTCGGCGCGGTGGCGCACACTAACCGAGGACAGCGGATCGGCTGATGTGATTCGTGCAGTGACGCGCACCGACTGACTCGACGTTGGTACAGCCGGACTGTGCAGCAGTTGATCGATCTGCGGCGGCGTGTTGGCGGTAAACGTCGAATTGCGCTTTCCGGGAGTGCCAAGGTTTTCCGGAATCTCGATGAGGAAACTGCCGGCGACACTCTTATCCCATGTCCACGCGATCAGCCTAGGGTTGCCTCGAACCCATCGCGCCCTGAACTTAATAGTAAGATCATCGTTACGGCGGACATCAGCACTCATGTCGATTTCCATCCGATTAGGCCTGTTATCACCGTGCCCATCAGAGATAAGGTGCAGATCCTGGCCATCCAAGTATGTCGCCCAGTGATTACCCTGAGCCAGCCACCCGTTGGCACTTCGATTGTTGGTTGACATTTTTTTGGCATTTGTAAGGACGTTCTTCTTTGTTCGAGAACTGACCGCTTCGATCTCTGATAGAACGATCTCCGAGTCGCCGACTAGATGCATATGAAACTCCCGGTAATCGGCAGCGCTGCCCATGGTTTTTAACTGTCGCCAACGGCCGGTTGCGGTGTATTGTCGAAAACTACTCTTGGTTGTCTCATCGCTGTCGCGCCAAGCCGAAGGCAGCCTGTTGTCTGCCCACGGATTAACCAGTTCCATGCTACTACCACCTCCCTTGGTCCAGCCGGGCCAGTCGCCGTGATTACTGTAATCAACCTCATCAGCAAGGTTGCCGTAGGCATCCTCTAGCCGTAGTAATTCGCCCCGGTTACTCAACTCCCCGCCGTAGTTTCCGAGCACATTGTTCAACTTGTAAACCCGGCGGACATAGTCGATATCCGCAGCAATCACCAGATAGCCGCCCGCCGCGATGGATGCCCCGGATGGAAAAGCAAAATTGACCTTAAAAAATCTATATTAGATACCTACACATCATATAAAAAAGAAATTAGGGAAGTTTAATGAAAAATATTATTATTGTAACAGGAGGAGCTGGATTTGTTGGTTCTAATCTAATTGCTTT
>ENA-OREN01005363-OREN01005363.1-marine-metagenome-genome-assembly--contig:-NODE-5363-length-10665-cov-3.897242_pt1 | contig 10665 bp, 12 predicted proteins | sample MGYA00248624_ERZ508555 | MGnify/ENA primary metagenome ERZ508555 (study PRJEB26222, sample SAMN06267773) | marine metagenome | isolation source: Saanich Inlet, British Columbia, Canada | place...
GATGTGGCGCCCGGCCGAGAGATCGGCGGCGGCGGACCAGGCCTCCTCTACCGGCCCAGCGAACAACCCGCTCATGCCGTTGCTCTCGACGACCATGCAGAAAGCGAGCTTGGGGATCTTGACCATCGAGCCGGCGCGATCGACGACCTTGCGGACCGGCGTCCATTTGTGACCGATTGTTTTTGGCGTGGTGATGACGGCACCGAGCCAGTGGAAAAAATTTAGCACCTGTGGGCCGCCAACACCGGGGAAGATATATTTGTTGCCGCCGGAAAACCCGACGACCTCGTGCGGGAACACTGGGCCGATGATGACGATTTGGTCGTAGTCGAAAAGCTTGGCGTTGACCTCGACCGGCACGTCCATCTCGAACAGCCCTCCGCTCAAGTCGCTGATTTCCTCCGTGGAAAGGGTGCCAATGTTGCGGAGCGCGCCGGGGTCGTCCCAGGCATGATTGAAAAACTGAACCGAGGCGTACGGGCCGGTGCGTTCGTTGTGGGAGATCTCCAGCCGCTGCTCGATCGCCTCCTCGCTCATCGCCTGGTGCGTGCCCAGTGCGATCATCACGTCAAGCGCGGCAGCCGTTCCGCCGATCTGGTCGTGGATGGCCTTGAACATCGTGCCGACCGGCGCGGTTCGCGTGCCGTCGGGGACGATCAACAGCACCCTGCGATCGCGAAAGTCCCCCTCCGGCATCGCCTTGGCTACGACGTCGCGCGCCTGTTCGGCGGTGAGCAGTTTGCCTTCGGAAACTTTTTTGGAAACAACCCCCACGGAGTGTCAGATGGTTGTGCTGAGGAACCCGCCATCGACGACGATGTCGGAGCCGGTGACGAAGCTCGCCGCCTTTTCGCTGGCGAGATAAACGGCCGCGCCGGCCAGTTCGCTGGGGTCGCCAAAGCGGCCCATCGGAGTGTGGCCGAAGATTGCCTTGGCGCGGTCACTCGGCGTGTCGTCTTCGTTGAAAAGCAGTTTCCTGTTTTGCTCGGCCGGGAAAAAACCGGGGGTGATGCTGTTGACGCGCACGCCTTTTGTGGCCCATTCGCGCGCGAGAAAACGGGTGGCGCTCAGCACCGCCGCCTTGGACGCCGAGTAGGCGATCACTTTGGAGAGCGGCAGGTGCGACGTGACACTGGCGATGTTGATGATGCTGCCCCTGCCGCGCCCGCACATCGCCGGGCCGAATTCCTGGCACGGCAACAACAGGCCGCCGACGAGGTTGAGGTCGAATACCTTCGCCCAGCCCGGCAGCGGGATTTTCTCGAACGGCATCTCCGGCGTGACGACGGCGTCCGGGTGGTTGCCGCCGGCGGCGTTGAGCAGCACCGTTGGCGCGCCAAGCGCTTGGTCAACGGCCTCGTGGCACGACTTTAGGCTGGCGGGATCCATCGCGTCGCAGGCAAAAAACTGCGCTTGGCCGCCGGCATCGGCGATCTCCTGCACGCGGGCCTCGCCGCGCTCGGCGTTGCGGCCCGCCACGGCGACCCTGGCCCCGGCCTTGGCCATCGCCAACGCGCAGGCGCCGCCCAATGCTCCCGTGGCGCCGATCACCACGGCCACCTCTCCGCTCAAGTCAAACAAGTTCTCCGACATGGCCGCGCAGTATCCACCAGCCAGCCGCTTAGTTGAAGGGAATTCCGCCGGCCAAGCGCTAGGTCAAGCTGCGGTTTTACGTTTGCGTGGCGGTAAAATCAGCGATACCATTCGGACTCCTTTATGAAATGGATCGCAATTATCGCAGTATGTTTGGCCGTTGTTTTGTATGCCTTGAACCGGTCGGAGGTCGGATTGGAGCAGCGTGAGGACGGATTGTATTACAAAACCGGCGCGGAAACGGCGTTCACCGGAGATGGCTTGGTTTACCATTCCAACAAGCAAAAAGCACAAGAGGGCAAAATCGAGGCCGGCAAACAAACCGGCCCATGGAAGATCTGGCACGCCAACGGCCACCTCCACTGGGAGGGCAGCTACAAGGACGGCAATAAGGAAGGCGTGTGGACTCGATACGATGAGGAGGGCGCCAAGACCAAGGAGTCCACTTGGGAGGAGGGTGTCGAGCAGATTATGTTTGAGTTGAAGCCTGCCGAGCCCGCGGAATCTCCCGCTGCGATCCCCGCAGCACCAACTGAACAAAAACAAAACGAATAAAAGGTGATGTAATGAACCGTATCAAACTCCCCGTGCTGGCGGCAGTAGCGCTGGTGATTGCCGGTTGTCAGACCGCAAACCAACTGGCTTACGACGAGCAGGTGTCCATCTTTCGCCCGGAGCTTTGGTTGAAGGATGACGCGCTCTACTACGCCGCCGGTGCCGCCGAACCGTATACCGGCAAACACGAGGCATGGTACGTCAACGGCGACAAGGCATGGGAGGGCGAGATGATAAAAGGCAAATGCCACGGCCAATACACTCAGTGGTATCCGGAGAAAGGCGGCCGGCATGTCGCCGGTCTTTACAAGGGCGGCAGTCGCGATGGGGCATGGGGCCAGTGGTATCCAAACGGCAAAGCGGAAATTCTCTCTGATTACCTCGCGGGCTCCGAGTCGAAGGTTACTTTTTACTCCGAAAGCGGCAACGTCGTACCCGAGAAAGTTTATTGGGCGAAAGTTCGGCAGAGGCTCAACCGGCAAACTTGGCGGAGCTACGGTGTCGCGTACGGGAGGGGTTACTCGAGCCAACACCACTCATCGTATTACCACGGCTCCCACGGCTGGACGCCTCCCGGCGGCGGCACGGCGAGTGACTTCAGCAACCTGAGTGGCGGCGGTTCATACGGCGGTGGTGGCTCGTCTGGCGGTGGTGGAGCCTCCGTGGGTGCACCGGAAGGCCGTTCCGGCGGCAGCCCGAGCACGCCTTGATTCCGGATTTTTCGCGCTTGGCCAAGCGGATCGGTCTTGCCTTGTTCGGTGGACTTGGAGAGTTTTGCCGCGTGAGATTGTTACCCGTCCAACTGGCCGCCTTGGCCCTCCTCGTTGCCTGCGGTCCCGCCGAAACCCCGCCGCCGCCCGCCGAGAGTACCCCGGCACCCGCCGCCGCGCCGGCTACAGAGCCACCATCGCCCGCCCCCGAAACCAAGACCACTCCCGAGCCAACTGAACCGGTACCGCCGCCGACTGAACCGGTACCGCCGCCGACTGTCGCCGAGTCCGTTCCCGAGCCGGCACCCGCCGCGCAGCCCAAGCCGGCTTCCGAGCCGGCTTCCGAGCCGGTCGCCGCCGGGCCGTCGATCCGCAAGCCCGAGCGCGAACGCTTCATCGAGGAGCATCGTCTTGAGTTGAAGGAACAACGTTGGCACGCCATCGGCGAGCCCGAGCCGTACACCGGCCAGACCAAGCGGTGGACAATTGAGGGCTGGAAACAGGCCGAGGGCGGTTACAAAAATGGCATGCAACATGGCCGTTGGAAAACCTGGTGGGACAACGGTAACCTTCGCAGCGCGATTGAATTCCAGAGCGGCAAACCAAGCGGGCCGGCGACTCATTGGCACGCCAACGGACAACGCAAGACGGAAGGCACGTTCGTCAACGGCAAGTTCACCGCCACCGCCAAGTGGGACGAAGCTGGCGAGGCAATCCCGCTCGACCCCGCTCCCAAGCAGTAGCGCAAGCTGCTTGGCCCAACGCATCCCGTTTTGATTCCTTCTTCCTCAGGGAGAAGGTGGCCGAAGGCCGGATGAGGGTGAAAACTCTCGGATGTTTTTTTGTAAAATTCATGCGATCTCCCTCTCCCCAACCCTCTCCCGCTGGGAAAGGGAGGCAGAGTACGCGGTCGCATCCCCCTCAAAACCGTCGCTTGACGGCGAACGATTGCAACCTATTATGAGCTGCCACCCGCATTCGGGTGGTTTATCTTCATGACAAAAATCAAAAGCATTCTCGCCCGCGAAATCCTCGACTCGCGCGGCAACCCCACTGTCGAGGCTGATGTGATCCTCGAGAACGGCACCGTTGGCCGCGCCGCCGTTCCTAGCGGCGCGAGCACCGGAGAACACGAGGCGCTCGAGCTGCGCGACGGCGACAAAAGCCGTTACCTCGGCAAAGGCGTCCGTCAGGCCGTCGCCAACATCAACGAAAAGATTCTTCCCGCGCTCAAGGGTGCCGATGCCGCTGACCAAGCGGCGATCGACCAAGCGATGCTCGACCTCGACGGCACCGACAACAAGGCCACCCTCGGCGCGAACGCCGTCCTCGCCGTGTCACTGGCCAGCGCCCAAGCGGCTGCGTCTGCGGCCGGCCAATCGCTCTACCGCCATCTCGGCGGCGCGGACGCCAACGTCCTGCCGGTGCCGATGGCCAACGTCATCAACGGCGGCGCCCACAGTGATGCGCCGATCGATTTTCAGGAATTCATGATCATGCCCAAGGGCTTCGACACATTCTCCGAGGGCCTGCGTGCGATCACCGAGATTTTTCACGCCCTCAAGGCTGTGCTCAAAAAGAAGGGCCTCTCCACCGCCGTCGGCGACGAGGGCGGCTTTGCGCCCGCGCTCGGGAGTGTTGAGGAGGCGCTCGAGTCGATCCTCACCGCCACAGCCGACGCCGGCTACGAGGCGGGAAAACAAATCTTTCTCGCGCTCGACGTGGCCAGCAGTGAGTTTTACGATGCGGAAAAGGAACGCTACGTCTTCAAGAAAAGCACCGGCGACAAATTGACCGCCGCCGAGTTGGTGGCCTTTTACGCCGAGCTCACTGGCAAGTATCCCATCGTCAGCATCGAGGACGGCTGCGACGAGAACGATTGGGCTGGTTGGAAGGCGCTCACCGACAAAATCGGCGACCGCGTACAGCTCGTCGGCGACGACCTGTTCGTTACCAACGTGAAATTCCTCCAGCGCGGCATCGACGAGGGCGTGGCCAACTCCATCCTCGTGAAGGTGAACCAGATCGGTTCCCTCACCGAGACGCTTAGCGCCATCCGCTTGGCGCAGGAGAATAACTACACCACCGTCATCAGCCACCGCTCCGGCGAGACCGAGGACGCCATTATCGCCGACCTCGCCGTTTCCACCAACGCCGGACAGATCAAAACCGGCTCCCTCAGCCGCAGCGACCGCACGGCCAAGTACAACCAACTCCTGCGCATCGAACAGGAACTCGGCGACAAAGCGGTGTACGGCGGGAAAGCTTAATGAGTTTAAAGTTTCAAGTTTCGAGTTTGAAGCAGCGCTTGGCCTTTGGCTTAGCCTTGGCCGCTGCTGTCACGTTGGCGGCTGCCGCCGATTCGTCGCTGAAGTCGTCGGTTACCTTTTACGCGTCGTTCGACAGCGGCACCGACGCCGACTTGGCCAAGGGTGACAAGCGGCTTTTCACACTCGTCGATAAACAGCCCAAGGCCGGCAACCACACCGAAGGGATGACGCGCTTGGCCAAGGGCAAGGGGCTCTCCGGTGGCGCGCTGCATTTCACCAAGCGCAAAGCCAAGTGGCTGTTTTACGACGGCGCGAATAATTTCCGCTTCGCGAAAAAAAACTGGAGTGGCACCGTGTCGTTTTGGCTGAAGGTTGATCCGATCAACGAACTCGATTCCGGCTACGTCGATCCCATTCAAATCACGCCCAACACGTGGAACGACGCCTCGTTTTTTGTGGACTTCAACAAGGACGGCAACCCTCGCGCGTTCCGCTTGGGCGCGTTCGCCGATCGAGCCGTTTGGAATCCGACGAAGAAGGAAGTGCCGGAGCCGCAACGACCGCTCGTCCCGGCTAAGTCGCATCCATTCAGCAAAGACAAATGGACGCACGTCGCCTTCACTTGGAAGCGATTCAACACCGGCAAAAAGGACGGCGTCGCCACACTTTACTTGAACGGCAAAAAAGAGGGCAGCATCACCGGCTGGAACCAGCAGTTTTCGTGGAGTGGCAAGCCGCACCGCATCCTGATCGGCTTGAATTACATGGGCTTTTTCGACGAGTTGGCCTGTTTTAACCGCGCCCTTTCCGCGAAGCAGATCAAGCGCATTCACACCCAGCAGGCCGCCTTGGCCAAGCTGCTGAAGTAGCATAAACGCCTTGCCCCGTAGGGGCAAAATGCGATAGCCCGGCGTATCGCCCTTGGAAAATCCCGGCAAAAAAATCTCAAGCCCTGACAGGGTGAAACAAAACGCAACCGATATAAATTCTCCGGTGTTTCACCCTCATCCGGCCTTCGGCCACCTTTTCCCTGAGTGAGAAGGAATTAAACGGGACGCGCTTGGCCAAGCTCCCTCTCCCAGCGGGAGAGGGTGGGGTGAGGGAGAACGCAAACGTTTTTTAAAGTGCTTACTTTAGGGTCCGCGCCCTACCTTTCGTTGCCGCCTTCTTTTTGGTTAGCGCTGCTCAAGGGTTGGCCTTTGCGGACTTCGCTGAAGTCGGGTGTGGTGACGGAATAGGGGAAGTTGGCCTGCGTGCCGGCCGCCCCGAACTCGCCCCGCTTGTTGATGGCGATGAAGTTGATGGCGAGGTCCATTCCCTGCGGATCGGTTCTGGCGATGCGGCGGATCGCCTCGGCGCAGGCCTCGGTCGGCGACATTCCGTGGCGCATGTTTTCGACGACCTGATACGACGCGCAGTAGCGCATCACGTTTTCGCCGAGGCCGGTGGCTCCGGCAGCACCGATTTCGTTATCGACGTAAACACCGCCGCCGATGATTGGTGAGTCACCGACGCGGCCCGGCACTTTGCCGCCCCAGCCGCTGGTGGAGCAACCGGCGGCGATGTTGCCGTCGGCGTCGAGAATCAGCAGCGCGATGGTGTCGTGATTTTCCGGTTTGTCGCCTTTGCCGGGCGCGGGCTTTTTCTGCTTGGCCAGCCAAGCGCGGTAACTCGCCTCATCCACTTGGCTGTCGCGCACCTCAAGTCCGTTTTGTTTGGCGAACCAATGCGCGCCCGGGCCGACGAGCATCACGTGCGGGGTTTTTTCCATGACTAACCGCGCGGCGGAAATGGGATGCACGACGCCCTCGACACCGGCGACACTGCCGGCTTGGTGGCCGGGGCCGTTCATGATGCAGGCGTCGAGCTGCACGACACCTGCGGCGTTGGGCAGGCCGCTAAGGCCGACCGATGTGTTGGCGGATGACTCCACCAAGCGCACGCCCTGCTCGACCGCATCGAGCGTCGAGCCGCCGCTCTGTAACACCTTGAGAGCCAGTTCGTTGGCTGGCTTGCCGAAGCCCCACGTCGAGACGATCAGCGGGCCACGCTTGGCCAAGCGGTCGGCGGTCGGGGGGGTGGCACAACCGGCCGCGAAGGTCGTGGCGGCGGCGGTTGTGTGTTTAAGAAAATCGCGTCGAGTTTGGCTGCTCATGGTCGGCGGCAATTGGAAGGCCAAGCGCTGGCAAAGTCAAAACCAAGCGCTTGGCCAAGCGCGTTTAAAACGTCAGGCCAAAGCCAACGGCGAAGCGCCGGTGATCTCCGAAGCGCGTCGACTTGGCCTTGTCGTAGACCGTCTGCCGATACTCGAACTTGAGCATCCAGTCCTCGTGGTAATACATAGCGACCGGTCCCACGGCAATCGTGTCACCGGCGGGATCGATCAACTGGTTTTTGCCCGGCTCGATGTGGCGCGCGGCGATGTCGAGCATGAGGAAAAGTCCTCGGCCGTTGTCGCCGTCATGCCATGCGTGCCAGCCGATGTTGGCGTCGAAGCCCAGTTCGTCGCCTTGGTCGAAGTTACGGCCGGAGCCGTTCTTCCAGTAGTATAGGTCGTAGAGGTGATACCACTTTGGCGTCTCGAAGCTGTAGCTCAGGCTCAGGCCGGCGTCCCAACTCCCGTCGCCCACGGCCCAGTCGTCCCCGGTGCTGCCGGTCGGCAGGCGCAGATTTGGCGTGAGGCTCAGGTTGTAGGTGTAGCCCTTTTTATTGACGTACTTTTTTATCGGCGCGCCGATGATGATGTCGCCCAGACCGTGGCCGTCCTGCCGGATGACCTTGCCGTCCTGCAACCATTGGCGCGACTTGTCGACGTATGGCACCTTGGCCGTTATGCGGAACTCGCGCTGGAACGTGTACACGCCCTCGAGCCAGGTGGTGTCGACGCGGCTCCCGAGCCGGTGCGGGTTGGGCAGTGTCAATTCGCTGTGCCGCAGGTCGTCTGCGATGCTGTGAACCTGGAACAACTGCACGCCGTAGCCGCCGGCCCAGCGCGGGGCCATGTCCATCACCGGCTGATGCCCAAGGGCACCCGCCGCGGCGGCAAGCCACAGCGATCCAAAAATATATGACCGGTTCATTGGTTCGTGCCGGAGATCTCGTCGACTTCCACCGCGACCGCCGCGCCTGGCTTGGCCTTGGCCACGGACTTGGCATTGATCACCACGCGGGCAGTGACGGCGTTGCCGTCGGCCAAGCCGTCAGGCGCCTTGGCTAAGGCGAACTTGTGCCGCCCGGCCTTCTCCGCCAGCACCCATTGGCCGTTCGCCTCCTCGAGCGAGCCTGTGAGGTGGAGGTACAGTTTCTCCAGATCGTAGCCGCCGCGCTTGACGGCGGTACGGATGGCACCGAAGTCGATCGGCTTCGCGGGGTCGCGGTGTATGACTAAGCGACCGGAGCGGATGTCGATCTTGACGCCGGATTTCTCGGTGAGCACCGGTGACTGGAAGTCGAGCTTGGCCAAGTTTTTCTTCAGTCCCTTGGCGCAGATCGAGCAGACCACGCCGTTCACCTCCACGATCATTTCGCCCGGCTTGGCCACAGCCGGCGTGTCGAGTTCATCCGCCACCGCGGCCAGCGGTGAGGTCATAAATGGCAGCACAACAAATAATAAAATCAGTTTTTTCATAGTTTAAGTTTCTTTTTTTAGTTTCAAACATAGGGATCGTCCGGGCGCGGATACACTCCGCCTCTGGACATATTGGGTCGGAGAAAGAGAGAAACTCAGGTGAGGTACCGGCAGACTCGCTTGTGCACAGGCACGCCGGCCACCCGCATTTGAAGAGGTTGCGGGAGGGAGGAAAACTCAAGGACCACTTGCGGCAGCTTAAAAACCGCGCTGGACTGTCCGTCCGTCACAACGGGCTGGACGTTGAAGCTGGCCTGGCGCTGGGGCAGTGCCGGAAGCGGCAGATCGGAGGAGTTGCTGTCCTCGCAGCAAATGGCTTTGCCGCCGCACGGGCAATGCTCGCATTCCGCCGGCGTGCTTGGCTGCGGCTGCAACACCATCCCGAGGCCAAGCTGCGACGTCAGCAGTAGGCAACTAAACAGGATGGCGAATGCGTTTTTCATTCCTCAATGGCGGATGACTTATCCAGTTTTCTCGGCATCAGCCGGCTTGGCTTCAGCGGCTTTTTTCGCCGCGACCGCGTCGTCAAATTTCTTGATGTACTTGGCGGTATCAGCCTTGAAATCGTCGTTGCAGCCTTCGCAGCAAAACTTGATTTCGCGACCTTCATGCACGAATGCGTGCGGCTTGCCCATACTGCCGAGTTTGCTGTCGGCGACAAGGCAGGTTTCCAGCGGGTAGGCGATCACATTGGGATCCGTCGCTGCGCTGGTTGCCAGCTCTTCACCACCACCACACCCTGCAAAAATAAACCCGGTTGCGATGCAGCTCAGTAATGTTGTCCACTTCATCATAATCTTACCAAAAAAAAAATTGCCTCCGGGCGGCCAAGTTGTCAAATCCTTCTTTCCTGCCGGGAGCCAACCTGATAGCAGGTGGTCGGAATATGCCATCGGTGAATGAACAACCGTCCGACCCACGAGCCTCGACCACCCGCATTTTGCGCTGGAAACAGGGCGCGCCCGGCCAAGCGGCCGACGACTCGCTGGCGCGGGAGGAGCCGCTCGAGATCCGCGTCAAGGGCGAGTCGGTGGCCGTGACCATGCGCACCCCCGGCCACGACGAGGAACTCGCGCTTGGCTTCCTGCTCTCCGAGGGCGTGATCGCTGGACCGGGTGACGTCCTCGAGGTCGCCCCCTGCCAACAGGGTGACGCGGCGCTGCACGGCAACGTGCTCAACGTGTTCCTCGCGCCCAAGGTCAGGCTCGACTTGGCCAAGCTTAAGCGCAACGTCTATGCCAGCTCGAGCTGTGGCCTGTGCGGCAAAGCGTCCATCGAGTCCGTCCACGGCCACTTCGCGCCCTTGGCCAAGCGCGAGCCGTTGGTCGCTACGGAGACGCTGCTGCAACTACCGGCCAAGCTGCGAGCCGAACAGGAGACGTTCGACAAAACCGGCGGGCTGCACGCCGCCGGGCTGTTCGATGCCGGCGGCGAACTGCTCACGCTGCGCGAAGACGTCGGCCGCCACAACGCCGTGGACAAGGCAATTGGCCGCTCGATGCTCGATGGGAGTTTTCCGCTCGATGATCGCGTGCTGATGCTCAGTGGCCGGGCGTCGTTTGAGATTTTGCAGAAGGCATTGGCCGGTCGCGTGCCGGTGATCTGCGCCGTGTCCGCCCCGTCGAGTTTGGCGGTGGAGTTCGCGCGGGAGAGCGGTCAGACGCTGGTCGGTTTTTTGCGCGGCGACACGTTCAACGTGTACAGCCACCCGGAGCGAATCACGGGCCTCGGGGACTAGGCGTCCTCGGGGAAGTCGGCGTTGGTGAACACGTCGCTCACGTCGTCGTTCTCTTCGAGCGCATCCACCAACCGCGTGACGGTTGCCGCGCCGGAGTCATCGACGGTGGTCGTTTGCAGGGCGATGGACGTCACTTCCGCCGAGAGCGTCGCGATGCCTTTCCCCTCGACC
>ENA-OREN01005368-OREN01005368.1-marine-metagenome-genome-assembly--contig:-NODE-5368-length-10656-cov-4.584082_pt1 | contig 10656 bp, 9 predicted proteins | sample MGYA00248624_ERZ508555 | MGnify/ENA primary metagenome ERZ508555 (study PRJEB26222, sample SAMN06267773) | marine metagenome | isolation source: Saanich Inlet, British Columbia, Canada | place...
AGAATCAAATCGATAAGGTCCAATCACTTTTCCAATTCCAAAAAACCCTTGTTTTCCATCATTTACAAAGACAATGTCATTAGGTTTGATTTGTGTAAAGTCATAGAGGGTGTCTGCACCCTGCTTAATTTTTTTATTTTTAAAAATAGATTTTATTTGTGTTCTTGAAAGATTAGAAACATCACCAGTGTTATTCCAACCAACTCCAACAATATTTGATGTAAGGAATTCACGCCACATATCTTGTCGTTCGGCATCTCTCCCTGAACCAACTAACCAAAAATCAACGTCAGCGTTTACGGATTTAGAATTTGGAGTATCATCATTTCTAGAAATTCTCCACCATGCCCAGTCAATCTGCCACAGATCTAAATCATGTTTTAATGCAGTTTCCATAACGATTTGTTGCATTTGCGGGATTGAATCCCATTCTTCTTCATTAGTAGTCCAATCTTTTTTTGAATACAATCCTAATTCATCTAATGCTTCTACAACAACTAAATTCACTACGGGGTATTTTTTTGGATTTGTTATGAGTAAGATTGGAGTGTAAATTGCATTAGCTAAGTTTGGAGTATAATCTACACTGGTTTTATCTCTTATTCGTTTAATTCTTTCAGGAAGTGGTATTGATTCATCTAACAAAATTTTTAATCCTGATTTTAATTTGGGCATGTTTTTTACAAGATTGCCACCAACACGATCTAATTTTGACCAATGTTTATTTTCATCACGTCTAAGAAATTTTTTAAATATTTCGGGTGTCAGTTTATCAATATTATCTAATTTGAAAATTTCAGAATATTTGTCAATTACTTGCTCTCTTTCTATTTTTAGTTGAGGATCTGCACTCCATTGCTCTTTTGTCTGTCTTACAGATTCTTCTAAATTCATAGTTCCGCTAAAAGTATCGAATACTAAAGAGTTTCATAAAATACCATCAAAAAATGAAAATAAGATGTTCCTAAAACTAAAATTATTCAATGTAATTAATCTGCACAATTTTCTTGGTTCTATGGGTATTTCGTTCATAATTCCACACCCAACGAGGACTAAATTACTCATTTCCACAAAATTTACATTTCACATGTCTGTCTCCTTGATCTTTATAACATTTAGAGTAAGTCTTCATAATGTGATTGTATATTCAAGAGAAAATAAATTTTTTAGAAATAATAATTTAATTCTGAATTGAAAATACCTTTTTTGACATTCATAGTTGCCAAAGCAATATTAACAGAAAAATTCCCTTTTGTTTGTGGCCAATATCACTTTAAAAAATGGTGATTGTGTCAAAATTTTAAAAAAATTGAAAGAAAAGTCTGTAGATATGATTTTTGCAGATCCACCATACAATCTATCGGGTAAAAAACACCTTACTGTAAAAAGTGGAAAACCTGTTCAGGGATTCAAAGGGGATTGGGATGTTGTTAAAAATAATGCTGAATTTTCAGAAGAATGGATTACTGAATGCATTAGAGTGCTAAAAGATGATGGGACTATTTGGATTTCAGGAACATTACATAACCATCCAATTATTGGAGTGACATTAAAAAAATTAGGTTTATGGATACTAAATGATGTGATTTGGTTTAAACCCAATGCAACACCACTATTACAAACAACAAGACTAGCACCATCAGTTGAATTAATTTGGCTTGCAGCAAAATCTAAAAAATATTATTTTGATTACCAATTAGCTAAAGAAATCAATGGTGGAAAACAAATGAGAAACATGTGGCAAATTAATGCTCAAAGACACAAGACAAAACACCCTACTGAGAAACCAGAAATATTGCTTGAAAGGATTATCAGCATAGGAAGTAAAAAAGGCGCAACAATATTAGATCCATTCATGGGTTCTGGAACTACAGGAGTTATTGCTAAAAAATTAGGCAGGAAATTCATCGGAATTGAGTTAGATAAAGAGTATTTTGATAATGCAGAATTAAGAATAAAAAATACTAAAAAACAATCAATTTCAAAATAATTCTAAAAGAAATGGCAAAAATAAAATTAAACAGATGGAATCCATCTACAGCTATTAGAAATCCTGAAAGAATTCCAGGATTCTTTTTTGTATTTGAAAAACATTTTGAAGGAAAGATATGGAATAATGAAAATCAAGAAAAATTCCAAATAGAATTGATTAGATATAAAAAATACAAACCAACTGGTATGACCCAAGAACAATCTATGTGGTTTGATGAAAATGAAAACCCGATGTCTTTAATTCAAGCAAATAAAATTTGGGCATATCAAAGAGATGAATTAAAAAAAGTGTCATTTCAACAAAGTGTAGGGTATTATGGGTATAGGGGAAGGATGTCTGCAAATCCATTTCTTAAATTTGGGTTATATTACAAAAATGAAGAAAATAAAATAACAATAACTGATTTGGGAAAAAAATTAGCTAAAAATGAAATTACAATTGATGATTGTTTTGTATCCACTCTTTTGAAATATCAAATTCCATTAAATCAAGAAGATACAGGAAATATTAGATCCGGATTTTCAATAAAGCCACTAATTGCAGGATTACATTTAATCAAAAAAGTCAATGAAATATGGGAAGAGAAGCAAGGAAAACAAATTGGCATAAGTAGATTGGAATTTGGGCTCTTTGTCAATAGTTTGATCAATGCTAAAAATATTAAAACTCATGCAGAGAAATTGATCAAATTTAGAATGCAGTACAAAAAATCAAAAACAATGAAAGAAAAAAGAATTTTGTGTTACAAAACAATTCTTGACTTAAACTACCACCTTACAGATAAAGAAAAAAAGAAAGTGACAAAAGAAGAATTAGAAGGGTATTATGATACACTCACAACTTATGGAGAAAATACAAGAAGGTATTTTCGTATGGCGGGTTGGATTAGATTCAGAGGGGCAGGAAATACAGATCTTAATGACAGAAAAAAGGTAGAAACAGAATCACTGCTAAAATTTGACAATGGTGGAGCACTCAATCTTGTGGATGATGAAGAGTATGCAAGATACCTAGCAGATACTACAAAACCTGTTTGGCCATGGAAAACAAAAGAAAAATTGATTGAAAAATATTTGGAAATATCAAAAAATATCAAAAATATCAAGAGTGAATTATCTACAAGTACAGAAGAAATTAAATATATTTCAAAAATTGAACTTGAAAAATACTCAGAAACGGATATTGAGAAAATCAATGAAGAATTAAAAAGAAAATTAGAAGAATTAGACAAAGAGGTTGTTCTAAAAGAAATGGAATCACCTGAAGAAATTTCAAATGTAATTGAAAGATTGGATATTAATTGGATGCGAAAAGAAGCTCCAAGACAAGCATTTGTGGAATTTGAATATCAAACTACAAGGGGTTTGATTGCATTAGATGATGGACAAATAGAACCAAATTATCCTAAAGGAGATGATGGACAACCAATATCTCATGCCCCTGGTGGAGGAGCAGATATTGAATGTTTTTATGATAAATTTAATATGATTTGTGAGGTTACTTTATTGACAAATCAAGAACAATGGAAAAGAGAGTATACTGCAATCACAGAACATTTTGAAGATTTCATTGAAAAAAACAAAAAAAATAAAAATATTCTTTTATTTATTGCACCATCAATTCACGATAGAACTGCAAAACAATTCTATACCAACAATCAATGGGATGAAAAAGTATTTGGAAGAGCCATACCAATAACTATTTCTCAATTCATTGAAATTTTAAAGACATTAAAATTTATACGAGAAAGAAAATCATCCGATAAAATAACTCATGAACAAATTTTAGTGTTATATCAAATGATCATTGATTCAATGAAAAATTTCATGTATAAAGAATGGAGACAGAATATCCAAAGTATTATCGATAAATGGATTCAGGAAATACTGGTATAAATCCCAGTGAAAAGTTCTCATTTTTCAAGAAATCTATTTTGATTTTTATCTAAAATCCCTTTATAGGGACAATGATCTTCTTATCTTATGATTTCAACTAAGAGTAATTTTTGGGAAAAATTACAACCCTATAAAGCTGAGAGTTACCTTGGGGATTCTTTGGCCCCATTAGTTGCAGTCACAATTTTGAAACTTTTGGATGCTAAAGAAAGTACAAGTATGGAAAGTATTGCTGTAACTGCATTCAAACTATTTCCAGACAAGTTTTCAATGCCTCAATTTTCACAATATCCTGATTATATGCGTACTTTCACATCAGTTAGAATGCATTTGAAAGAATATGTTGAAGGAAATATGAAGAAAAATAGTTTCATATTAAATGGGAAAGGGAAAATTTTTGCTGAAAAAGCATTAGAGAAAATAGAGTCAGGAAAGAGTTCATCACCAAAAAAAGATTCAAAGAGGAAAAAAAATACCAGATTAATTTTTGCAGTACCTCAAACAGACGGATACAAAAAATTTAAAGAAAGTAATTTCGATGAAATAAAAAAATTTGATATTTGTGAAACATTACATTGCACTACAGAAGCTAGTGATGAACATCTCAGATCAAATTTAGCCACTTTACAACACATGGCAACTGAAATTGAATCAAATTTGAGTTACAAAGAAACTGCAGAACAGGTTTTGAAATATCTAACTTACATTGATGATAATTGGGAGATGTTGATAAAATAATGTATGAAAAGATTGGGATTTCAAAAAGATTACAAGTTGCAATTTTGAAAAGAGGTGCAGGAAGTAACATCATAAAAAATTTAGCTGAATTAATAAAAAATTCAGATGATTCGTATGATGAATTACAACAATCCGGTATAGACACACTTGGAATAATTGAAGTTGGTTTTTGGAAACAACTCAAAAACAAACGAAGTTCAATTAATGCATTTAGCGTTCGTGATTATGGTGTTGGTATGTCTCCCGAAGAAGCAAAAAATGCATTTGGTTCAAAGTCTTATGGTGAAGACACAAGTAAGAATAGGCGAAATGGTGCAATTGGTGTGGGTGGAAAAGATGCACTTGTTGGAATGTTAGATGTAGATATTATTACAATCAAAGATAGAATTCCAACTTTAATTCATATTAAAACTGATGATGATGGTCTTTTAGAATCTGAAATAATTGAAGAAAAAGAAATTGTAGTAAAAGCAATGGGCATAATTAATGGCCAAATAAAAAAATCAGTAGGGACCTTAAATCTTGATCAAAATGGTACTTTCACTAGATTTAGGTTACCTGAAACACGAAACGGGTTAAAATTTGATAATCTTCGAGATTCACTCAAAGAATACTACACACTAAGAAACATAACTAATGGTAAGAATAAGACAAAACTAAAACTAATCAATATGGATTCAGGTGATGCATTCAATTTACTAACTACTGAACCAGAATCTGAAATAATTCAAAAACTAGAACCAATTCAAATTCCATATCAAAATGAAACTGGAATTGAATATTATCAGGTAGATATCATTATCAAACGAGCAAAAGAAGATCTTGAACACGAACATGATACTGGAACAAATTTTAGTATAGAAACAGAACAAGGAGGAATTTTAGATAATTGGATGTTTGGTTTTGAGCGAGATCCAGCTGCAAGTAAGATTTTTGGAAATATCATTATCAATAAATGGAAATCTCTTTTTAGACAAGACCAAGGACTCTTGCCAGAAAATAGAGAAGGACTGTTATGGTCACACACTTTCAATAAACAAATTGATTCTAGAATACGCCAATACCTAAAACCGATAATTGATCAAGAACGTAGGAAATTAGGCTCCAATCCCGAGGCAGACAAAAAATTAACTGACAAAATGAAAACAACATTATCCTTTCTCAACAAGTTAATGAAAGAAAATGTGTTTGAAGATGAACCTGATGTCTTAACACCACCAGAAATAATGGAATTTTCAAACTCAAAAATTCAGATTGTTCCAGGTAAAACAAGATCTGTTAAACTTTTGATAAATCCTCTAGAAATTCCAGAATCATCTGAAATTCAAACTGTGTTAGTGGAAGGAGAAAAATCGGGTTGTTCTGTTGATCCTATTGGAATAGTGAAAACATCTGATCAATATCATTTTCCTCCTACAATTCCTTTCATAAATTTTGAAGTTTCTGGAAATGATGAAGGTAGTGAATCACATTTGAAGGCATATTTTCAAAAAAATGAATCAGAAGTAATAATTTCTGTAGTTCCTGAAACAGAACTCTATCCTAAAGATGGGTTTGCTTTTTATCCTTCATCAGTCAAATTAATCAAAAAAGTAGCAAAGACACTAAAATTAAGAATTGATACACATATTTTCCCACCTGGTACAACCATTGAATTACATTCTGAAGATGAACGAATAATTTTACCCTTTTCAAAAATAACTGTATCTCAACCCAATATTGGAAGATATCTTTCTGAAGAATTGATTACAGGTATAAAGTGTGATGTGCCAAAAATACAAACTCAAATCACCGCAAAAATCTGTAACAATAGAAATGAAGAGCGAATAGCAATTTGTAAAATAAAAGTTGTAGAAAAAGAAGAGGCCAAAGTATTTTTCAAAGATATCACTCTAGATCAATCAGGAGACCCACGAGAACGTGCAAGATTTAATGAAGGAACAATATTTGTTCATGTTCATCATCCGGTTTTGGAACTCTATTTTGGGAGGAACCAAGAAAAAATAACTCAAAACCCTTCAAAAGAAGCTGTTACACTTCTTGCAGATACTGTATTGAATATCAGTCTCAGACAAATGGCAATAAAACGAATTGAAGATGGTATTGTGGACATATTGGAAGAGAATAGAAAAGATGAGGAGATCGAGCTTGAAAGAAAGAATTTAGAAAGGAAATATGGTAAGCAAATTCATCAACATCTTACAGCAACCTATGAAATAAAAAATTGATTTATTATCAATAATATCTACCATCTTTTGTGGTTGACGTATATTCTAGAAATTGGATGGGGTTTTAAGATACAAAATACAATTAATGAAATAATATGAAAGTAAAAAAAAATACTGATCCGATTCTTAAAGGAGATTGTATTGAGCAAATGAAAAATCTTAAACCAAAATCATTTCAATTAATCCTTACAGATCCCCCTTACAACATTTCAGGCAAATCAAAACTAGACCTAAAAAATAACACCACAGGTGGCCCTTGGTATAAAATGGAGGAAACGTGGGATATTTTCAAAGATTACAAAGATTATCTAAATTTCAGTAAATTGTGGATTACAGAGGCTGATAATCTACTCAAAGACACAGGCTCTATGATGATTTGCTGCTCATATCATGGATTAAGTGAGATTATGATGGCACTAAAGGAACTAGATTACAAAATTCTAAACATCATAATTTGGAAAAAAACAAATCCAATGCCCAATGTAACAAAAAGAACACTTACTCATTCTACAGAATTTGTTGTATGGGCTGCAAAAACTAAAGGTTGGACTTTTGATTATACTGAAATGAAAAAATATAATGATGGAAAACAACTTCGAGATGTCTGGGAATTTCCTTTATGTCAAGGTCCTGAGAGAATTAAAAACAGTGAAAATCGAGCAGCACATCCAAACCAAAAACCAATTTCATTAATTACAAGATTAATTGAAATGGCAACAAAGAAAGGAGATTCTGTATTGGATCCATTTTTAGGAACTGCAACAGTGGCAATTGTTGCAAATAATCTAAAAAGAGAATGGGTAGGAATTGAAAACAATCCTGAATACATAAAAATTGCAAAAAAGAGAATCAAGTCTAAAGAAAATCTATAATACTATGCATCCACAGAAAAATGTATGAAACGTTCAACAGTGCAACTTCGTAGAGGAAGTTCACATTCAATTGCAATAGAGATGTTAAAAAAAGCTGGAAAACCTCTCACTGTTAAAGAAATTACAAAAGAGATTATGAGTAAAAATCCACTCGCAGGTAAAACTCCACATCACACAGTAAATGCAATCTTACAAAGATCGGATCTAGTAACTAGAGTAGGTAAAGCAACATATGCATTAAAAATAGACAAGTGATTTCTCTAAAGTAAAAATATCTAATAACAAGTGAAAATATTCAACAAATATGGATAGAGATCATATTGAACAAAGTGATAGCATTCATGGAATCATAATCAGGTTTTTGAAAAGTGAAAAGAAACCCATATCCATGAAAGAGATAACGGCTCATGTTTTAAAACAAAAAAAGTTGAATTCAGATACGCCTGGAAATAGTATAAGAGGTGTACTTCAACGTTCAAAATTCATTAGAAAAAATGAGTTTGCAAAATTTGAATTAATCAATTAAATTGTGTCTGAGAAGACTTTTTAGGCATTTATTCTGATTTTTAGTATTGGTTGTTAAATTTGGTGTTTTGGGTACTCAAAGCTTTCATGCAATTGCAATTAAAGTATTAAAAAAAGAAGGGCCGTTAACTACAGATGAATTGACAAAAAAGATTTCAAAATATAGGAAATTCAGAGGCGAGACACCAAATAGAACAATCAGTGCAATACTAAATCGCTCCATACATGTGAAATATGTTGGAAACGGAAGATATGACATAATTCCTAAAACATTGTAATGATTAACTTTTAGGAGTCAAAGCGATTTTAATGTCAACGTCAAAATCGCTCTAACCCTACAACAATAATAATTCTATATTATAAAAAAGTCTTGTTTAAAAAAATAACTAATAGTTAGTACAAAATAATTTTAAATAATATATAGAATTATTCTTTTTTAAAAAATATTGGTAAAAATTGAGATTACTAAGAAGAATTTTGAAGCACTATTAGAAATTCAACATATAATGCAATCAGTTTCAGTTAATTCGCTAAACACAAATGATGTAATAACAAATTTAGTTAAAAAATTTAAAATAAAGTGAGTTTAGAAAATTAGAAAACAGATCTGTGATCAAATCAAGGAATTAATAGCGATAAAAGTAATTCTTCACAATGTCTGAAATTTTAGAATCAAAAGTAAAAGAAGGTTTGAGAAAACAGATCCTAATAACACTACATGAGGCAGAAAAAGAATTATCATACGATGAGTTATCATTAAAACTTGAGATTAAAGTAAGAAAACGATTAACGGATTCAATGACTATCCTAAGGAAGAACATGTGGGTATCTCAAACTAAAAATGGTGTAAAATTAACCTCATCAGGCATAGAATTAATTGAAAAATTTGTATAAATTAGAATGAAACCAGACTAATTATCATGATAACAAAAATTTGACAACATCATCATAGAAGGAATGATTCTCGTATGAATATTGGTAGTTTATAGTATAAGGATAAGAATTACGCCTGAAGTAAGAATGATTAATTCACTTGATTAAGGATATGTAAAGAATGTGTTTTAGAATCAGTACTTCATAAATTGTTTGCTTTCTTTAATGCAGTTAAGGCTGCCTCTGCTCTTGATGTTAGTTCTTTTAATCTTAATTCGTCTGCCTTGATTTGTTTAAACATTTTTTCGACTTTATCTTTATCTTGAATCATATCTCTAAGTTTCTGTAACTCATCATTATCAGTCTTTAATTGACTAATCTCTGCTTTTTGTTTTGCAGTAGTATCTATTGTTAATTCAGATTCATATTTTTCATAAACATTCAACTTTTCTTCATCAGTCATTCGGTCATATTGTAACAAGTATCCTTTCTGCCCAGCTAATTTTTTTGCAAAATTAGGGTCATGTCTAGATAGTTTAGTTATTCCAAAAGCTCTGAAAGCATGGGTGTTTATCATGTATCTTCCAGTCGATTCATAAGTCATTTCTAAATCTGCTTTCTTGACAGCAGTTCTTAACGCTTGTTTGGTTGTTGAAATTGAATTATCTTTATTTTTAATATCTGTGAATTTTGGATTATCACTACTACCAAACACTATATCATTATCATCCATCTCTTTTAGTAATGGGATTAACATTCTACTAGCTTCTTTTGAAAAGAAAGTGGTTCTACCTTTAGAAAATTTGGTAATTGTTGGAGGAATTTTTACAATGATATTTTTTTTTCCTAACACCAAGTTCTTTTTTCTTAATTGTATCACCTCTCCTATTCTCATTAGTCCTGATAATTGACATAGATACTGAACTTTGGTTTTGTATCTCATTTCTGCTAGAATTAATTGAATATCAGATACAGTTAGACCATATAGTTCCTCATCTATCTTATGTTTGAAAGTTAATTCTTGTTTTACATCTTGGTCATTGAGTTTGACCCCCATGTAATGGAGATATTTTCTCAAGTGTGAGAAATAGAGTTTGACAGTGGTAGGAGATTTTAATTTATTCCAGTTAATCCATGCTTGAAGAACATCAAAGACTTGTTCCTCTTTTGCCTCTTTCAAGTCAGGAATTATGGCTACTTTGCCATATTTTTCCATAGAAAAGTTCTCAAAATTAGAAATTACTATCTTGATGCTTTCTTTGGTAGCATGACTCAGAGTTTCAATTTTATCAGTCATGAAAGACTCCTTTGATCTTACTATCTTAGTTAGTGACATGCTGAATAAAATAATACATTGAAGATAAAGGAAAGGTTTGACTGTCCATTATTTTTATAAATGGAAAAACAAGTAAAGTAATTGTGAGTGTTTTAGAATTTATCAAAGAGTGTCAAGAGAAGGTTTTTGCAGGAACCCATATTTCTGCTGAAGATGCAAAAAAATTACTAAATATTCCAGATGAGAATTTAAAAGA